>Ga0307507_10009874_pt1 | contig 12561 bp, 7 predicted proteins | sample 7_EM_MG_FD_207223 | JGI IMG/M metagenome (GOLD analysis project Ga0307507, IMG submission 207223) | Populus trichocarpa ectomycorrhiza microbial communities from riparian zone in the Pacific Northwest, United States - 7_EM | ecosystem: Host-associated > Plants > Roots > Unclassified | place... | reverse complement strand
TAGTCTATTCTGGCCAAGAGGCAAGGAATAGGGAAAAAGGGAGGAAAAAAAAGGACAAAACAATCCAAACAGGCAACCAGGCATTAGGAGGCCTTGGTAGGGATGATAAGTTACTCAAAGTGGAGGGAGATGGTGTATATGCTATGTGTTATGTGTTAGTTTCCAGGGTGCAAAGTGGGCCTCTATATGAGACAGGGTAATTTAAAGCACAAGTAAGAGGTTATGCTACGGTATGGCTAGTAGTTTTGTGAGCCTATCCTACGTGCCTGTGTCTCATAATAGACCGGTAGTACGGTATCTGAACTTGAGAACAATTTTGATACAAAAAGGAAAAAAGCGTGATCCGGCGACATGGCGGATAGCACAAAAAAGGTGCACTAGAAGTTCTTTGAGCCAGCGATGCCGAACGAGAGTGAGTGTGGTGCCTCTCCCATCGTGGATCACAAAAGAGAGCGAGAGCAATCATCCAGTAACAGCATACTGGCACGAAGATCTACCACAGCAACAATTACGCCAGATCATGAACAACGATTCTCTATCATAACTTATCTTATCACACATAACAATCCCTCACCCAAATACTCCGTCCTATGCAAGATTAACCTTCACGAATCCTCACGCGCTTGCCAGTCTTGTACCAGTTTCCGGCATAAAAGAACCGGAACATTTGAGTTTGGGACTCAGATAGGCACCAGGCACAGATAATTTGCCATACCAACTTTGGATCCTTGTGTTCCGGTTCTTTATCACCACCACCATAATACTATCTACCATACCGGCAGAATATCATATCGTACACTTCCAAGGTGGTGGGAAAAAACGAAAAGAAGAAAAAACAGCACCAAACCGAGAGTTTAGAAACGGCACGGACAGAATCTCAATCAGGTCAACCAAACCTAGGCCATCATCAAAGATACGAGGAAGAACGGACCACATGTCCAGCAAGCAAAGGGAAGGGGGGGGAAGAGGAGAAAAGAAAAGAAAAAAAAGGAACGATCGGCAAAGCGGGGATAGGGAAGGAAAGGGACATAAAAAAGATGCACTGAAACAAATCCCCCAATCAACTTCGTCGACGGAATAAATGCAGAAAGAAAGACAAGACGGACGACTTGCATTCCGCTTTTCTTTTATTTGTTAAATTTTATATATTTACCCCATTTTTTCCTCAGGCAATTCTGTTTGGTCCGCTCCGAAGGGTCTGCCGTCGACTGCTTTACTGTATCAGCAGCAGCCGAAGCAATTTGGACGCCAGACAGATAGTCGGGAAGAAGGAAAAGAAGGGGAGTCGTGGGCATTCTTGCCCAGACTTCTTTCTCTGAAGCGCAGGAGGGCAATGGGAGCGCACAGTGCTAGTACGGTATAATGATGCATAGACGTGTGGTGATAGGTAGGTGCCGGTGCCCCAAACTATACATCTATCCCAACCGTAACCGCTTCTAGGATTTCCATCCAGAAGCGTTCTACGTTGTCTAACGATAACATCTACCAGTAACCATCGATCCGATATCCCACAAAGATTGCAACGACCCATATTTAACAACAACCCAACTCAGCCCGCGACCCCAAAAGTACCATACCACAAAAACCCCATCGAATATCCTACGTATGACCTTTCACTCCAACGATACAGCCCCCTCTAGCGGCGCCACCTAATTCCCCACCGACAAATCCCAAAGCAAGCTAGCTACCCCCGGATGGTCAAATGGTCAAAGCGGGGGAGAGAGGAAGCAGACTGCCGTAACCCAAGAGGAAAAAAAAGAAAGAAAAATAAATAAATAGAAGCAACCCTCAGGGCCAGGGTTAATAATGTTAATAATTCGGGGGGGAGACTGTCAGTTGACACAATTCGAAGGGAGCTGCAGAACCTCAAATTTCCCCCACACACTGCACTCGGTGCGGGCAACTTGCATCAAACCCCCAAAACCCTTACAATCCACCCCTTATAATCATGGGTCAATCACTCATTCTCGCTTGCCCGTTGCTGCTACGTGCTTCGCGCTGCGGGAATGGTAGTGAGTGAGTGAGCATGGAAATTCCTTGCTCTACCAGGGGATATATAATAAAGTTAACAGGTGCTGCACTAGGACAATGCAGTACGGTGTACTAGTAGAACAATAAGGTGCTGGTACTCGTACAAGGCTCCGAGGCTCGCACATCCGCTAACTAAGCACGAGTGCCCGTCGAACCTAATTCCAAATCATCTATGTATCCAAGTTAACTGCTGTAGCTAGACAAGCAGGTAGGCGGGCAAAGTAAGGCACAAGTGCGCGCTTCGGCGGACTAACTTTGGCTCGGAGCAGCCGCCAGTCTAGCCCCCAATCGACAGGGTTCGTTTAGACGAGAATCGGGTGGAATTCGTGGCAGCAATCAACGCTGGCAATCTTCAAGTAACATACCGTGTACACTCCCATCGGTGCAGCATCGAGTGCTAAGTTCGGTGTGATTATCGCGAGGGAGAAGGAAAGGTGGAAAAAAGTAAACTAAAAGGACGACGTTTAGGGATGGAATTGTGCTAGAGTTGCTGGTGCTCCTGCAGGATGGCACTTGCTGTGCTGGAAGCTGGCCTCAAGACGCCTCATACTTTACCAATGCTCACATCGTGGCCTAGTTTTTAACAGACTAATCTACTTGCAACTTAACTTTGATAAAAGTTTTTCACAGTGTATCCGGGGATCCAGGGTAAACCCCCCAAACTGCCTCTCGATAGCCCAGTCGACCTATGGACCACTCAGAGAACAGGGTTTTGCTCTAGCCACTAAGGCGAGGAGCTTGACAGACTTTTTCCCCCACCAGAAATTAGTGTAAATGGGGAGTTTCGCTGCATATTTTACGTTACAAGCGCGTAAACTCGAAGAACACCCTAGATGCTGTATGAGTACGCTTTCAAGTATCATACCGGTGTTGTATCATAGCAAGGCAAGGTTCCTTCATAATGCGTGCGAGCGCTTGACTACTAATTCCCCGAAACCGTAAACCACACCGTACAGACATGGCCGATAATCCGACAGTTGGCTACCCATTTTCCTTCTCTCCTTTCCTTCCTTGTTTCCGTGGTCAGGTACAAGTGGGTAGGCTAGACAGAGGGGGTACAAGAGGCAAGGTCGCCGTTCATGCGGCTCATCGACTTGCCGAAAAGCAGGTACGAGGTTTCTGGCACTCTACGGGCATTGGCTAGTTAGTCGGTTGATGAATCGGTGGTACAGTTACGGTATGGTGCGGAGCTCCAGAACATTGATCCGGATTTTAAGTGCTGAGGTGCAGCGCAGGTATCGCCGTGGGAGGTATACTCGTAACGTACGAGTGCGCCAGTCTGCTCTGCCTCATAACCCAGCTATATCCCATTAAATACAATATTGCCGCAAAAACCGGAATAATTGAGAATTAGGCTCGGACGTCCAGAACTTCCCCCACTGAATCAAGGGAGAAAACACAATGAAAAAGGATTCTCTTTCAGCCCTCTGTTGAGACAAATAAAAAGAAATATACAACAGGCCTCGCCAGGAGAGGTACTCGTAACTCTAACGTCGTAGACTCGTAGCGAGATTCTCGGTTTTTACGGTTGAATAAGAAAACTCTGACATCAAAAACCCCCTACCAGTGCGAGGTACGAGTATCATGCCCCCCTACTTGTACGAGCAACGAAATATGAAATTCAAAAATCACTCAGCAACAGTACCAGCATCATAAAAATAGTGCAGTACCAATTCGTATCATAGTACAACCCCTAATAATAATCCACAATGCCATAAATCTCTCTCTTTCTTCCAAATCGATGAAATAACTCGCTCTCATCATCGTCGTCATCCTAGAGCCTCCCCCTTCCATTCTCGAATTTTCTCCCGCACCGCCTCATTATATTATCCCTATGATTGCCATAAGGAAATAGGGAAGAAGCTTCCTTACCTTACCTCACTCTTGCCTTATTGTGCCTCGCCAGCCAGCCAGGTTCAATTCAGCTACCTAGTACCTTGCAAGAATCAGGTACCAAAAAAAAAATAAAGATGAAGAAGGCTGAGAACGGTCTAGCGCCGGTTGTGACAAAAAAAGCAAAAGTAGCCACCACTGTTCCACCATGCTCTCTGAAACCCCACCTTGTTGCGGCTAAATGACTAAGAAAGAATGTGAAAGGAGGGAAGGGTATTTTTTTTCCCTTCATTTTTTTTTGGACTGGGATCACGTGCGGACACGTCAGGACTGGGCTTGAAAGGTGGGAAGGGAAAAGGAAAAGTTTATTTGTTGAGGGGAAGAGGGTTAACACGTGAGCGACGCGGCGCGCGGAGTGATTATGGTGCCGGTACGGTATGGGGGTCTGGCGATGGTGATGGGAGGTTGAGGAAGTGAACGAACGAACGAATGAATGGAAGGGCGCGGTTTGAAATAAGAATGGGGAAATATTCACTGCATTACTCGAGTACTGTACTAGTACACGATCAGCCGATCCTCCCTCCCACTGCCGTACCAAGCACGCAAGAAAACCTCCACGAAAGAACTTTAGACATCGATACCCTCCTCGGCCACTGCCCCCCGCTGTCACCAAATCACCACCCCCCGATCCGAAACTCTAGAATCTTCACCCCTACTGTACCTCCCCTTCTACTCTTCCACTTCAATATCAATCCCGCCTATAGAAACTACTGGACATCACACTTTTTCTTCTTCTCTTAGAACAAAAAATGAAAACAAAAATAAGACTCAAGAGTCTTATATCATAGCGGTCCCCACCCACTCGCCTTTCTATCCAGTAATCTCTTAAAGAACATGTGTACTCGAATAGTCACATTCCGCTGTCCTAGATCTCGATAATCCAGAGACTTCGCTGTCTCTGAATTCCGAATTTTCCTACATCAAAGCCTGACCTGTTGCCCCGGATCACTCACTGTACTAGACCGGCCCTTAGGACTCCGACTGTCCGGTGAAGCGGGGCGAGTGCACTTTTCTGTAAAGCACCGCTGATCAAAATCATCCTTGTGCGTATAAGGCGCAGAAGCTGTAAAGCCGATGATGAGTACGCATTGGTGCAATTGTTTCTTTATCTTCACTTTTTTACCTTAACTTTTTAGGGTTTGTGCTGGTGCATTCGGGGACGGCTGCCTGCAAGTTAGGATGTCAGAAGTGGTTTGATTGAATACAATACTGTGCTTGGGGCAGCCTGTGCTTGAGTATCGGTGGGTTGAGAAACGAGAAGACGAAATTGATATTTATATCACGAAACATATGATATCGCAAGATATCCACCTTCTCTCATTGTTTTTTTTCTTTCTCAATATCTCATTCCACTACTGGTACTGCAACGAATGCCGTAGACCGGTCATCGCAGACGGAAGAGTCAGAAGATGCCAGCACCATATTTACTCGGACGATCCAGATAAGCAACAGAGCTAAACTGCTATACTGAACAAGTTAGCGGAATTGCGAATACCAGTTAATCAGACCCAACAAGCCGAGCCGACCCAGGCCATGCCGTTTCAGGTAAACACTATCCCTTCTCGAGGTGTTTTGCCTCCGACTGCGGGGATTAGGAGCCTAACGGAGATAGCGGATAGATAACCTGACTGTGTCAGAATATATTAATCCCATAAATAGTTAAATTTGTTTTTTTTTACAGTCCTAACAACCAGAACGGATCGCCAATCCCGATTCCTGTACCTGGTTCATGTGCGAGACCCGACCAGACCAGACCAGACCAGACCATACTCCGAGACTCGAGACCTACCAATATTCAACTACCGTATCCAAACCTCCTCCTCAGGCTTCCCCCTCGCTTGAGCCTCGGCCACTTGTTTCCTCCGCAGTGAGTTACGGAACTCACAGGGTAATCCAATGTCTCATCCCATCGTCGCCGACCCGCAAACACCCTAGCGAGGTAAAACAAAGCGCAACGGCACATCCCACCTCAGTGCAAGTCCCTTGGCAGCCAATACCGTACTAGTGCAAATGCCAGGGGATATTTATTTTCGCGCAAGACAGGGGTTGTTCCGCGGGTTGAACTAACATTTCACCAACTTTCACTTTCTTAAGGGTATCATGCTTGTGCTTGCATCCTATCATAATCACGGGAATTTACTCGCTGTACTTATTATACCTATTCGCCCCTCGCAGCTGGGTCTTTCCGACCAACCACCAACGCAAATACCATCACACTCCAGGGACAAACAGACAGGCGGGCAAAAGAGATGTTTTTCGGGATCGTGTCATGCTGGAGCAATTCTCGGCCCTTCCCGATGGGAAAACAGTGGGACTTTGCGGCAGACTTGGTGCAGGTTGTGGAATCCGACACGTACTGCACTGCACAGGTACTCGAGTACAGTAGGCTGCGGAACGGTGACAGCGGCGTGCTCCACTAAATCGGCCTGCTGCTAGCAGTGGTGGTGACGGTGGTGATGTGCACCCGGCCATCCCACCCTAGCCCCCGCTCGCTACTGTAAGTCAGGGGTGGGGAGTGGAGTGGGGATTCTTATCATGGGTGCTCACTCGGATCCCGGAACGGCAGACGGGGATGTGGATTGGGATGTCTTGGGTTTGGCTTTTTTGGGATTACGGTATTCTTCTTCGACACACTTTTTTTTTCTGGTTTTGGGTGTGTGATGGGGGTTGTGCCTCCTGCGTCTATGTCTCTACTTGTATGATACCGCAGTGTGTTGTGGTTACTCAGGAGGTGGACAGCGACTTTCTTATGAGGGATGGGGCAGGGAATTCTTAGATAGGGGAGGAGTGTAGGATAGATAGGGGTAGCAAGAGAAGGGAGGGGATTTTAGCAATACGGCGTGCAATTGTCGAGGCTGTCGAATTATTGTGGTTTGGCTGGTTGGGAGTTTTCTGTGATGGGTTACGCGTACCGGCAGTATCTCTACAACTGTTCTGATTGTTTGTCTGTTTGTCGGGGTTTTCCTCGTAAGGTTATGGTAACTCGGTCACCTACGTGTGGGACGAGGTGGGGACCAGGGGGAACTGCTTCTTATTCGACTCCTTTGATCGCTTCACGATCCCACCCGATCCCTCAGAACTAGCGAGCAGATCATAGACCCTCTGCACATTGTGCCTTAGTATTTACGGAAGTGAGAAAAGTGGCGCAAAAAATGGGACTTCTCTTTGAGAAATCCCCTCCCCCCCAAAATGAGCCATGAAGAACGGAATGCCGATTAACACCCACTGAGAACTCTTCTCCCCAAACAATCAATTAAGTTATCTCCGCTCTATACAAGTATTGTACCCTATCATGCCCTCATAGGAACCCCCGTTTTAGCTATCTATCTATTCTAACTAATTTGTTGGCCTAGGGAGAGGCGCGGGTACGGGTAGTTGTAGTCTATTATAGGGTCGCGAAATTCTAGCGCTGCGAGCACGGTACCCGACGGAAAATTGGCACCACAAACAAACCCCACCAATCAGGCTGCGAAGACTTGCCAATTCCCGCGACTCGAGGATCTGGCAACGCCGGGAGGGACTCGAGCCGTGCGGCACCCATATTGTGCTCGATTCTAACAAACAAACGGAGGGAGCACCGAACTATGGTAGCTGCTGAACTACCGGTACTAAGAGTCCGGAAAAGGCATTGATCATTGCGCCTACCGTAGGTTGTTATCAGCAGGAGCGATACGGCCCGGCAGCCACTGCTCATACAACTGCGGCGTCATAATAGCCGACAGTGAAGGCGCTGGGCAGACCCTAGTTTGTGCCCCGTGCGCTACCCTTGAATACGGTACGGTACCGGCTTTGGTACGGTACGGAACATGTTCGAGGGCCAGTTGATGAGTGATTATATCATCAGAATTTAGCTTGGTAGGTTGAGAGAGATCATATCTACGGATAATCTTACCGGTTATATGATATCCGTAATTGCTTCATTAAAAGTTTCGCTTCATTAGCTTGTCGGCTGAGGAGGTGATATTAGGGAGGGTAGAGTTTGTTTATGCTTGATTGTTGGTGGAATGGCTCAATTTAAGGTATCAGCCAACGTAGCTATGGGGAACCAAGCGAAATGCAAACCATTAGCATCACGGCTCATGAGTCCTCGAACCCGGGCTGAAGTGTTCGGGATGGCTTTAGTCAGTCGGCTGGTACCTGGGAAGTTTGGGCTATCGGATCGGTGCGAGGTCCTTCGCCGAGCGCGTCCACCCTCTACTGGCGCGTTCACACAAGAGACTACCGCTGTAAGCATTGTCTTCGGTCTGGTAACTTACCGGTAACTGAGGATACGGTACAGTAGGGCGTGGGGATCGAAGAGAGATCAATTCACACCCGAGCCTAATGCTTTGGGGAGCGGACCCGATGGCATGGGGAGGGGCCGCGTTCAGTGACTTCATGGGGTCCGTGAGTTTCCGGATTTGTTCTTGGACCCTATGATTGCCAAAGATACTATGATGACCAGGCTATTTCGGCCTAGAGCCCGAAGTTGCTGGTATAGCACTACATGTGCTATCCACCAGGTTTGTCATTGCCCGAGCGTTGGTAGGTCTCGTTGACCGCAGTAGGCTCTTGGGCCTCATGAACCCAGTTTCCTATCTCGGGATCAGAATTGGCTCGAAATGGGACACAACTACCGTAGAGCAAGGACGTCGGGCCAACATCGGCTTGTTGTCATGGGTGAAGTATACCAGCGCTCTTGGTCATCCGCTAGGGCTCTAGAGTTTAAGTAAATAAAGGGCTTCTCAAGAATGCCTTGTTTATGGAGAGGTTTCGCATTCAGGCCTTTCAAGGCGATGCTCAGACCTAGGGCTGAGATTTGGAATACCGGTAGTTTCGGGAGAAAATACCCATTATAGTCCATCTATGAGGGGAATTCTTCTAGATACCCTTGCTTCGCGTCTCTGTTACGGGTTTGGATGGTATCCGGAAGGTCAAGTTCCTTGTGGGAGTATTTTGGCCCCTGCCAGTCTGGATAAGGAGAGTGCGGACAAAACGATGACTCATAGGAAGTTCACATTGGAGCGTTTTACGTTTCACGAAAAATACGAGGGTAAACCACAGGCACTGTCTGGCTAAATCTCCGGGGCTTATACTTTTTATGTTATGCTAGGCTTTCGGGTAGGATGAGTTGGCTGTTGGAAGGGTTACGACTAGGGAGTAATGTTTGCCACACCTTACCGTACCTACCTACCATCCCCTGAACTTAGGCAGGGAAAAATTAGAACATATTATTACGGCGGTGGTTTGAGAATATCGAAAACATAGACCCTCTTCCCGAATAGACCCAAGCAATGCTTGAGCCTTTGAATTGGACAGACTAGAAGAGCGCCAAACCTGGTGCTGCGCTACGGTGCAGGTGGAAAGCATCCTATATAATGCGTCTCTTTGTTTCCATCATGTTGTATCACTCATGTGCTGACAGGTCAGAGTTTAACCTCACATCCTGGCTAAAAGGCATTCTGGATATGATATCATATATGAGCAATCGGCATCCCCATCCTGGAAGAAAGGGCAAAGAAACTACATAGGTATGTTACGGTCTAGGGACCGGGGGAGTAGTCTCTCTCTTACTGTTTCATCGAATGTCACTCGAATGCGCCAATGTGGTATTGTGATTTCTAAGCGCAATAGGATATGGTAAGGGGGCTCCCGACGTCCGGCGTGGCTATCAGACTCAATGCCCTGAACGTCACAGCGGGGGATCCCCGTTGAACAATTGCAAATAATCTCTACGGGGGAAAAAAAAAACAGCTTCACCCAAATAGCAGCGTGCATTTCGACAGCTAGTTGGCAGGTAACATTTGTACACAAGGGGGAAATCAGGAAGAGTTCTTTCCTGTGAGAAGATTTTAAATTTAATAAAAGGTAATCCAAGCAAAGTAACTTGGCAGGAAATAGGCGGGAAGCGCCCGGATTATTATTCGCGAGCGGCCAAAATTTGGAAGCAATCCCAGCCGCAACAACAAGGCTTCCAGGGTAAAATTGCCTAGTAGCAGTCAGGGGAGAGACACCGAAGTGGAATCAATCCCGGGAGGACGAGAGTCCAACATACCGGGGGAAGGTGAATTAGAATAATTGTGCTCGTTAACTGTACCCTTCATGCAGCCTCCAACAGTTGCCTCAGAACAATCTACAGGATTGGTAACAAACAGGTAGCAAGGCACACACAGAGGTTGACAACCGTAGACGATCAGCTACTGTATTTACAAGCCAGCAACCTTGTAGCTGCATTGGCCATATATTATTATATATAAACACCTAGAACTAATTACTAAATCCCGCTAAAGGTCCCGGAAGAACTCTCACTCTCACTCTCGCTCTCACGACCCCCTTTAGCATTAAATTTTTAAATTTTTTATTTAAAGAAAAAACATGAGACGAGATCTTCCTCCTCCTCCTCCGATAGGATGATTTTGACCTCTTTTCTGGTGGAGGGAGGGAGGGGGAAGTATCATATTACTACCGGTATCCCTTCACTTCGCTCAGAGTATGATACCTGGATTATACCATATCCTATTGTGGATTCATCCTCACGTCTCTGTCAAGCCGAAGAAAATATGAAGAGGGGACAAGCAAAGCCCTGTTTTCTGGGGCATGATACCTGTACTACTTACTGTGTACAGGATATGGATCCTGCCAATGATAGGAAAAGCGACAATCGCTGGGCGGGATTCATGCATAATACCATTGATGAGTAGGATATATACAAAATATCTTTTTTCCCCCCCTATACGCATGAAAGGGTTTTATTAAGCGGTACGGGTAATCGTTTCCACCCATTCATTCGTAACACTGTGTTATTTCCATTTCCATTTCCATTTTTTTTCTTCCAATTAGTCAAGGCTTTGAATTAGTTAGTCTCCCGAAAGCGATTGTAAGCCTGATTACTATTATAGTATCATAGCTAAGGGGGGGTATTTGTTCGTTTCGCTGTGATTTGAGATCGCGATGATTTCAAATCATGATTTGCAATTAGCCCCTTCTGCCAAACAAACATGACTGCAAAAAAAAAAAAATTCGATTTTTCAAATTGCGATTTGGGACTAACTCTATGGGAAGACTTCAAAAGCTCATTAGCATTTACTATAGCGAAATACTTAGGGGTACAAAAACAAAAATGTAGTAGGCCTAAATATTCACACACACACACATACACACACACTTTGAAAAAATTTCCCAAATAATGATTTGGTGACACTGCTGAGCCAAACACCCCCTTAGTCAGTGGAGTGGAGTAGAGTGCTTGTAGAGTGCAGCGAATTTACATAGATTCCGGTCAGGATATTCCAACTCGGAGCATCAATTGACCTCTGCTGCACATTCTCCCTCGGGAAGGACCGTATCGATTTAGGATAGCGGGCACTTTCTAACAGCTAACTCCTGACAGCTGTGGGGACGTTAAGTATCATACTGCAGCTATAACTATTCACCAGATATATGGCAGCCAAGTTAGCCAGTGGGGGCCTGGTGACCATTCGCAGTTGATGTTATACCGCTACAGATATCAATTCGCCTGCCTGGGATAATTTTTTCCATTCTTTTTTTAGTTCACTGACCACTAAATACTGAATAGGAAAATCCCTTCCTGTCCCAAAGGAGTGACCGCAACAGGGGTATCATATTAATGGTGGTGAAAGGGAGGTTTGGTCGGAGAAGGAAATATTTTGGAGGGTCATAATGGGCTGCTCAATGTCGTAGGCACTGGTATATACATTGGAGAGCGTATAACAGGGAAGTCCCTTTGTGCAATATCCATGGCTTGTGATGGTACAGTTTGGGGGCATTGCGTCCGACTTTCAGGTCGGGAGTCATAAATATGGAGGAAAATCGCTTGTTTCGGGAGAGAGATATCGAGTGATCTACTGTGATTTGGCCTAATGGTGGGGGTTCCCCCGCAGGCCGTTATGCTTTCTTCGGAGAATTCTAGATATCTCATGATGTGGTATATATCTTAGTATTACAGACGCTTAGCCTCGGTTTGTGAAGGGGGCAGGGGAGTTGTAAGTCACCAGGCTTCTTTAATTGTTCGGTCTGGGGATTCTGGCGCAAGGATAACTTTCGTGGCGTTTTTGCGGGGATGGGCTATCTGCTGCTTGCGAATGGGGTTCTTCGTGGGGTGCGCTTTCTCGCTCTCGCTGGGAGAATCTGTCCCTGCGAGTACAGCATAACTCATAGACTTAGCACTCCAAGATCACCCCTACCCAAACAGACTTCTCCAAAACCCCCCACTACCACTTCCCCACCCCTTCTTACACCCCTCCCTCTCAATCTCTTCCACAAACCTCTCCAACGCCCTTCCTTTCATCCTCTCATCACCAGCCTCAACCCTCCACTCACACACACTCTCCCCCCGCGCAAAAACTATTATCGTCGGTACTTTGCGGACCTATCACCACCCTCATTCATATCAGTCCCGCCCAGAATGGGAAGGGAGGAGAAGGTGAAGCGTGCACTATATCGCAACCCCAACTCCCCCATATCGCTCGGCGCACTTGATCCCACTTCGACCAGGCCTAAATTTTCATTTGAGTTCTCTACTGCGCCATAGGGGTGGCTTCACGGGGCGGCAGGTTGGAGAGTAGTTTCTTGTCCAGTAGGTGATTAGCGGCGTGGAAGAGGTAGTGTGTGTCAGGAGGAGGGCGTGGAAGGTATCAG
>Ga0307507_10009873_pt1 | contig 12561 bp, 7 predicted proteins | sample 7_EM_MG_FD_207223 | JGI IMG/M metagenome (GOLD analysis project Ga0307507, IMG submission 207223) | Populus trichocarpa ectomycorrhiza microbial communities from riparian zone in the Pacific Northwest, United States - 7_EM | ecosystem: Host-associated > Plants > Roots > Unclassified | place... | reverse complement strand
AAACTGCGATTTTGCCACTACCACTTACCGTAGGCTGTCAGGGACAGTAGGATTGGGCACCAGTCACGCTAATCCTGTTTTGAAGTCATTCAAGTGATGATGGTGCGCGTCATTTGAAATCAACCAAGAACCAATACAAGAATCATTTTCGCAGGGTTTCAACCACAACTACAGCTTTGGAAAGATATGGCTTCATAGAAGTGTTCAGAAGGCACTCTTCTATTACTCTGCATTTTTTTTATTTTAACCAGAGCAAACCCGTGGAGATGGTAAATTTTCATGTTGCCCATGTGTTGCCATTTTCGCAGTTACTTTCTCCAAGGCACACGGTGGGGGGCATTATGTAAGCGAAATTAATTCACCCCTGAAGGTTGATTTCAAATGACCCGCACCATGCATGCACAGTTCGTTGACGATTAAAGGTTGCCACTATGCTGAGTCACTACTGCTTTTTAGGTGCTACAATTCGAGCCTAAAATATCTGTAGATATCGTATAGTAGCTGCTGATTGATCGGGACTGACCGCTCCTGATCGTGAATTTTACTTTCCCGACCGTTCCAGGGGAATGGGAACTCCGCCACACCGTAAAAAAGCGAGGGAAACGATTTGGCCGCGCGGCGGGGTGGGGCGCCCACGCGCTAAAATAAAGTTAGGTGTTCGAAGCCGAAACCTTGGCAACCATGCCCCGAGGCAACGCCGGAGAAAAGCAAGGAATACGCAATGCCCCAAACTTCTTGCTGTAAAGGAGTTTTCTTCTCCCCCAAATATTTGCCAAGAGTTCCAACCCCTAAATTTCGCTCCTACGCTGGGCGCCCTCACTCATTCGGTCTTTCAAATCATCCGACCGTGACACCTCACAGCCCTTCCATCGAGGGTCGTTTGCCCACACCCACATCGCAACCCCCCCACAACGCAGTGTTCAACGACAGGAAAAACCAGTGTGCAACAAATACAAGTTTCCCATAAAATCTCCTAAAATCCATTATCTCCATCCTCCTCTGTAATCTCGGAGTTTAGTGACAAAAGCTCCGAGAACTATTTACCTTTTCCTGGCACAGTATAAAATTGGCTCTCAGGAACATGCTTGATCTTATCAACTGCTCTTTAAAAGCACGTGTATTGGCGATTCTGTAGAGTTTTGTGAAACATGCATATTCTAGCCCGGTCAGCTGATTCCCCTGACAACCTGATTTGTTCCTTGAATTTTTAGCAGATTTGACGGTAGGGTAACAAAAGCAACGAGATCTGTTGTCATACCGGTCTTTATCCAGGATCCCTATTCGTTGCCACAGAGTTTTTTGTCTTTGCCACCCACCCGTCTCTGGTTGGTGACTGTTGGGTGAATGATTATGCAAGAGCTTATGCATCTCGACTCATATTTTGCTCGTGTTTTGCTTCCTCCTGCACGCATCTAATCACAGGGTCTTGGAAGGGCAAGTTCATTCTTGTCATAGTATAAGATCAACCTACTGAACAAGTTAGATCTAATTAACTAATATACGCAATTCTACTAACATGCCAAGCCAAGCCTATTCTAGACTCACAGGGATAGCGAATCGCAAGACCCCTTCACGGTACCGGTATTCAACTGTCCCGCACACACAAATTCATCAGGATCCCTTGGCTGGTAAAGGTAACCGGAGATTCAAGGTTATTAATTCAATCTAGATCTCGTATCCCTGTCCCAATTGTTAAGCGGGGATTGGGCTCTAGTGGCGGGCGCTCACGAAATATCACTCGGTTATTCCCTAAGCCAACGTGAAACTTTAATCGTGCACAACCCCAGCGCTACCAACAGTGAAGAGAGCAGGCGCTGTAAGTCATGATTAGAGTGCCATAAATTTATCCGTGAAGGAATACCAGCAGACTACGATAAAATCTAGCCAACAGGGGCTCGGGCTAGGGTCTCCTGAAGCTTTACGCAACATATATTTCATGAATTATCTGTGCTCGGAGTGAGTGGGTTAGTTGGAACTCCTTTGCCCTTTTCCACATTTCGCAAACATCCGGTACCTAATTCGATCACAGGTTCCCGGAGCGTAGCTCCCTAAACTGTCGGGAATCAGTGCCGGTGGTGATACGGCCAACGTAATTTATGGTTTTGAGGAGTTAGCCAATCCTACCTTTGAGTGGTATTACTGTACTACCGCGCACATCAGGGTTAGCGTGAAACCTTTGGATATGTACTTATGGAGCACAGTGAGTTCCCGCATCAGCCTGATTGGCTCTAGCGGGAGCTTAGATAGCTATGCTAGATCGTATTTCCTCCCTCTTTTATAGTGTGGCAAATCAACCTTATCGTGCAGCAGTCGTAGTTTCCTTGGCGTTTGGTTGGCTCGTGGACTCTAGTTTTCGCTTAGCCATCCTTAGCTCCAATCCGACTCACATGAGGACTTAATATGCTACGCGTATGGTTGGTTGAGTGATTGGTTTGGGGAATCCTTGAAGGCGCCCCTCGAAATAAGGCACACACCTTACTTCCGGAATCCTCACCCCAACTGTATCATCTGGGAAGAACTAGAATACACCACTGGTAGTAAATGTGATGGAGCTGTGGCGAAGAGCTGTCAGCCTTGTGAGGAAACCGGGCCCCCCACAGAGATGAAATTCCGTGTTTCCGTGGAGATTATGCGGAGTATTATTACCTCTTGGGGTAATAATACTTCAAGCAATGCCTACCTCAACCCTCATTCACAGATTCCGGCTCTTCTTAGGCAATACGGTGTCTCGAACTCTTCTGGCTTGTAAGGATTCCACCCACACTCTCGGCACTTCGATCGTCGAGTATTGTAGGGCTTACACAATGAATTAGCAGCGTGGTGTGGTGCGTTATATTGGCCTCACCGGAAGGGATTTGAGTCCAAGGCAAGTACGGCGGCCTATTTTGCAGGGGGGTGGTGGACTCTGGGTCTAAGTGGGTCACATCAGGTGAACACTACCAATCTCTTCAGAGTTCCTCACTTGAGTTATAAAATTTAGCTTGTGCTTCAGGGAGCGGGTCACTCGAGTCAAGTATGCAACGAGTCTATCCTGTCATTCATATCTAGTTGTGCCTGGGAATTCAATAGCACTTTTTTTTAAGCAGAGTAATTTCCAAGACGAGGTGAGAGGGGCCTTGACCGCCCTTCCTCTACCCCACGATGCCTTCCATTAACATTAGTCAACCGCAGTTGGTGCCTCAGGTATGTGTGCTTGCCCAGGGCTTGAGAAGAATGAAGATAAAATTAATGAAACAATAGTGGTCAAATGGTAGTAGCCCTGCCCTGAGTCCAGGCGATAATAGCCTCAGTTAAAACCTGGTCAGACCGAGGTTGCAAACTGCTCCAAGATGCAACCCTCACCACCCTAGCCCCAGGAAAACATTTACCACACCTATCACAATCCATTCTATCTCCACGTAATCTCCCATTCTTACTTGCCAACAACCTCGACGGATTAACAGTTTCACAACATGAAGACTAAGAGGGGATGGCCCAATATATCAGCGCAATCTACCGGCCAATCATATCTTATTGTAACGATATCTATTTTCTTACCCAACACCGACCCCATCCCGTTCGTAGAGGCACAGAAATACGAGCTTTGCAGTCGGAGCAGGGGCCGAGCCTACAAGGGACTATGGGTTACTATCAGGAGATCAAAATTCAACTCAAATCGTGGATCACGGTTGGCTGTTGCCAGGGTCTACGTGAAAAGAAGTCAATGATGTGCGCGAATTATGCCGACTTTAGGCGACGTACCTGCTAATGATCGTGGAAAACCGGAGAAAACATAGCATTCACGCGAGCCTGGTCAACAGCAACATATCGGCTGCGTCACCCCCCCCCCCCCACCCACCCTTTGAACAAAAATAGGTATTTCAGCATGTTGGTGATTGCAATATGGAGATAAGTCTAAGGTGCCACAATTCATACGATAACGTGTTCGCTCTCTTTTCTTTCTTGATTGCCTTTTCCCCTAAATACACTTAACTCCTAAATTTAGTCCTATAGGGAAACAAATGGACACGATTCACTCACCGCTAAGTTTAGGGAGTCGGAGATTAAGCAGGCGCATAGCGGTAAACTGTGATATAGCCAGGATCACGCATTACCCCGCAACGTTAACACTGAGATATTATTACCTGCATCTGGCAACTCTTTCTTCTCTAGCGTTAGAGGGAGTGAGGGAGACGTTAGTCATTAACTTAGGAATCAAGATACCATTACACTATCTTATTTCATTGAGCACTACCGTTTTCACTTCCCATTCGACATTCTTTCTAAAGGCCTTTCCGGGGATATGCTCAAAACACATTTCCAAGTTTAAAAATTTAATTCTGCTGCCACTACAGATCGCAAAAAAAGTATTATCAGTAATGCCCCATCAATGTGAGGAATATTCCAGCCTCCGCTCCAAGAATGGGCACTCGTTTTGAAATAGCCTCGCGAGACCTATGTGGAGGATAGCTTTGATGATTCTTTTCTCAGGAGGGATGGCAGTGAGTAAATATACGACTAGTAGCAAGAGCAAATGAATGAGTTTAGCATCTCCGGAACTAATAGATCGATATTGTTGGAACCTAAGGAAAGCACCAAAGAAATGCAGTGGGGAAGGCATAATTACAATAGGTTAGGAGTGGAGTAAGACATGGAGGAACGGTGGGCTAATTGCTTGCTCCTTCTAACTGCTAGCTTAGGACAACCTAGGAAATATGTCTCTCAATCTAAATAAAAACACTGATAAACTCAATAAATCCAACGAACTCTAAAGAAATACACTAAGGTGATAAATCCTGGCCCCTGGCAATCTTAAGCAAGCCGGAACAATTTTGCTATCTTATGGCCCTCCGTGGTCCCGTAGGCCGAATGGAATAGGATATGAGGGTAACGTCATGGAACCAAATACCCGGTTTCTAATGCCCCATGACAATGGGCATCAACGAATCCAAATATCGATATCCGATGGCTGGCAGCATAGGATGTGAAAACGACTCCTCACCGCTAGGTGCCTAGTTGCAGCACACCACAAAATCACATGGCCTGTAACCGTATACCTCTTAGCCACGTATCCGTATACAAGAATACCATAAGTTATCCAACCGGTGCTACCGTTAGCCATTGATCCAGATATCCCCTCGACATATTTGGGCTAGCGATAATATTTCATAGTCTCTTGTGAGCTGGGTATGATGGTATTTACTTATGTCCTTCTACTCGTAGGTTACTCATAGATGTTGTAGTGGAATACTCAAAGGAAAGAAACCCCCGCGAGTGGCATCCCAGCGCAGTGATAGTACTTCAGGCAGCACTGATAAGCCGTCTTCCGTTTTTTATGCTGTTTCCAGTATTAATTTACTCTTCGATAACATTACGTAGAGGGTGAATGGTTACTGCCTAAGAAAGCCTCAACTCATCCATAGGATTTCAGAAGGCATCTAATCCTCTTGTAAAGTGTAAGGTTATTCTCATAAAGAACCTTCACCGGCTACCGGTACTGTTCACCAGATTCTCAAATAGCCCGAGCACTATCCCTTAAATGACTGAGACTTTCTAGTCCACTTTAAAATCTAAAATACTAGCCTATTAGAGGAATTGGGACCGGAAAGACTCGGGGGCCTAGGATTGTAAATTCGTAGTGCTCATAATGTCGCAAAGGGCTATGACAGAAATCACTTAAAGCAAGGCAGCTGTAGTAGATGTTGTTGGATTATTTTGGGCTGCTCACGACATACATATTTTCCCATTCGCCATGCACACAGAACACAACCACCTTCACCTCTGACATTCTATTCCTCATGAACCGTTTCACTACTATTAGCTTCATATGCACTCAGACATCTACCCTGTATATCTAGTGCGACAACACCAAACACTGGTCCACCTCCAAGGAAACACGAACATCTCTGATGCAGAACAACTACCATACCCTCGGTTGACTACTCAAGTACAAACTCAGGCATTCGGTTCTCACCTCGGAAGCTATGCAGAATAACCAGAGGTACGGCAGTCAAGTGGACGAATCTGATGTGAGATTCGGCTTGCGCAAGAAGCATGCTGCGGTAGTCGGTTTCCTCTTGAGGAGGATATAAGGCAACTTACTCTTCCGATTATTCATCTGTCTATCGCACATTCGTTTCGTCTCTCTACTCAATTACCAGATTGTGGTCGCATACTTTCTTTATTATTTTTGTTTAGTTACAACCGGCAATCCGAAATTGCATCCACTGCCCGAGTCCAGCCTGTTGTTGAATAGATGTGGTCACAATTACTAGAATAGGCTGGTATCTAAGGGGTACCATTTTTTTTCCGGGTTCGTAGTGGATATATTCCCAAAACGGGTGTCCATTCTTGGCGCCGAGACAATTGTGCAACCACCCCCCCCGGCAACAACTTTGGATATCGGTTCTCCACTCCGCCAAGGAAGTTAAGCTTCATCGGTTTTGCCCAACTATAGCGGCCGTGTGAGGCTGGGTTTAGTCTCTCAATTCTGCAGCCTTAGAATTCCTCGGCACTCTTGTCTTTTGATGAGTCCCGTTAACGATCACCAGCACTCACTCGGGAGATTTTACCTTCTCTCGAAAGGAGCTTGAACGCTTTTCTACTAATATGTGGAAAGGTGCCCAATAGCGCAAACATTCGACCCAAATATTGTAAGTCAACCTTCCCTAGCCACTACTGCAAACTACATTCAATGCTAACTATCTCAACTACAGGAGGGTTAAGTGTAGAGAGGGCACCCTAGTGAATAGGCCATACAGTATATACTACATTGAAGGCAGCTTTGTTGGCTGCTCGAGGGCACGGAGGCACTACGCAGATTATCAAAAAGTGGACTTCCGATTTGTTTCTTTTTTCTGTAAAGCGGTTGCATAATAGCTTCCAGACCTCTAGTTAACTGAGACACCCAATATGCGCAGTTAGGTATGTAGAAAAGCTGATCGCTTTAATAAATCCTTAAGAAGTTGACGTGCGTTGGGATATTTGTGACTAGAAGGCCTTATAAGTAAGAACTGGAATATTGAGAATCCCGCCAGGATATTGGAGTCGCCTCTCCTTGTAAAGTCTGTCGTAGTTGAGGGCCGAAGGTGATCATCGTCTCAGCCAGTATCCCGAGTCTCTATTTATCCTACCCTGGGCCTCAATCTTATCATCCCCCGTAATCATCTCCTAACTCTAATCCATCTACCATTTTGCTAAGCATTTCTCGTTCCCGATATATTGCCGATGCTGCCATCCTTGCTTCGATATTTATGGAAACGAGTAGAGACCTTAATATATCTATTAGCTATGAAGACGAGGCGGTGTCCTCACCATGACTCCTCCCGCGCACAATTCCGATACATCTCACGGGTTTTGCTGTACCTTCTCGAACTGCGAATACCGTAAATTCTGCCCAAACTCGACCCGCCAACATTACCTGTATGGCAGTTACTCTGCCTAGAAGAGCGAATTCGCCACGGGGTTAGTCCTTAAGGGGAATGGTGGCTACCTTGAGAAGTATTGCGGCGGTGTCGAGTTTACCTAGAATCTACAGTAGGATTTAATACGCAGTGTCCCGAGCCGTCCTGGGCCCACATGGCGGGGGTGGCGCTTCCCAGATGTATTATCATAGTACTGGAGGATAGGAGGGTTGGGTTGGCCTGGATGACCCACGGACGTGTAATTCCCCTTATACGGAATCCGGTTGTTGAAGATAATCTACCGATTTCCCCCCCTTCTCATCATCTCATCCCCTCACCTGCTTTCCCTGTTCGCCCCAACCGGTAGCCCATATCAACAGTTATATGCTTGTCCGAGGTGCTCAGGGGATGGTTGAGGCATCCACCCCAGATTCAAGGCTAACTTAAAAGGTTAATTTCCCACTTTGTTAATTCCCGCTATTTAGTTGTAACGTAATTTACAGCCATGCGGCTCTTCGCCGGGAGGTGGCTCACCCTATGGCAACCAATGAAAAACCAAATGTCTATTTGATTATTGACATAAATGATAGTGACACCACTTTAGAAATTTGTTAGAAAGTACTTTGAAATATGGTGAATCAGAATATGTAGTTTTAATTTCATAAGAAAAAAATATTCTTTGGTACAGAGGTTGCAAGAATTGCTGTTCAGAATAAGACTGCAGCTTTTAAAAGTGGTGTTCAAATTCAAATATATAAACACAGACTTTTATAACATAATAGAGTAAGTTGTCAGCCTGTATAGGTTAAAATTAGCATAATTTTACTAAGCTTGAAAGGTATATTGAAATGTTGAAGTAACAATTACGGAGGAGGGAAAGAACATATAAAATTGACTATTTTGACTATACGATATCTGATAAGAAACCTTAGATGTGAATTCACTATTTGGTAATCTAGCTATCTAAGACTAGGTAAGTATGTATACCAAGTTTGAGGCATAACATATAAGTGTTTCAGATTCTATATCTGAGAGCTGCAAATCCAGATTAGAATTATATGTGTTTGGAGTTAAAGTCAGAAATATCTAGACCCAAATGCCCAAACTGACCAAAGCTTCTTCAATTGCTTCAACCAGTGAAGTAAACAAGAGGTATTTGGTTTTAGCCCTTTCTGGCATGTGCCGCCTATATAATTGTGGCGTAAAGATGTCATTTCTCTCAGGAATACATTAGAATAATGAATGGGGAATCAAATATACAAGAGATAGTCAATAGACTTGAAAGTTTATATGGTATATTGGATCACCTTTTGGGGTATATTACAAAGGGTTGGAATATTTGGTGCATCCAATAAGTAGGTATCATCTGATTCAGTTCATATGGTACATTTCAATCATTTCTGTTGTTTATAGTCTCAATCCCTCTTAAAATAGCAACAAATTAATACCAACACTGTCAACCCATTAAATAGGAGGCCAATAAGATCATTTTATGTACTAAAATAAGTACCTTGCTTGTCGTTTTCTTTTTTCCTGACTAGTGCAATCAAGATGAGATTTGAACAGATTAGGAATAAAGTTGGTATACAAGGAAAATTTGCTTGTATTATCAAATGAATAAGCACAGATTCTGATTCTCCATATTTAAAAGTGGCATCTAACAAATTTTTAAAATCGTATTAGTACTATTTATGTAGATAATTCAATGTACATTTGGTTTTCCAGTTGTTGTGATGGTGAGCCACATCCCGGCGAAGAGCCACATGGCTGTAAATTATGTTATGTTATTTACATATTGGTTCACTTGCTCACGAAGTGCTACTGGTATGCAGTAATCTGGGCAGAGATTCCGGGTGCTTCCCATATCTTTGTCGGAATTAGTCTTGTGCACGAGCCAAGTGGACTCGAGCCCAGGGGTGCCATGAGCCGAGCAGCCTCGATTCCCTTGGCACCCAGTCTCTTGGCGGCTCTTGGCAGCTCGAGCAGGGGTCTATAGTGGACTCGAGTCTCTTGGCGGCTGTTGGTGGCTCGGACAGGGGTCTACAAGCCTCTTGGCGGGTTCTTGGCGGGTTCATGGCGGGTTCATGGCGGCTCGAGTCCAGGGGTGCCACAAGCCGGCTCATCAACAAAACTAGTTGGAATTTGTAAAAGAAGCAGAATAAACAAACATCTGGTATAACTTAAGCACTCCCGTCCACACCTATCCACGGCCTCCCCGAGCAGAAAGGCTTAAATACAACATAAAAAAAGTACATAACTTTTAGGGGGAACATTCGGGTAAAAGAAAAAACAACGCTTACTGTTGCACGCATTTGCTTTGGGGCAAGAGTCCATTCGCCAATTCTCCTTGGGAGTTTTTCCCTCACCACGTCGCCGGGGCACTTTCACGTAAGTCTCAAAGTAGGAAATTTTGCTGTGAAAAATTGGGCTTGGGGTGGAAAAGAACTCCTAGAGAAGTTACAACTCTTACGGCTTTTTTTAAGATGGCTAACGACGGCTGAGAGGACCGGAGAGCTCTTGAGAATTGGATGATGTGTGGCAGTAATGACCGTCATCCATTTCTCTAACTGTAGTTTGCTTGAGGGGGTGACAGATTGATCGGGGGAGTAGTTGGTAGTTAGCCCGAGGTGGCCATAAGGTAAGGGATAGGCTTTCTGCTTATATAAGCTAGGATCACCAGGCCTCCAGTTAAGGTTTATATATAGTGTTAGAAGCGATAAATGTGCACCAAGATTTCAACGCATGCAAATACAAATGACCCCATGAATAGGGCAGGATTTGTTATGAAAAAACCACTGCCATGTAGGCCAGACCAAGCACTAGAAACTAGTGGTTATTTTAAATGGGGAAAACCTGATTCCCATGCTTGGTATAACAATTGGTAGGCATGAATTTTGGTGTAAAAGTGGAAGATATGCAACATGACAACGGTGAAACCTCAAGAACAATACCCTGATCGCCAACTGAAGCATAGGAAAAACCAGCCAATTGAGTCCACAAATTTAAGAGCTATGTTCAGCGAATCTATCCCCGCCATAGGTGGATTCCTGAGTCCCATACAAAGTAATTTATCGCTTCTAGATACCTATAAAACAGCTTGTTATACCTAATGCACATAATATCACTCAGAGCCTTGGCGCTCTTGGCAGTTGATCGGTTGCATTATTTCAATTTGGACTGGTACACATTTATCGCTTCTACCACCATACGGGAATTTTTACTTTTCTCGGTTGCCACCTTCATTCCATCAACCACCATATCCGGACCCTCGGTAACACTGCAAACACTCCTCTTTTACCTTGGCGCAAATATTTCTTTTTTTCCCATCCCAGCATGTCTGTGACAGACCAAGATGGGCAATTAAACATGCCCCTCCCCGGCCGCTCCACCTGGCGTGACACGACCATCTACGCTTCTGAAAATCGTGATAACGTTCTCGGAGGCCTCTGCGCTACAGAAGGGATTACAAATGCGAATCTTTATTCCATGATCGAGATCTTTTGTTCCTTTACTGATACTTTCACTCTACACAACAATAACGGACTGTTGGTTGAAAGAGATGAGCAAAAGCTCCAACCAGGCAATTACTATATTGCTACTAATGGTAGTTATTTCCCCCACTGCAGCGTTCCAAAATTTCCGATACCGCGACTGGTACCACAACGTAAAAGGGCTACTACATCAGCCGTAAAATTCTGCCTCGGTACCAGGAGGGGTACCGGAACCTTTTGAACATGGCTCCACTTCCATCATTGGGCACGACTGACTTAGATTAGGTTCAATTACGATCACCGACGAAATCGTACTAACTCGTAAGGATTCAATCCTTTCGGGAACCAGTTTCGAGGCATTCTGTCAGGCAGTCCGCGAGCGAGATAGGCGATGCATTGCTACCGGCAGGCTAGCAAGTCTAGGGCACTTTGGGTGGTGGATGAACTTCGAAAGCGCTCCTGTCTTTCCGTTGGATAATGAACAGCACTGGAACGATTCTAACTACAGTCGTTGGATCACTGTTCCGCCCCCCGATCTGTCCCATGGCACCATCTACTCAGTGCAGAACGGGATACTGCTCTCACGCGGTGTGCAAATTTCGTTCCATCGGTATTGCTGGTCGATTAACCCGGATGTATGAATGCCCCGATCTTTAACTATTCGTAGCTAATAATTCGTAGCATAACCACAAGATCGTGTGCTTCACACCTGATCTCGATTATTATCAGATCGCCGGCCGCCATCTGGATCAAGAGTTTCTGGATGATCCCCTTCGCCCCCCTGATGAGCTCCTCCGCTGGCACTTTCGCCAGGCGGTTATTGCTAATATGAAGGGTCTTGGAGAGCCTCTTTTAGAGAGCGAGAGTGAGTCTCCTCCCGGCTCAGATATTATGGATGGGATCATTAGTGGTCCAGAAGCTGGAGAGAATGGAGTTTGAGCTATATAGCCGTTTTCCTTCCATGGGGGATTGTGCCTGATGCAAAGCCAGGCGGCGATGTGATGTTTTTCCAAAAAGAAATGAGGCGTAGCATCCATGATAGCTCATCAATTCTCTTAGCAATCGGTCAATCTTGTGAGTTTAATTTTAAACAAAATTGAAATTGAAATGCTTCTAAATATGCTATGGTTGTTGTCCTATTTAAACCAAAGGGATCGGTAGAGTAGAGCTGGCTTGCTTTAAGCGCTTGAAAACCAACCATGACTTCGCTAATTCCCACACTAGGGAAGGCTATCTTTTACTTCTGTTCCACGCATGTCTTTATAATGCCCAGCCGATTGCAAGCGGAGAGGAGATCGGGGGAGGAGAGGAAGGCTTTCTGTAAAGGTCTAAATTACTGCTTAGTTTTTAGTACGTATTATGGTGTAAAGTGGTTAGTAGAGGGGGAGGAGAATAAAGGGGAGCAAGAATTAGAGAAATACCTGTGGATAGCCACATTTCCACTAACAGAGAAGAAATCTGTTTTTATTGCTATAAGGCCCTGTTCGGCCAGGCTGAGTAAAAAATACTATAGTATTTCGTGAAAATGGCATATAAGTTAAAACAAAAATACTATAGTATTTTATAAATAAAAGTGTTCGGCAACACGACTCTTTTACTATAGTATTTTTCTTAGTAAGCAATATTTTATTTGATATCTGTACTCATACAAGGAAATATAAGTAGTGTCTTTGGATTGTTAGAATATG
>Ga0307507_10009872_pt1 | contig 12561 bp, 8 predicted proteins | sample 7_EM_MG_FD_207223 | JGI IMG/M metagenome (GOLD analysis project Ga0307507, IMG submission 207223) | Populus trichocarpa ectomycorrhiza microbial communities from riparian zone in the Pacific Northwest, United States - 7_EM | ecosystem: Host-associated > Plants > Roots > Unclassified | place... | reverse complement strand
CGTCGTACAGGCCGACCGCGAGGAAGACGTTGGCCAGGTCATGGAAACCGTCGGGGCGCGCGGCACCCACCGCGAGCTGGACGTTGACCTTGGCGGGGACGCGGACGGTGACGCTCACTTGCCGGGCTCCTTGTGGTGGACGGTGGCCTTGGCGGGGACGGTGACGGTCACCCGCCGAGCCCCTCGTGGTGGGCCTCCTCGGCGCGGGCGTCTCGCGCTGCCGCTGTCTTCGGCTCGGGCGCGTCTTGCCCAGCGTGTACGGCGCGGTCGGTACCTGCCTCGCCTTCGGCGCCCGCCTTGTTCTCCGCGATGCGTGTGAACTCCTCGACGGTGAGCGACTCCCCGCGCGCCTGCGGCGACACCCCGGCGGCCACCAGTGCCACCTCCGCCGCTGCCGCCGAGCCCGCCCAACCCGCGAGCGCCGCCCGCAGGGTCTTGCGGCGTTGCGCGAAGGCCGCGTCGACCACGGCGAACACCTCGCGCCGGGTGGCGGTGGTCTTCGGGGGCTCGGGCCTGCGGGTGAGGGACACGAGGCCGCTGTCCACGTTCGGTGCGGGCCAGAAGACGTTGCGGCCGATGGAACCGGCCCGCTTGACCTCGGCGTACCAGTTCGCCTTCACGGACGGGACGCCGTACACCTTCGAACCGGGCGGCGCGGCCAGCCGGTCGGCGACCTCCGCCTGGACCATCACCAACGTGCGCTCGATGCTCGGGAAGTGCTCCAGCATGTGCAGCAGGACGGGTACGGCCACGTTGTACGGGAGATTGGCCACCAGCGCGGTCGGGGGCGGGCCCGGCAGCTCGGTCACCTGCATCGCGTCCGAGTGCACCAGCGCGAACCGGTCCGCCCGGTCCGGCATCCGGGCCGCGACCGTCGCCGGGAGCGCGCCCGCGAGGACGTCGTCGATCTCCACGGCGGTGACGCGGTCGGCCACTTCGAGCAGCGCGAGTGTGAGTGAGCCGAGGCCGGGGCCCACCTCCACCACCACGTCGTCGGGGCGGACGTCTGCGGTGCGGACGATACGGCGGACCGTGTTCGCGTCGATCACGAAGTTCTGGCCGCGCTGTTTTGTGGGGCGGACGTTCAGGGCGGCTGCCAGTTCGCGGATTTCGGCGGGGCCCAGGAGGGCGTCGGGGGTGGGGTTGCTGCTCACGGCACCTAGGTTACGGGGCCGTTCTTCGTCTGCCGGTCCGCTGAGGCTGGTCGCGCGGTTCCCCGCGCCCCTGAGGGATGGGGGCTGCGCCCCCTATCCCTCATGCCTCAGCCGTGCAGCCTCGTCCCGCAGTGGGGCCACGGGCTCGAACCCCGCCGTACATACAGCCTCTTCGCTCGGAACGTCTGTTCCTCCGCGCTCGCGTCCTGTGGGCGACCGCTGCCGCCCAGGCTGTGCCACGTGTGGGTGTCGAACTGGTAGAGGCCGCCGTAGGTGCCCGAGGGGTCCACCGCGCCCGGGCGGCCGCCGGACTCGCAGGTCGCCAGGCCGTGCCAGTTGAGTTGGTCGGCGCCCTGGACCGACGTGGGCATGGGCTTCGTGCCGACCTTCACCAGCTGCGAGCGGGGTTCTCGGACCAGCTCGTCGTCCATCCGGCGCGGCTTCTCCTTGACGCCGTTGACCGTGCGGAGGGCGTAGGTGACCCGGCGCAGGCCCAGCTGGCCCGCCCGTTCCACCACCTCTGTGCCCTTGAAGAGGGTGGGGTCGTCGGTGCGTTCCACCTTGAAGGGGATCGCCTCCTCGCGGACCTCGCGCGTCCCCGTCACCCGCAGGACCGTGATCGTCTGGCCGTCGCGCGGGAAGCTGGCGGGCGGAACCGAGGTGGTGTCCTCGCCGTGCAGGCCGATGCCCGCCTCCTGGACCGCCTCGCCGACCGTCGCCGCGTTGGTGCGGATCGTGCGGGCGCGGCCGTCGGCCATGATCGTGACGGTGCGTTCGGTGCGCACGTCGAGGGCGAGTCCGGCGCGGCCGATGGGCTGGGAGCGCGAGGTGGAGACGTAGGCGCCCTCGGCCCGTACGCCGAGTTGTTCGAGGGCTCCGTCGACCGTGCGTGCCGTCGTCCACACCTCGCGCCGGTGGCCGTCGATGGTGAGGCGCACGGGTCGGCCGTAGCGCACCGCGACCTCGTCGCCGCTGGCGAGCGGTGCGTCGCGGCCGGGGGCCACCACGTCGTGCGCGCCGACGTCCACGCCCTGCTGGTCGAGGAGTTCGCTGACGTCGTCGGCGAAGGTGTGCAGGGTGCGCGGCTTCCCGTCGACGTTCAGCTCGATCGCCTTGTCCTTGGCGACGAACGCGGTGGTGCCGCCGGCCAGGAACGCGACGACCAGCGCCTGCGGCACCAGCCGGCGCATCGCGGAGCCGGAGTCCGAACGCTCGGCTCTTCGCCGGCGCCCGTGCCGCGCGGGCGGCTCGCTCTCCGCCGGCACGGTGCCCGCCTGGCGCGGGAACACGGGGTCGTTCGCCTCATAGGCGGGGCGGTACGTGTCCTCGTACACCTCGGTGTGCCCGTCGGTGTACACGTCGGCGCGCACACCGCGGTCGTACGTCTCGTAGGTCTCGTAGTTGCTCACGCCGACACGCTCCAGAAGGCCACGGGGGTCCGGATCGGGCCAACAGAACCTAGCGGAGTGACCGTCACTCTCCAAAGCGACGCGGCTACCCAGAGTTGTGTTCGATAGGGCCACGAGGACTCGACAGAGGCCTCAATAAGCGAAGGCTCGGGCCGTGTTCGCCGCGAGTGCCGTTGCCAGCGCGTCCTCCTCGATGCCCCGTACGGCCGCCATCGCGCGCACCGTGACCGGAATGAGATAGGGCGCGTTGGGCCGTCCGCGGTACGGGGCGGGGGTCAGGAAGGGGGCGTCGGTCTCCACGAGGACCAGTTCGAGGGGGGCCACGGCGAGCGCGTCCCGCAGGTGCTGGGCGTTCTTGAAGGTGACGGTGCCGGCGAAGGACATGAAGTACCCGGCGCGGGCGCAGAGTTCGGCCATCTCGGCGTCGCCGGAGTAGCAGTGGAAGACCGTGCGCTCGGGGGCGCCTTCCTCCTTGAGGACGCGCAGGACGTCGGCGTGGGCGTCGCGGTCGTGGATGACCAGGGCCTTGCCGTGCCGCTTGGCGATCTCGATGTGGGCGCGGAAGGAGAGTTCCTGCGCGGCCTTGCCCTCGGGGCCGGTGCGGAAGTAGTCGAGGCCGGTCTCGCCGACGCCCTTGACCTGCGGGAGTCCGGCCAGGCGGTCGATCTCCGCGAGGGCCTCTTCGAGGGCCTTGTCGCCGCCCGCCACCCGGGCTCCCTGCCGGGACCAGCCGTCGGGGTCGCCGTGGACTATGCGCGGGGCCTCGTTCGGGTGCAGGGCGACCGTCGCGTGGATCGCCTCGTGCCGGGCGGCCGTCTCGGCGGCCCAGCGGGAGCCCTTCAGATCGCAGCCGACCTGCACGAGTGTCGTGACACCGACCGACGCGGCCTTGGCGAGAGCCTCGTCCACCGTGCCGGACTGCATGTCGAGGTGGGTGTGGGAGTCGGCGACGGCCACCCGGAGGGGTTCCGGGAGCGGCGGCGCCGCGTTCTTCTCGCTGCCGCGTTCGCGGTCGCCGGCGCTGTCGCTGGAGGAAGGCATGCCCCGATCCTACGAAAGGGGCATGCCCGCCCGGTCGTCGGAGCCGGTCAGCTCGCCTTGCGGTGGAACGGGTGCAGGAGGTCGGACAAGTGCCAGTGGTGGTCCTTGTGCTCCGCCAGCGGGGTCACGGCGGCGCCGTCGTCGCCCACAGCGTCCTCCGCGGCCGTAGCCGCTGCCTCTGTCGCTGCCGCCGGACGGGACCGCGGCGCCTGGTACTGCCGCTGTGCCGCCTCCCGTACCGACGAGACCTGACCCGCGCGCATGATGCGCACGACATGCCCGTCGCAGTTGAGGCATGCGGGCCGGCTGAGCGGCGACGGCACGACCTGGCCCTCCGCCACGTACATCACGAACTGGTGGCCGTCGGTGTCGACGTGGTGCTCTATCTCGTACGACTGCTCCCAGCCGTGCCCGCACCGCATGCAGGCGAAGGAGTACGACTCGTTGACCACGGCGGTGGCAGCGCCACGCACACCGGTCTGCCCTGCGATCTCACTCATGCCAGCTCCTGCTTGCTTTCCGCTGGACAAGCGCCCCGGCTAGGGGATTCCCCCCGGAATCCCTTGGAGGCGAGGGACGGGTGCGTCCCTTCGTCCAGTGGACGCCTCCAGCAGGGCGAATGCATCAGTCCTGTCGACTGTTGGAGGCGATTTGGACTTTCCTTGTCGAATCGCCCTGGCAACCCGGTCAGTGCTTTGCATTCGGCGACCGCGCTTTGCCCCGCCATGGGGCGCGCGCTCATGGGAGATGCTCCCTGCTCAGAGGAATCTTCCGCGCAGGTCAGAAGGGGTTTTGCGCAGGCTCAGAGGGGTTTTTGCGCAGTCTTCGCCGCGACCACGGCATCGAACACCTCGCGCTTGGGAACGCCTGCCTCGACGGCCACGGCCGCGATCGCCTCTTTACGCCGCTCCCCCGCCTCCTCCCGCACCCGGACCCGCCGTACCAATTCGTCCGCGTCGAGTTCTTCGGCCTTCTCCGGCGCCCCTTCCACCACGACGGTGATCTCGCCGCGCACGCCCTCCGCCGCCCATTCGGCCAACTCGCCGACGGGGCCGCGCTTGATCTCCTCGTACGTCTTCGTCAGCTCGCGGCAGACGGCGGCGCGCCGCTCGGCGCCGAACACCTCGGCCATCGCGGCGAGGGTGTCGTCGAGCCGGTGCGGTGCCTCGAAGTAGACGAGGGTCCGCCGTTCGTCGGCCACCTCCCGCAGCCGGGACAGCCGCTCGCCGGCCTTCCGCGGCAGGAACCCCTCGAAGCAGAACCGGTCCACCGGCAGCCCCGACAGCGCGAGCGCCGTGAGCACGGCGGACGGCCCCGGCACGGCGGTGACCTTGATGTCCTTCTCCACGGCGGCGGCGACCAGCCGGTACCCCGGGTCGGACACGGAAGGCATCCCGGCATCGGTCACCAGGAGCACACGCGCCCCGCCCACCAAGGCCTCGACCAGCTCCGGCGTCCGCGCGGCCTCGTTGCCCTCGAAGTACGACACGACACGCCCCTTGGGCTGCACCCCGAGCGCCTGGGTCAGCCGCCGCAGCCGTCGCGTGTCCTCGGCGGCGACCACATCGGCACCCGCCAACTCCTCGGCGAGCCGCGGCGGGGCGTCCGCGATGTCGCCGATGGGGGTGCCGGCAAGGACCAGAGTTCCGGGAGCAACTGTCACGTTTCCATCCTCTCAGGGGAGAGAGGCGGGACTCACACAGACCTGTTCCCTACGATGGCGCGGTGACCAGTACCGCGTCCTCCACGGACACCCGACAAGGGCAGGCCCCGCAAGACCAGCGGCCGTCATGGCAGCAGCGGCTGCGGCGATTCGGCTACACGGCGGGGCCCAGAAGCGACGTACGCGACCGGCTGGTGCCGCCGTACGCGGAGCCCAGCCCCCGGCTGCGGGCGGCGCTCGGTCTGTCGCCGACGCTCGTCGACCGCATCACCCGCTGGTCGGGCTGGGGCGGCCCGCTGCTGGTCACGCTCATGGCGGGCGTGATGCGCTTCTACCACCTGGGCAGCCCGAAGGCGGTGATATTCGACGAGACGTACTACGCGAAGGACGCGTGGGCGCTCGTCCACCGCGGCTTCGAGGTCAACTGGGACAAGAACGCCAACGACCTGATCCTCCAGCACAACGGTCACATCCCCATCCCGGCGGACGCGGCGTACGTCGTGCACCCGCCGGTCGGCAAGTACGTCATCGGGCTCGGCGAGCTGATCTTCGGCTTCAACCCCTTCGGCTGGCGCTTCATGACCGCGCTGCTGGGCACCCTCGCCATCCTGATGCTGTGCCGCATCGGCCGCCGCCTGTTCCGCTCCACGTTCCTCGGCTGCGTCGCGGGCGTCCTGATGTCCCTCGACGGCCTGGCCTTCGTGATGGCCCGCACCTCGCTGCTCGACGGTGTGCTGATGTTCTTCGTGGTCGCCGCGTTCGGCTGCCTGCTGCTGGACAGGGACAGGGCCCGGGCAAAACTCGCGGCAGCACTGCCGGTCGACGCGGACGGCCGGGTGCGCCCCGACGCCCACATCGCGAACACCCTGTTCCTCGGCCTGCGCCCCTGGCGCTGGATGGCGTGCCTCCTGCTCGGACTCGCCATCGGCACCAAGTGGAACGGCCTCTACATCGCGGCGGCCTTCATGCTGCTGACGCTGCTGTGGGACGTCGGCTCCCGCAAGGTCGCGGGCGCCAGCCGCCCGTACGTCGCGGCCCTGCGGTACGACCTGTTCCTCGTCGTGATCATGATCCCGGTCACGATCTCGGTGTACCTCCTGTCCTGGCTCGGCTGGATCCTCTCCCCCGCCAACGGCACCGGCGGCTACTTCCGCAACTGGGCCGCGACCGCCGGCAAGGGCGGCTTCTGGAGCCACTTCATGCCCGACTGGGCGCGCAGCCTGTGGCACTACGAGCACGAGGTCTACGAGTTCAACGTCGGCCTGCACTCCCCGCACACGTACATGTCCAACCCGTGGAGCTGGCTCGTCGACGGCCGCCCCGTCTCGTACTTCTACGAGTCCCCCTCCCCCGGCTCGGCCGGCTGCCCGGTGAACGCGGGCGACAAGTGCGCCCGCGAGGTCCTGGCCATCGGCACCCCGCTGCTGTGGTGGGCGGCCTGCTTCGCGCTGTTGTACGTCCTGTGGCGCTGGGCGTTCCGCCGCGACTGGCGCGCTGGCGCGATCGCCTGCGGCGTGGCGGCCGGTTACCTCCCCTGGTTCATGTACCAGGACCGCACGATCTTCTTCTTCTACTCCATCGTCTTCCTCCCCTTCCTGTGCCTGGCAGTCGCGATGCTGATCGGCGCGATCATCGGCCCACCGGGCTCCAGCGAAACCCGCCGGGTGGTGGGGGCGGTGGGGGCGGGCGTGCTGGTGCTGCTGATCACGTGGAACTTCATTTACTTCTGGCCGCTGTACACGGGGACGGCGATTCCGATCGACCAGTGGCGGTCGCGGATGTGGCTGGATACGTGGGTGTAGGTGGGGAGTTGTAGGGGGTTGGGGGGCGGTGGCGTGGCCGGGGGGGGCCGCGCCGTCGTTGTTGTTGGCTTGGGTGGGTCAGCTGTCGCTGGGGGGTGTGAGGCTGTCGAGCAGTCTTGCGGTGCGCAGGGTGTTGGGGTGGTCCTCACCCAACACCCGCCGACGCCGAGCCAGGGTGTCCTCGTACAGCTGCAACGCCTCCTCTCCCCGACCCACAGCCGCCAGATCAGCCGCCAGGTTGGTCGCGGTGAGCAGAGTGTCGGGGTAGTCCTCACCCAACACCCGCCGTTGCCGGGCCAGGGTGTCCTCGCACAGCTCCAACGCCTCCTCCATCCGACCCACATCCGCCAACGAGGCCGCCAGGTTGGTCGCGGTGCGCAGGGTGTCGGGGGCGTCCTCACCCAACACCCGCCGCTGCCGGGCCAGGGTGTCCTCGCACAGCTCCAACGCCTCCTCCATCCGACCCACATCCGCCAACCGATTCGCCAGGTTCGACGCGGTGATCAGGGTGTTCTGGTTGTCCTCACCCAACACCCGCCGCTGCCGGTCGAACAAGTCCTGGTGCAGTGCATGGGCGCGCTCATGATCGCCAACACCAGTACATGCCCTGGCCAAGTAGTTGACGGCCCACCAGGTGTGAGGGTGATCAGCGCCCAGTAGGACGTTCCAGGTTTGATGGAGCTCTTCCAGGCGAGGCAGGATCGCCGGTGCGCTGCCACGGTCCAGGAGGTAGAGGCAGGCTTCGCATGCGGCGAAGCGGGCGTCTGCGGTGACCAGGTCGGTCGGGTCGATCGCCAGCAGGTGAGACAGCAGGTCGGACCAGCGAGGCCAGGAATCAGGATCCTTCGCCCTACGGGGGGACGCAGCGTCGAGCAAGACGCTGGCGTTGCGCGCCGCGGCGGTGCGCTCCTCGGCGGTGAGCTGGTCTTTGAGGACGGCCTGAGTCAGACGGTGCAGGTGCAGGCTCCCGCCCGCCACCCGGGCCAACCCGTGTTGGTGCAGTGCCGACAGGACACGGCTTCTGGTGCGCCGATCTGCCACCACCCGGCCCGCAGACGACTCTTCGTCAGCCTTTCGCCTAGTACCGGTTGGCAGGGCAAACGGCTCCGGAGCCAGCAGCGCACAAGCATTCATCACCTCCGCCGCCTCCGGATCCTGCTCCCGCAGCCGCTGCATACTCAGCTGGATCTGGGCAGCCAGCGACCACGGATAGTCCCGAGGCCTGCCCTCGTCCGTCACCTCGCTCGCATTGCTCGCCAGCAACTCCAGGTAGTCATCCACGGACGTCGTCCTCAGCACCGCAGCCGCCTGCACCAGAGCCAGCGGCAGATCGTCCAGCGCTTCCGACAGCCGCCCCGCATCCGCCTCCGCCAGCCACGGCGTCCGACGGCGCAGCAGGTCGATCGACTCCCGCCGTGCCAGCACGTCGACATCCAACGGCCAGGCCACGCCGTGCCAGTCCGGGTTGCGGGAGGTGATCAGCACATGCCCCGCCCCGGACGGCACGAAGTCCGCAAGCGCCTCAGGATCCTCCGCGTTGTCGAAGACGACCAGCCAGCGCGCCCGCGACCCCAACTCGCGCGCCAGCGCCCGCACCGCCTCCTCGGGAGGCGTACCCGGCTGCGCAGCCCCGGTCTCCACCGCCAGCACCGCCAACTGGCCCGGAATCAGTGCCGGATCCTCCGCCCGCACCCACCACGCCAGCTCGTACTCCCCGCAGAACCGGTGCGCGTACTCGGCAGCCAGTTGCGTCTTACCCACGCCACCGCGACCGTCCAGCGCCACCACCGCCACCGCCCGCCCACCCGCCAGCCGGGAACGGACCTCCACCAGCAGCGCATCCCGCCCCACGAACCCGGCATTGCGCGCCGGCACGTTCCACACCCGCGGCAACGTGCCCGGCAACCGGGGCCCGGTCGCCCCCATACTCCGCAGCCGTCCCGCTCCGCCCTCGCCCGGAAACCCCGGGCTCACCCGCGGAGGCCCCGCCGGGCCCTTCACCGCCGCCAGCAGCACCTCCCGCGCCTTCTTCTCCCCCAGTTCGAACAGCGCCGGCGCGAACAACGCCCCCAGCATCGGCGGCACGGCGCACTTCTCGATCCGTAGCGGGATCAGCTTCTCCCGGCCGGCCAGCTTCGCCGTCCACTCCTCCGTGGTCCACCGCTCAGGGTCGAAGTACGCGGCCGAGAACAGCGCCACCATCGGCCCGGCGGCCAGGGCCCGGTCCATGTTCAGTACGAAGTTCTCCCCGGCACCCCAGTGCCAGGCATCCAGCTCCACCTCGTACCCGGCATCCTCCAGCTGCCAGGCCACCCACTCCGCCCACGCGAGATCCGCCCCCGCATGCGAGACGAACACCCGCACCCCGCCCGACTCATCCCCGACACCCGCCACCCGGACCCCCGTACCAACCCCGCGCCGCCCATCCCGACGAGACTAGAACCACCGGGACCCGCACAGCGGCGGTTGTCCCTGGACCCAGCCAAGCGTTCACGTACGTGACCTGCCCCACGGTGCAATTCAGTCACCTGATCTCTGTTAGGACAACAAAAGGCAACACCACTCACAGCTTTCCCTCACGCCACCTACAGTTCGAAGCACTGGTAACGGGGAGGGGACTGCGCCATGCGCAAGGGGGTAAAGGCCACCGTCATCGGCAGTGTGTTCGCCGTGATGGTGTCGGGGGCGGGGTACGGGGCGTACAACCTCGTGTCCGCGCTGGGTGGGAGTTCGAGTGTGGGGGGTTCCGGCGGGCCCGCGCCCGTGAAGACCGGGCCGCCGAGTGCCGCCGAGGTGAAGGCGGCGACTACGAAGTTCTTCGCGGCCTGGGAGAAGGGGCAGGCGGTGACGGCGGCGTCCTATACGAACAACGACGCCGCCGCCGACACCGTGCTGGAGTCCTACAGCGGCGCCGCGCACATCACGCAGGTGAAGATCACGCCCGGTACGACGACCGGGGCCACCGTGCCGTTCACGGTGAAGGCGACGGTGTCGTACGACGGGAAGTCCAAGCCGCTCAGCTACAGGACCCAACTGACCGTCGTGCGTGGGAAGACCACCGGGCGGGCCCTCGTCGACTGGCAACCGTCCGTCGTGCACCCGGAGTTGAAGACCGGCGACACTCTCGTCACCGGGGAGTCCGCGAGCCCGGCGATCGAGGCCGTGGACCGGAACGGGACCGTGCTGACGAAGGAGAAGTATCCGTCGCTGGGGCCGATACTCGACGAGTTGCGCACCAAGTACGGCGACAAGGCGGGCGGTTCGCCCGGTATCGAGCTGTCGATCAAGCACGATGCCGCGGACTCGGCCGACACCACACTGCTGACCCTGGAGAAGGGCAGGACCGGCAAGGTGCGCACGACGCTCAGCGCGAGCGCGCAGGCCGCCGCCGAGAAGGCCGTGACCAAGTACTCCGAGTCGTCCGTCGTGGCCGTACAGCCGAGCACCGGGCAGGTGCTGGCCGTCGCCAACCACCGTAACGACGGCTTCAACGCCGCGTTCCTGGGGCAGTTGGCGCCCGGCTCGACGATGAAGATCATCAGCGCCGCCACGCTCATCGACACGGAGCTGACGACCATGAACGGTCCGGCGCCCTGCCCGCCCTCCGCCGTGTCGGAGAGCCAGACCTTCCACAACCTGACGGGCCTGTCGCCGGACGAGGGCGCGACGCTCGCCGACAGCTTCGCGCGCTCCTGCAACACGGCGTTCGTGAAGTTCGCCGACTCGGTCAAGGTGGACTCCCTGACCAAGGAGGCCGAGGACCGGTTCGGGCTCGGCCGGGACAACTGGAAGACCGGCATCCCGTCCTTCGACGGCTCGGTCCCCGCGTCCGGCGGCCCGGACACCGCGGCCAACCTGATCGGCCAGGGCCAGGTGCAGATGAGCCCGCTGAACATGGCGTCGGTGACGGCGACCGCGAAGACGGGCACGTTCCGGCAGCCGGTGATCGTCGCGCAGAGCCTCGACGACCGCCAACTGGCCACCGCCCAGGGCCTGTCGGCGAGTACGTCCGCCCAGCTGCGGGCGATGATGAACCGCACCGCGACCAGCGGCACCGCGGCGGGCATCATGTCCGGGCTCGGCGGCAACATCGGCGCGAAGACGGGCTCCGCCGAGGTCGACGGGCAGGCCAAGTCCAACAGTTGGTTCACCGGCTACCGCAACGACATCGCGGCGGCGGCCATGACACAGGACGGCGGCCACGGCATCGACGCCGCCGGCCCGATCGTCCGCGCCGTACTGGCGGCAGGTGGCTGATCTCACTCCGCGGGGAAAGGAACTCACCCGCACAGGACGGGACTCTAGGGTGGGCCTCGTCGTTGGGGTGTGAGAGGGCCGAGGGCGACGGGGGCCCAAAGGGATTCGCGGAGGATCGGGAACTGTGGGCACGAGGGGCAAGAAGAAGGTCGTAGCCGAGCGGCGGAAGGCGAGACCCGCCGTGGTCGGCGGAGTGATCGCCGTGGCCGTCGTCGGCGCGGGCGTCGGCGCCTACGCGCTGTACGACGGCGGGGCGTCGGCCGAGGCGCGCACGTCGACCACCGCCGACCACAAGGCCATCAAGACGGGCCCGTTGTCGGCGACCGAGGTGCAGACGACCGCGCAGCGGTTCCTGGCCGACTGGCAGCAGGGCAAGGTCGCCCAGGCCGCCGCGACGACGGACAGGTCGACGGCCGCCGCCGCCCTGCTCACCGGCTACACCAAGAACGCCCACATGAAGGGCATCACCGTCACCGAGGGCGCCCGCACGGGCACCAAGGTCCCCTTCTCCGTGAAGTGCACGGTGTCGTACAAGGGCATCAACAAACCCATGGCGTACGCCAGTTCGCTGAGCGTGGTGCGCAGCGCCACGGACGGGAAGCCGTACGTCGCCTGGCACGCCTCCGTCGTCCACCCGGATCTCGCGGACGGCGACACCCTGGTCACGGGCGAGTCCGGCACCCCGCCGATCAAGGCGTACGACCGTGACGGCGGCGAGCTGACGGCGGCCAAGTACCCGTCGCTGGGTTCGGTGTTGGACGGGCTGCGCGAGAAGTTCGGCAAGAAGGCGGGCGGCAAGGCGGGCATCGAGCTGCGGGTGGTCCGGGGCAAGAAGTCCAAGGAGTCCGACAAGACGCTCGTCGAGCTGAGCAAGGGCACGCCCGGCAAGGTGAAGACGACGCTCAGCCCGACCCTCCAGGCGGCGGCCGAGAAGCAGGTCAGCAAGCAGAAGAACTCCTCGGTCGTCATGATGCGCCCCTCGACCGGCGAGATCCTGGCCGTCGCGAACGCCTCGCACGGCTTCAACGTGGCCTTCCAGGGCTCCCTCGCCCCCGGTTCCACGATGAAGATCGTGACGTCGACGATGCTCTTCGAGAAGAACCTCATCACCCCGGACGCATCCCATCCCTGCCCCAAGACCTACAAGTTGGCGGGCTGGACCTTCCACAACGACGACGACTCGGAGATCAAGAAGGGCACGTTCAAGCTGGCCTTCGGGGCCTCCTGCAACAACG
>Ga0307507_10009871_pt1 | contig 12561 bp, 7 predicted proteins | sample 7_EM_MG_FD_207223 | JGI IMG/M metagenome (GOLD analysis project Ga0307507, IMG submission 207223) | Populus trichocarpa ectomycorrhiza microbial communities from riparian zone in the Pacific Northwest, United States - 7_EM | ecosystem: Host-associated > Plants > Roots > Unclassified | place... | reverse complement strand
CGCTCGACCGCCACGGCGCGCGGTGCGGGACCCCGGGAGCGGTCCCCGCGCCGGGGCTGCTCACCGGCCTGGCCGGGATCGGCCACGCGTTGCTGCGGCTGGGATTCACCGAACGGGTCCCCTCCGCGCTGCTGCTGCAGGCGCACTGAGCACCGGCCGGCGCACACCGGCCGGGGTGAGAAGTAAATCAAGGGGAGGAACCACATGTACAACGAAGAGACGCTGCCCGCGGACGACGTCCTCGGCGCAGTGACACTGCCCAAACCCTCCGGCATCGGCCGCCGCAACCACGCGCTCGCGGGGCAGCAGGCGGGCCTGCGGAACAACCCCACGGTCGAGGGCGACCCGTCGGTGTTCACCAACGGCCTGATCATCGGTTTCTGACGGAGCGTTAGTGACGGTGGCGACCTGCGGAAGCCAGCCACCGGAACCCGCCACGGCCGTCAGGCCCCGCTATCGCGGCGGCAGGGCGCCGTCAGGCTGACCGGCGCGAACGCACCAAAGCGCGCCCTGGCGACGCGATCGCGGACGCGGGTTCACCAATGAACACTGACCGCAGCATGAGCGGGGCGGGCCACTGCGGACCCGCCCTGCCGCGCTGTGATCAACGGCCCCCACCCCGCTGTAGTCTTCGACCGTGGTGCTCAGATCTTCGCGGGTGGTCGGCCGGGAGACCGAGCTCGGCACGATCGCGGCCGCGCTCGACTCGGCCACCGCCGGGCACGGCGGCGCGCTGTTCCTCACCGGCGAAGGCGGGATCGGCAAGTCGCGGCTGGCGATCGAGGCCGCCGCCCGCGCGGTCGCCAGGGACATACCCGTGTTGCGCGGCCGGGCCAGCTCGATCGGCCCGATGGTCCCGTTCCGCCCGCTGACCCAGGCGCTGCTCTCCCAGTTCCGCGGTGGCGGCCCGCCGGAGGCGCCCGAACTCGGCCCGTTCCTCCCGGCGCTCAGCCAGCTCGTCCCCGACTGGCGGCGCGAAGACCGCCCGCATGACAACGTTTCCCTGATGGTGCTCGCCGAGGCCGTCTACCGGCTGCTGGCCGTCACCGGGCGCGGCCGTGGCTGCCTGGTCGTGCTCGACGACCTCCAGGACGCCGACGCCGAGACCCTGTTCATCCTCGAATACCTGGTGGACAACGTTTCCGCCGGCAACACGCTGCTGATCGGAACCCTGCGCAACGAGCCCTCCGACGGGCTGCGGCTGGCCACCGCCGCCGCGCAGCGGCAGAGCTGCACCCTGATCGAACTCGCCCCGCTCGACCTCGCCGACATCCGCCGGCTCGCCGCGGCCTGTCTCGAGACCGAACCGGACCGCCTGCCCGCGGCCGCGGTGGACCTGTTGTGGGACACCAGCGCCGGCGTCCCGTTCGTGGCCGAGGAACTGCTGCACGGCATGGTCGGCGACGGTGTCCTGGTCGGCGGCAAGGACGGCTGGCGGACGGTCGGCGAGCTCCGCGCCCACGCCCCGGCGGCGCTGGTGAACAGCATCGGCGCGCGGGTCGAGCAACTCGGGCCGGACGCCGACACGCTGCTGTCGGTGGCGGCGGTGCTGGGCAGCCGGTTCCCGCTGTCGGTGGTCCAGAGCGTCACCGCGATGGACGACCGGACGCTGCACAACCACCTCAGCGCGAGCGTCGCCGCGCACCTGGTCACCACCGACGAGACCATGCCGGGCTGGTACGCCTTCCGGCACCCGCTCACCACCGAAGCGTTGCTGGCGCGGCTAGTCCCGGCACGCAAGGCCAGCCTCGCGAAAGCCGCCGCGGCGGCGATGGAGACCGAATACCCCGGCCTGCCCGGGGAACTGTGCGCGCTGGTCGCGTCGCTGCGGCGGACGGCGCTCGACCACCCGGGCGCGGCCACGCTGTTCACTGAGGCGGGCAGCCGCGCGCTCGACGCGGGCGCCGCCGAATCCGCCGTCTCCCTCCTGCGGACCGCGCTGGAACTGCTCGGCGACACCGCGCCGGAGGAACGCGCCGCGGCGCTGGAGAAGCTGCTGCACGCTCTGGCGCAGACCGGCCAGTTCGACCGCGCGGTCGAGGTGTCCGAGCAGTTCGCCCTGATCGGCACGCTCGAGCAGACCTGCCGGCTGAACCGGCAGCTGGCCTGGGCGGCCTACCTCGCCGGGCGGCACGCCGAATGCGCCGACCTGATCGAGCGCGCCCGCGCCCCGCTCGGCGCCCAGATCCCGGAGGACCTCGGCGCGGCCATCGACGCGGTCGAGGCGAACCTCCGCCTGGACGTCCCCGGCCTGGACAACACGCGACGGGCCGAGGAACTGGCGGAACGCGCCTGGCGCGTCGCCGAGCGGTCGGGTCCGCCCTATGTGGCCTGCCAGGCGTTGCAGGTACTCGGCATGGTGGCGATCCAGCGTGACCTCGACGAGGCCGACGGCTACCTGCAGCGGGCGCGGCGGATCGCCGAGGAGAACGGGCTGCACCACCTGCGCGTCCAGGTGCTGGTCCGGCTGGCCGGGCCGCGGATGCTCGCCACCGGCGACGAACGCACGCAGCTGCTGGCCCGCGCCGAAGCCGAGCGGGCCGGGGCGATCACGCTCACTGCGGCGGTCGACGTGGTGCGAGCAATGCACGCGGTGATGCGCGCGGACTACGCCGAAGCGGCCGAGCTGATCGAGGGGAACCAGCCGGCCCTCACCCGGCTGCGGCTGACCGCGCTGGTGCAGTACGCGCTGCTCGTGCGGGCGGCGATCGCGGCACACCGGGCGGACCGGGCCGCGCTCGAGGCCGCGCTCGACGAGTTCCGCGCGGCGGGCGGGGAAACCGCCCAGGAGAACATCCTCAGCATCGGGCTGGCGCGGGTGTTCTGCTCACTGCTGGAGGAGGACCACGACCGCGCCCGCGGCGAACTGGCCCAGATCTCGGCGCTGGAGGAACGCCGGCCCAGCCGGTTCCACCTCGCCGGCCAGCACGGACTGCTGCTGCTCTTCGACGAGCTCGCCGGGAAGCCGCCCGCCCCGCGTTCGGCGGTGAGCGGGCTGCGGTGGAACCGGCAGTTCGAACGGTGGGCCGAAGCCGTCCGGCTGGGGCGGTCGGGTCGCGCGGCGGAGGCGACCTCGGCAGCCGCCGAGGCGTTGGAGGCCGCCGAGCTGTACCCGGTGGCGCGGCACCTGGGCCTGCGGCTGGTCGCCGAGCACGCGGCCGAGAGCGGCTGGGGCGACCCGGTGTCCTGGCTCAAGGAGGCCGAGGAGTACTTCCACACCGCCGAGATCCCCGCGGTGGCCGGCGCGTGCCGCGGCCTGCTGCGCCGCATCGGCGCCCCGGTCCAGCAACGCCGCACGGGCCTCGACCGCGTCCCGAACGACCTGCGCGCGGCCGGGGTGACCGTCCGCGAGTACGACGTCCTGCTGCTGCTCGCGGAACGCCGCGGCAACAAGGACATCGCCGCGCGGCTCCACATCTCCCCGCGCACGGTGGAAAAACACGTGGCGAGCCTGATGGCGAAGGTCCAACGCCACGACCGCGCCGGCCTGATCGACTTCGCCACCACCCTCCGCCCAGCCTGAACCGGGGCATCATGCGTGATCAGAAGGGCATCACTCGTGATTGGAGGGGCATCGCGGGTGATGCCCCTCCAATCACGCATGATGCCTGCTCAATCACGCGTGATGCCCGTTACGACTCGGGTTCCGGGGGTTCGTCGCCGTCGCGGTCGGCCCATTCGAGGAGTTGCTCGATCGAGAAGACGGCGTCGTCGATGCCTTCGTGGAGGTCGCCCAGCTTCGCGAAGCGGTCCGGGACCGTCGCGATCGTGAAGTCGCCGGGTTCGACGTCGTCGATCTCGTCCCAGCGGATCGGCATCGACACCGTCCCTTCCGGATTGCCGCGGACCGAGTAGGCGCTGGCGATCGTGTGGTCGCGGGCGTTCTGGTTGTAGTCGACGAACAGCGTCGTCGGGTCGCGATCCTTGCGCCACCACGTGGTCGTGACGTCGTCGGGCGCGCGGCGCTCGACCTCGCGCGCGAAGGCCAGCGCGGCGCGACGGACGTCGCGGAAGCCCCAGCGCGGCTCGATCCGGACGTAGACGTGCAGCCCCCGCCCGCCGGAGGTCTTGGGCCAGCCGACTGCGCCGAGCTCGTCGAGGACCTCGTGCGCCACGTGGGCGACGCGGCGCACACGGTCGAACCCGCAGTCCGGCATGGGGTCGAGGTCGATGCGCCACTCGTCGGGCTTTTCCGTGTCGGCAGCCCGGGAATTCCACGGGTGGAACTCCACAGTGGACATCTGCACGGCCCAGATCACGTGTGCCAGCTCGGTGACGCACAGCTCGTACGCGTGCCGTTTGTAGCGCGGGAAATCCACCCGGACGGTGTTCAGCCACGGCGGGGCGCCGTGCGGGACACGCTTCTGGTGCACCTTCTCCCCCGCCACGCCGGTCGGGAAGCGGTGCAGCATGCACGGCCGTTCCCGCAGCGCGCGGACGATCCCGTCGCCCACCGAGAGGTAGTAGTTGACCAGGTCCAGCTTGGTCTCGCCGCGGGCCGGGAAGTAGATCCGGTCCGGGTTCGAGATCCGCACCGTCCGGTACCCGACCTCCAGCTCCACCGCTTCCTTCGCCATGGATGCGAACCTACGCCAGTTCAGACGAGGGCGTGCCGTCCGTGAGTGCGGGCTTCGGCGCTCTGGTCGAGCAGCCGGGCCGCCACCCGGCCGATGGCGGCGTCGAGCTGGACGCGGTCGCCGCCCCAGTCCGAGAGCCGCTCGGCCAGCCAGTCCTTCCAGGCCTGCGCGACCTTGCCGAACTCCGCCACGCCGGCTTCGGACAGGTGCCAGCCGCCACCCGAGTAGGTCAGGTAACCGAGCAGCTCCAGGCGGTTGAACGCCGGTTCCAGCACCTGCGGCGGGACGCCGAAGTGCGCGCCGACGGCGTCCAGAGTGGGCAGTTCGCCCCGGCGTTCCCGCAGGTGGACCTGCAGCAGGCACCAGATCCCGCCGTGGTCGAGGTCGGCGCCGGAGCGCTCGACGATGGCCGGGGCGACCTTCCGCCGTTCCCGGAAGAACAGCGTCGCGACCGCGCGTTCGAGCTCGCGATCGTCGTCGCGGGCCTCCGGCATCCCGAAGCCCTCGCCGAGGTCGGGAGCGGCGGCTCGGGAGGTGTCGCGCAGCGGGACCTCCTTGAGGAAGAACGCCAGCACGAGCGCCACCAGCCCGACCGGCGCCGCGGAGAGGAACACGACGTGCAGCGACTGACTGTAGGCGTCGATGATCGGCGCACGCACCGCCTCCGGCAGGGCGTGCAGTGCCTGCGGCACCTGGGTCACCCGGGGGTCGACGCCGGCCGGCAGCGGATGTTCGCGCAGCGCGTCGGCGAGGTTCGGCGCCAGCTGGTTCGCGTAGACGGTGCCGAAGATCGCCGCGCCGAACGAACTGCCGATGGAACGCAGGAACGTCACACCCGAGGTCGCGACGCCGAGGTCGGCGTAGTCGACGGTGTTCTGCACGGCGATGGTGAGCACCTGCATGCCGAGCCCGATGCCCAGGCCGAGCACCGCCATGTAGGCAGACGCCTCCCAGAACCCGGTGTCGCTGTCGAGCCGTGACAGCAGGTACAGCCCGAGGGTCATGCCGATCGCACCGGTGAGCGGGAAGATCTTGTAGCGCCCGGTCTTGCTCACCGCGTTGCCCGCGGCGATCGAGGCGATCAGCAGCGCGAGCACCATCGGCAGCAGCCGCACTCCGGACGTCGTCGCCGACGTGCCCTGGACGTACTGCATGTACGTCGGCAGGTAGGACAGGGCACCGAGCATGGCGAAGCCGACGACGAAACTCATGATCCCGGCGACGGTGAACACCGGGTTCCGGAACAGCCGCATCGGCAGCATCGGTTCCTTCGCCCTGAGTTCCACGAAGACGAACGCGCCGAGCAGCACCACCGAGCCGATGGCCATCCCGATGATCGTCGGCGAACCCCAGGCGTACTGCGTACCGCCCCAGCTGGTGACCAGGGTCAGCCCGGTCGCGGCGAGACCGATGAGCAGGATGCCGAGGTAGTCCACGACCGGCTTGACCACCGCGCGGGCGTTCGGCATCGCCGACGCGGCGACGATCAGCACCACGACGACGAGCGGGATGTTGACGTAGAACGCCCAGCGCCAGGACAGGTGGTCGACGAAGAAGCCGCCGAGCATCGGGCCCGCGACCGTGACCACGCCGAAGACCGAGCCGAGCATGCCCTGGTACTTGCCGCGCTCGCGCAGCGGGACGACGTCGGCGATGAGCGCGGTGGAGGTGACCATCAGCCCGCCGCCGCCCAGGCCCTGCACCGCCCGCGCGGCGATCAGCCAGACCATGCTGTCGGCGAACCCGGCGGCGAACGAGCCGATGCCGAAGACGACCACCGACAGCTGGAACATCAGCTTGCGGCCGAACAGGTCGCCGAGCTTGCCGATGACCACCGTCATGATCGTCTCGGCGAGCAGGTAGGACGTGACCACCCAGGAGAGGTGCCCGGCGCCGCCGAGGTCGCCGACGATGGTGGGCAGCGCGGTGCCGACGATGGTCTGGTCCAGCGCGGCCAGCAGCATGCCGAGCAGGACCACGCCGAAGACGGCGTTCACCTTGCCCTTGCTCAGCGCCGCGGGCGCCGGCTCGTCCCGCGCGAGGTCAACGGTGGCCGTCATGCCCTCACCGTAGGGCGCCGAGTCCACTGTGGATAGCCACCCGATCCGGTGGTGGCCCGGTCTGGGACTCGTGAGTGTTGCGGCCGGTTCTAACCGGCATTGCCACTCACGAGTCCATGCGCCAGGGATTCCAGCGCCAGCTGTTCCAGGTGCGCTGCCGCCGCCAGGCTGCCGCCCGCCGTGCGGAACGACGCGCCCACCGACTCCGCTGCCCGGCGATACCCGGGCTCGGTCAGCACCTTCTCCACCGCCGCCCCGATCCGGTCCGCGTCCGCGCGGCCGAACCGCAGCCGGACGCCGGCGCCGGCCTCCACCACCTGACCCGCCACGATCGGCTGGTCGTCACGGATCGGCGCCACCACCAGGGGGACGCCGTGCCAGAGTGCCTCGCAGACCGTGTTGTGCCCGGCGTGGCAAAGCACCGCGTCGACGCGCGCCAGCAGCGGCAGCTGCGGGACTTCCCGGCACACCAGCACGTTCGGCGCCACCGGACCCAGTACCCCGCCCGGGTCGACGATCACCGCGCGCGCATCCAAGCTAGCGAAGGCCGAAGCCGCCGACGCCAGGAATTCTCCGCCCACAGCCGTGTTCGCCGTCCCCAAGGAGACCAGCACGGTCTGCGAAAGCGGGTCCAGCCACTCCCATGGGAAGTCCGATGTGGCCGGACGCGCGGTGATGGACGGCCCGACCAGCCACACCGACGGCGGCAACGAGACCGAGCCCAGCAGCTCGCGAGTCGTGAACGCCAGCACCCCGAGCGGGGAGAACCGCGGGTCCGCCGTGCCGCGCCCGAAAGCGATGCGCAGGCGCAGGCCCGCCACCAGTTCGTCCACCCAGGACGCCACCTTCGGCATCGCGGACAGGGGGTCGATCAGCTCCGCCGACGTCGTCGCCGAGGTCACCCACGGCAGCCCGCGCGACTCGGCGATCAGCCCGCCCGCCAGTGCCTGCTGGTCGGCGACCACCACCTGCGGGGCGAACCCGTCGATCGCCGCGTGCACGCCGGGCGCGGCCGCGTCGGCCAGCGGGATGAGGAACTCCTCCCAGAGGAACTGCAGCGCCGCCGGCCCCTTCAGCTCCGGTGGACGCACCATGCCCTGCGACGGCAGCGCGCAGCCGTAGACCCGGGCATCCGGCCCGGCCAGCCGGTGCACCAGTTCCTCGTGCCCGGCCCAGGCCACCTCGTGCCCGCGCGAGATCAGCTCCGCCGCCACGCCGGTGGCCGGGTTGATGTGCCCGACCAGCGGCGGCACGACGAACAGGAACCGTGCCACTACCGCGCTCGCACCGGGGCGGGCGAAGTCTCCCGCACCCACTCGAGGATCAGGTCGATCGTCTCCGCGGTCCGCTCCACCAGCACCGAGTGACCCTGGTCGGGCAGCACGACCGTGCGGCAGTTCGCCAGGACGCGGTGAAAGTGCGAAACCTGCGCGGACAGCCCGGAATCGCCGCCGAAGAGCGCGAACACCGGGCACTGCACGGAAGACAGGTCCGGGTCGATCGTGGCGCTGCGCGGGATGTCCTCGGCCATCGAGGTGACCTGCAGGATCTTGCTCGCGTTCTTGGACAGCCGGGCGGTGTGCGCGCCGTGGTTCTCCCTGATCCAGCCGATGACCTCGTCGATCGCCAGCCGCGTCTTGGCGTCGGCGAGCCCCTCGGCCATGTGCTGCGTCCACTCCGGCGTCGGCGGCTCGGCTTCGATCGCGATGACGCTCGCGACGCGCTCCGGGCGCGCCGCGGCGAGTCCATAGGCGACCGAGCCGCCGAAGGAGTTGCCCACCACGTGCACCGGCCGGGTGATGTCGAGCGCGTCGAGCAGCGCGACCAGGTCGTAGACGAACTGCTCGAGGTGGTACCCGGTGGCCGGGCGGGTGGTGCGGCCGTGCCCGCGCAGGTCGTACATCAGCACGTCCAGCCCGCGCTCGGCGAACGCCGGGCCGAGGGTGAAGTAGTAGCTGGCGAGGCTGTCGGTGAGCAGGCCGTGGACGCAGACCACGATCGGCGCGTCGTCGTCCGGCACGGTCGGGCGCAGCCGCTGGACGTTGACGTCCAGTTCGCCCGCCCGCACGCGGCTCACGGCTGCTCCGCCAGGGAAGCGACAATGTAGCGGACGAGCTCGCCGACGGTCAGCGCGATGATCTCCTCTAGATCGCGCGCGGCGATGAAGGTCGCGAAGTTGACGCGTTCGCCGTAGCTCTCGCGCAGCTGGCCGGACAGCGCCACCAGGTCGACGCTTTCCAGCTCGAGATCGTCGTGGAACGTGGTGTCCATGGTGATCTCGGCGTCGTCCAGGCCGTACTCGTCGAGCAGCACGCGCAGCATCGCGCTGAGGTCCGCGAGGACGGTGACCTCGCTCGCGGCCGTGGTCTCGATGCTCATTTCCCGTTCTCCTTTTCCTCTTCCGTCCAGGCCACGACGTACTCGCGCGGGTGCAGCCCGGTCAGATTGGCCAGCTCGGTACAGCGGACGCGGTGATCCCGTCCGCCGGCACGCACCGTCAGCTCCTCTGGTGACGCGGCGACGACCTCGAAGTCGCGCGGTTCGCCGCGCAACCCCGTCCGCAGCAGCTTCGCCACGGCCTCCTTGGCGGTCCAGAACCGGGCGAACCACCGGGCACCGCCGTCCAGACCCTCGAACAAGGCACGTTCGGCGGTCCCGAACGCGGCGTCCACAGTGGACTCCGACCGCGGCACGACCTCTTCGACGTCGATCCCGCACGGCCCGAACCGCGCGATCGCGACCCCGACCTCGGCGCGGTGAGCAAGCGAAACCGTCAGCTCGGGCAGGGCGCGCCCGTAGGCGCCCTCGGCGAACGGGCGGCCGCCGCCGTCGTTGCCGATCCGCAGCTCGGCCGGGAACATCTCGCTTTCCCCGTGCTCCCACAGGAAATGCCGGACGGCGTCCTTTGCCGCGATCCGGCCGAGCAGCCATTGGCGACGTCCTCGCGGCGGACGCCGGTCGTAGGCGTCCCGCTCGGTGCCGGCCAGGTAGTTGCGCATGATCAGCTCGCGGGTGGCCAGGTCCGGCCACTGCTCGTGCACGAGCGCCCAGCCGCCGTCCCGCCGCTTCGACAGCGTCGAGCGCTCCGGCGTCCGGTCGGCCTGGCGGATCTCGGGATTGCTGTCGAAGCGGCGGTCACGCCAGCCGGAGAACTCCGCCCAGACCTGTCCTTTGTGGACGAGCTGCATGTCCGCGTCGAGGAACTCGTCGGTCAGCGCGGTGATCTTCACCAGGCATTCCAGCCGCTCCCCCGGCAACGGATGCGGGCCGTGGAAACGGATCTCGCGCATCCCGACCGGGAACACCGTCGTGCGCTCGGGCAGCCGCGACATGATCCAGTAGCCGAGCACCTGGCCGACATTGTCGAGCAGCGCGCCCGGCGCCGCCGGAGTGGTGAGTACCGCGCGGACGTGGTGGTCGCCGACCGCGGTCAGCTCGGTGACGCCCTGGAACTGCGGGCCGTGGAACATCCAGCGGTCGTCGTAGAGCTGCGCCGCGGTGTGCGCGGGCACCTCCTCGGCCGTCTCCGCGAACCGCCACGGCGCCACCGGCGGCGGATAGGCCGGTGCCAGCTCGACGACGGCCTGGGAGTACGTGCCGAGCGACGCGCGCACCCGGTCCTCGCCGTGGGGCACCACCCGGACCGGCACGCTGATCGCCGGGATCGCGGTGATCCACTGGTTGAGCCGGACGTCGTGCACCGCGACCGCGCGCCGCCCGGGCGCGACCTGCTCGGCGAAGCGCATCAGGTGATCGATCACGGTCGTCGCCGGCACGACCGGCCAGCGGTCGGCGGCCTCGGCCTGCGCCGGCTGCTTGAAGAAACAGTGGTCGAGCAGGTAGGGCATGGCCTCGATCGACACCGGGAGCGTCGTGTGCAGTTCCCTCGGCGGCGGCGGCCGGCGCGCGCGCCGCGGCCCGGTCAGGACGTCCGAGGCCAGCGCCGCGGTGTCCTTGAGCAGCGCGGCGAACTCCGCCGCCAGCGGACCCTGGCCGGCCAGCGAGTCCAGGCCGTCCACAGTGGACCTCCTGGCCAGTCCGGCGCCGACCTGGGCGCGGGTGGCCTCGTCGAGGGAGATCAGCCGCCCGCCGAGGTCCAGCTTCACGGCTTTCCTTGCGGTGAGGCGCTTTTCCCCGGGAAGTGCGGCGAGGTCGACGGCCAGCCCGTCGGCCCACAACGCCGTCGCGACCCGGCGCAGCTGCGCCAGTCCGGGCCTGTGCGCGGAGTGCGCCGAGACGACCAGATGCTCGCTTCCGTGCAGGGTGTCGCCGATCAGCGAGCCGAGCTGCCCGGCGCCGAGCTGGACGAACGCGCGGAAGCCGGCCGCGTGCATGGCCTGGACCATCGGCCGGAACCGCACCGGCTCCAGCAGATGGCGGACGAACAGGTCACGGACCGCCGCCGGGGTGTCCGGGTAGGGCGAGACCGTGGTGGCCGACCACACCGGGAGTTTCGCCGGGTGCAGCGAATACCGGTCGGCGGCCTCGGCAATGGGACCGAGGTAGGGCCGCAGCATCGGGGTGTGGAAGCCGGAGCGGAACGGCAGCACCTGCGCCACCACCCCGGCCGCGCGGAACCGCTGCACGAGGTTGTCGATCTCGGCGGCGGGCCCGCAGATCATCGCCTGGTTCGGCGAATTGTCGTGGGAGAGCACAACATCCTCGCGCCCGCCCAGCTCGGCGACGACCCGCGGGGCGGGCGCGCCGATCGCGGCGAAGGCCAGGCCGGGCACGACGAGGGCGTCCGGGTCGAACCCGGCGAGGAACGCGTCCACCTCTTCCTCGGCGTGCAGACCGCCCGCGGCCATCGCGGTCCACTCGCCGAGGCTGTGCCCGGCCAGGGCGTCCGGCGTGACACCGAGCTTGCCGAGCGCGCCGTTGAGGAGGCGGCCGAGTTCGAACACCGCCGCGCCCTGACGTCCGACGTCGCCGATGGTCACGTCCCCGTGCTCCCACGGCAGGCCGAAGTGCCGGGCGACGTCCGCACAGTTCAACGCCAGCTCGGATTCGAGGCCGGGGAAGACGAACGCGAGCTTGCCACCGCCCGGCCCGAGCAACGGCTTCTCGGCGAACCAGACGTCGTTGCGGCCACGCCACGGCTTGCCTCGGCCCACCGCTTTGCGTGCCAGCGCAAGGCGTTTCTCGGTCGGGTCGACGACACCGAGCCGCACCGGGCCCTCGCCTTCGACGCTGCCGAGGACCGCGGAGTCCGATTTGGACAGCAGCGTGCGCAGGTCCTCGACCGACGCGACGGCGAGTCGCAGCACCCGCTCGGCCTCGTGCACGACTACCGGGTTGACACGGACGGGCGCTTGTTCCAGGACGACGTGGGCGTTGATCCCGCCGAACCCGAAGGCGTTCACCCCGGCCCGCCGCACCGGCGAGTCCCACGGCCGCGCGGTGTCCAAAGTGGAGAATCGCGTCTTGGCCAGCGCCGGGTTCGGGTCGTCGCAGTGCAGCGTCGGCGGGAGGACGCCGTGGTGCACCGCCAATGCGGCCTTGACCAGCCCGGCCACCCCGGCGGCCGGCATGGTGTGCCCGATCATCGACTTGACCGACCCGATGACCGCGGACCCTTGCGTACCGAAGACTTCCGCGAGGGTCTCGAGTTCGGCGGCGTCCCCGGCAGGGGTCGCCGTGCCGTGCGCTTCGAGCAGGCCGAGCGAATCGGCGTCGGCCGGGTCGAGCCCGGCCGCGGCCCAGGCCTGGCGGACCGCGCGGACCTGGCCACCGGAGTCCGGGTTGGCCAGGCTCGCGGTGCGGCCGTCACTGGCGACGCCGGTCCCGGTGATCACCGCGTACACGCGGTCGCCGTCGCGTTCGGCATCGGCGAGGCGCTTGAGCACGACCACGCCGGTGCCCTCGCCGATCAGCACGCCGTCGGCGTCGCGATGGAACGGCCGGATCCGCTCGGACGGCGAGAG
>Ga0307507_10009870_pt1 | contig 12563 bp, 17 predicted proteins | sample 7_EM_MG_FD_207223 | JGI IMG/M metagenome (GOLD analysis project Ga0307507, IMG submission 207223) | Populus trichocarpa ectomycorrhiza microbial communities from riparian zone in the Pacific Northwest, United States - 7_EM | ecosystem: Host-associated > Plants > Roots > Unclassified | place... | reverse complement strand
TCACATACTGGGGTGTTCGTTCACGAATTCCTTGTATTCCACGTCTGCAACGTCCGCCATGATGAACGACTCGAATTCCACATTCGAGGCAACACCGTTGGAGAAGCTCACTGTTCACTTCTCCAAACTCCAACGCCAATACCAACAGACGCTTGACCGTTGGACTCCACATGTTGTTCAACGTTGGCTTGCAATGGGCGGCCTTTTTACAGTTTTTATACTGAGGATAGTACTCTCTCAAGGAGTGAGCATAGTGTTCTTCTACTGATTTTGTTTCTGGACTTACCTGTGCTATCTAGTGGTACATAGGTTAGTTTTCTCCTTGCGCGTCAATGAATGTTTGATTTTCTGACGCAGGTAACATTAACTAGTATGTTGTAAGTCCATGCACCGTTTCGCATTATGATTATTATATGACATGGTTGAATCTCTGCATAGATGCCCACGCAATTTATCTTCTCAACCTACTTCTTGCCTTCCTCCAACCGAGATTCGACCCTTCGTTACAAGAGGATTTGCTAGCGGACGAGATTGAAGAGGGTGCTGATCCAGTCACCCCACTCCCTTCTCAGCGCGACGATGAGTTTCGGCCGTTTGTGAGACGTCTTCCAGAATGGCAATTTTGGTACGTCCCAAGAAATGTTTCATGTCAAGAAAAAACTCCTCACAAGGAGAATATACAGGCTTTCTTCTACCCGTGCCACTCTCGTCGCCTTGTTCTGTTCATTTTTCGAGATGTTTGACATTCCCGTCTACTGGCCTATTCTACTCGTGTATTTCTTCACACTTTTTGCTTTGACGATGCGCCGACAGATTCAGTAAGTCTCGTTTCCGTCCTCTTCTTAGGCTGCTCATTCAATTGGCTTTCTAGGCACATGATAAAGTACAAGTATATCCCTTTTGATTTTGGTAGGAAGGCTCGGTATGGTGGTACGAAATAGAGTGACATACTATTATTTTTCATGTTTATGTGGATGTTATTCTCGAGCGAGTAATGAACTTACATAACAAGGAAGCAGGCCCTAAATCCTGAACCAAATAATTTTCCTACGTACGAGTCGTGAAAGTTCTTAGAAGATTGTAAATAACTAAAACATTGAGGCCTGGGCCACCCTGGCCTGCAAATTCTTCGAATTGCCCACGTGTCAGCTGGCTATTTTTGTGCACCGGAGAGCAAGGGTCCAGAGGACTAGTCACTGTAGAATTGACGGTCTGGAGAAAGTTCCACCAAAGTCCAGATTCCGATCCAGCGCAGAACGAATTCGAACCCGAAGCACTTCGGTGGAGTCACAACTCAAAAAGCTATGAATGCAGAGCGTGTCACCCGGTTCCCGAGTCTTTGAGTATTAGGATTGAGGGTTCAAAGACGGAGTGGTTGACAAGGGACCTGCTTGGTGCTGTATTGTGGTGCGGCGAGTGGATCTGTGTTGTGGAGTAATTCGGCCGGGTGGGCGTCTTCGGTTGGCATAGACACTTGGTTCGTCGTCATTGTTGGTACTTGGGTGTACTGCGCGAGGGTGGTATGAAGTTGGAGTAAGAAGGGATGAAGATTGGTATTGTCGAGAACTTGGGAAATGGGGTCTGTCTATAGAGCTTTTTGAAACTGTATCTCTATTGTGAAATTGAAAGCCGTGAAGGTTCAAATTGGGCCAGGTTGCGCTATCCTCAGAAGGAAGTATGGGGTCCGCTGGCGAATCCACATCACAGATTTCTTCGCACTCACGGCTGTACTCAGCTGGTTCGCACAGAACTTCATTCTAGGAAAACTCGGTCAAACTATGGCCTATTAAATGAAGTAGGTATTGTCCACTCACTTCTTGTACGGGAATCAAATGAACACCAAAGTCGAGAGGGTCGTCGACCGTCATTGACGCTGTAGAGACTGATGTTACCCCAATATCGCGAGCAAGGACCATTTCTTTATGTTTGCCCTTGAGTAAGCGATGAAGGGCTGGCATGTCCTTTGCAAGGAACAAAGGTGTGAACAAATCTGTATTGAGGGCAGGGTGGTCGTAGCGTATTTCGAGTTTGCGTCCGGCCATATCAGCTTCTTCTGAGTGCTCTGTAGCGCGGGTGGTCTCCTCGTGTCGAGGGAGATAATACTGAAAGTCATGGGCAAATCGTTGGTTGAGGTAATGTTTGAACAGCAAGGTGAAAGCGAGTGGGGGAATCGCAGCCACTAACTGGAGCGATTTAAACTCGACTTGCAATCCGATGGCTAGAAGGTGGTCAATAAATATACGCGGGATTCGTTGAATGCACCATACTGAAGACCATGATCACCTGCATGAATAGCACAGAAAAAAATACCCGGTTGAGAACGACATTCCACGCCCGCTGCAAGTTTACCACATAAGTCAATTGCCAGCAAATCTTGAGAACTATGCTTACGCCTCCACTCTCAACCCGCGTCACGAACACATACATGAGCTGGTACTTATAAACAAAAGAACTTATCCAGAAGACGATTGCAGCAACTAGGGAGACCAAAGGTGCTAGTGGCGAAAACACTAAACCGACGGCACCCATGAAGAGCTGATGGGGGTTTATCAGAGCGAACATATACATACAGCCTCTTGCACTCACAAACTCAGAACTAGACACAAAATCCGCACAAAATATCAACAGGATGAACACACTTGGCAATTCAGAACTCACTAATTTATATCATAATCAAATAAAGGAGGCAATGCCCATTCCCTAATTTCACGAGGTGTGCGGCCAAAGATCCTGTTATTTTGTACTCTAAACATTTGGGATGATGACAGATGCGACTTTTACACACCAAGATTTAAAAGATACCCAGATCAAACGACCGAGCTGCGATAAGTTGAACATGATGAGAAATCCCCTCAAACTACGAAATGGTTTTGGTGATGCTTCTTTATTGTGGTGTTCATGAGGCTTACAGGAACCAGGTCAACCAGAATGTCGATTGACCAACGTATGTTCGGCTCAATCTGCCTGGAATTTCTGATGAAATCCGGTCACATAAGAGATTGTCAAAGAGTAAAAGGTATCATACTGGTTAGGTTTTCAAATATGATCTTCGGCGTAACTTTTTGGATTGCCAAAGCTTGTACAAGCTCTAGGACAGAGTCTGTTTGGTAATAATAACCGTCATGAGTGGAAATCCGAGTGTCAGGAAATGGATGCTCACTATAAATGACACCAATGAAGGTAAAAATTATCAATTGACTGACGACCGTAAATCCAAAATATCTTGCGATAACCACCCGATCTAGCCGTGTGTACGTACTTGCGCCCATATATTTCGATAAAGAACGCATCACCCGAGGTAGAAAATAGCTGAAAAAGGCCACGAGGGCTGGAGGAAGGACGCCAGATACAAGGGCATATGTCTTTGGGGAAGCCGTTATCCATTTTTTCAGGATTGGGGTACCGCCCGAGCGGGCGAGCTACAAAAAGTGGTTATTCAGGATACCCTGGTGATTTACTGATAGACATACAGTGATCAGGTTAGCAATAGATGCTATGGGGAACAACGCGACTATACTGATCCCGCAGAGAAGTCCAAGGAGCACGAAACCAGTTATGACCCTGAAACGGCGCTCTGATTTTGACAATGAGATGTTCTGCCAGAACTTTTATATTTTACGCAAGCCTGAGTACACGAAAATGGACATCCCAGCATCGCACTCACCATGTCATTTGGATTTGGGGCCAATCTAATACCTATCCCTTTAGGATGTTCATTTCTGAGATCGTAAGCCATGGCATGACAGACAGGAATTGAGACCATCGATGCAAAACCATAACTCTCTGCATGGTCCTTCTGCATCTGTACTCGATATTGCTCCACAGCTGCAGCAGAGTGATTTATTTTGGCACTAAATTAGACATGTGAGTTATAACAATGAATCTTTGCTAGCTGGAATACAAACGTGTGAAGGTCAATCACATCTTTACGTCTGCCGCCTAAGCCACAACACCCGCCAACACGTATTGTAGGTTTCGTTCTACCGCGTGGATCCTTTTTCAAGTGCTTCACTATGACTTGCTCAAATTCCTCGATGTTCTGGTTGTGTCTCTCGACCAGCTCTGGAAGCATGCCTACAGCCTTGCCAATATGCACGGATGTAACTTGATGTTTAAGTTCCAAGCCCTGAAAAATCTTCCAAAGACCTTCTTCTGAACGATATTTGGGTGGGATATTTGTGATCATTAAAGTCCGAGCATAGAAGGCATTCTGGAACTCAGGTGATCTGAACCATTGTTGGCGTAGGTGGTACATTTCAACCCAGTGGTAATATGACAACACGAATAGCAGGAAAGTGATGCAGTATTCACTTGCTATATGAGCGTAGAGATGATCACCCTTTATATCGCGTATGGTGAAGGAGCTCATAAGGTCGTAGAGGGGTGGATTCGAGGCGACAGTATACAGTCGATCTAGAGGGATGAGGGCACCACATGTGATAACGGCAGTTGCAGTGAAGAGATATCGCATGAGGCGCAGGAAGCGAAGAAAGGCTATCGCGTCCAGACCAATCCTGTTGACGAGGTCTCCTTCACTGGCCCGGAAAACGGGAGGTATCCAACCCCAAAAAGAAGGGGATATTCGAGGTGGTTCTTTGTTGGGGGGATGGTACACTGTCTTTGGTTCGTAAACATACTGCGGTGGTCAGAACAAGTATCGAATGCCAGTGGCAAATGAAAACCAATAGATACCTTATTTATTGGTCGTAATAAATCAAATAAGAACATTATGATTAACTGCTGGGGTTTAAGCACTTCCGCTCTGTAATTTGGGTGGAAAAACCCGCACCGATAGAGCTGACATGATAATGAGTTGGGTTAGGAGTGCTCTGGGCTCTGTGGAACGACTGTCGTTAAAAAGCCTCTGAATAGGGTCTGGGTCAAGGTCTCCGTCTATCCCTGGAGCCATCCCGAAAGTGCACAATCGAGGGGTTTAGCCAAGGTGGCCAAGGTGGCCAGGAGTTGGTGACAGACAGCCGCAACTCCGAGAAAGCGAAGGCGTGAACACTGCGGAACATATCCCATTTTGGTCAGCAGAACGGCGCCAGTTGAAAACCAAAAAAATGCGAAAACAGTATAGTGCGAGGCGAATAAATTAATTGCACGAGGTTGGCTTGACTTCCATAAAAGGCTATCAACACGTGAATTTCTCATGACCTTCCCGTCACTCCGCCTTTCTCATCTACAAGGACTGGAGTTTCTTTTCCGCCACTGCGAACTTCGACTAGACAGCGATGTCGCGACTAGATTGGTCCTCGAAAAGGCCTCCTTCTGATAGTTCAACTGTTGCGGTGTTACGCCATGCTCAAAAGCTCAAGGCGTCTCGTGCACCTATGGTTAATCCGTATGACAAGTTCACGCAGCCAGAATTTGACGTGTGGATAGGCGACATGACCAATTCTCTTCGACGCGCACTCGGCTTTGAGCAAGATGAACCTCGCTTATTGGAAAAGACTCACGTGAATGGTACTGCCAATAGCGGTATACTGGAATACCCCCAACTAGATCTCAGCGACCAGGACGAAATTCCAGATGATTCTTTTGCTCAAATAAAGAAACGCCGTGAAAAAGGAAAGGCACGCGATCCTCGGGAAGGTCCTGGACTTGGAAGAGATCGTACACAACCAATTGATGTGATCTCCTCAGATGAGGAGGAAGAAGACGAAGTCAAGGATCTGACTTTCAGTCTCCGAGACGACGACCCTGATACATACGACCAGAATGAAGACTCTGAATCCGACTATTTGTTGGAAGCGAGTTCTCCTTTAAACGACAAGTTATCATCTCCACCTGCTAGAATCGGACCACCTTTACGGTCGAGACAGAAGAATGAGGCGGAGGAGTCCAACGCAGGGACTGACGACTATCACAGTGATGAGTACGATGATGAAGATGGGGACACCGTCAATCAGGCTTCAGAAGTGATTAGCATCAGTTCAGACGGTACGAATTCCCTTCAATGGCAGCTGCCGAAGAGACGGCTAATCTTGACATAGAAGATGAAAGTGTCAATGACGACGAGGATCATCGAGAATTTGATTACTATAATCGTCCGGGTCCTTCGCGGCACCCTAGAGACGGGTCGTATGAAGACGATGAAGTGCAAGGGGTCGATGGTGCAGCTGACGAAGTCCAGCCTTTTGACGATGATACCTGTGGGGTTTCCTTACAATTTCCTTTTATTATTATTAACTAAGCCATTCTTTTCAGCATTTCCGCCACGCTGCAGTTCTCCACGTCGCAAGTTGGAACTGAATGACCCTTGGGAAGCTCCTAGAATATATGCAGAAGATTATTATTCCGGAGGTGAACTTAGTTTCCCAGCTGGAGCCCACATTCATCCAGATCATCTGGGTCCTTTAGATGAGGACACTGATGCAATTGAGGAAGGCGAAGAACTTTCGCGACCTGATGAAGTCGACCACAACAGCGAAACTTGTAAGAGAAATTCTATCTGGTTATCTGATCTCATTGTGTTTGCAACAGCGTCCAACTTGCGGTCTGTTTCTGAATTTCAGCAGAATTATTACGAAGGCAACGCTATCGCGTCCTGGGACGAGCTTGATCCACACTTCTTTGCTCACACCGAGGACGTGGACATTGGCATTGATTCTTTCCTTTCTTTCGGGACCTTTGCCCCGAAGCAGAGTGAATTGCGCACCCATCTTAGCGGAACAGAATATCCCATTGAAACGGGGTCTAAACAAAGCAGTCAATCAATGTCTCTCCCTGCATTGACTTCAGTCGCACCATCAAAACGATACGAACCAATTCCTCAAGGTGCTGAGGTCATTACTTTGGATGACTCCGACGATGATGGAGAAGACAGTGTGGAGGTTATTCCACCCCTTAATGCCATTCTAGAAATGGTCACAGAACCTGGGACTAGGCACCCTGAAGAGCCCGAGGTGGCAGAAGAGTCTCAAACAAGTAAATGTTAATTCGTTGTTTCTTTTGCTGCCATGCTTATTGGGCTCTACTTCATAGATTATTCCACACCCTTTCTTCCCATTGTCGAAAATGTTGTCGGTCTTGTAGACGATGAAGAACTGTCTGTTCACACGGCGCACACGGAAGATATTGAACATGAAAGCCGTCTTCAACCATTCGAGATCGTCGAAACAGAGGTGGCAGATTTGAAAGCACCTCAGGAAAGGATACCCGATCTTGGACAGGCTCTATCGGAAGTTAATAGTCTTGACCACGAGGAACGAGACAATCCTGATGATGTTGAACCGGAGGGTATTCTTCTGAACACGGTTGACACCTTACCGCTGGATGCTATACCGAAACCGATTACAGTGGAGGTGGATAAGCTGACTCTTAGTTATTATGAGGATTTCGACGACATCTATGAAACACCTGTTCCAGAGATTTTACCACCGGATCCGAGTGGAGAACGCTACCTTGAAGGTAGGAATTTCCAAGAGCACGTCTAAATGTTTGTTAAACCTCATGGACAGGCGTCAATTTTTTGACTGATATATTAAATGTGGATATTGAAGTCGAAAAGTCACAAGATAGTGATTTGGCCGGTAGTCCGGCTGGGGTATTTGAACAGTTCCCATGGTACGAGAAAAACGGCGGTGTTTCCAAAGATGACGTCCAGGATTCAACGATGGAGGAGAGTTCTCTGGAGGTATGTCAGTAAAGCTCAACACATCGACATGACTTAGTTACCTCCCTAGACTTCGAGAAGTAGTCCCATCAACGTAGATGTCCAAAATCTGCGTCGTTCCGCAACACCAAATGGTTTACAAAACGCGGTTTCCCCCAAAGCTGAAGAACTACCGAAAACCCCAGAATTCGCAACCAAAACTCTTACTGTCCCGCTTTCTCCCTCTGTTCCAGGTCAGCCCCGAATACCAATGCCAGTGATGGCGAATGCAACTGTTCCAGATCCAACAGAAAGTCCTACTCGTCTTCAAGAGCATCCTATCCTCAGTATTCCAGGTACCCCTGACATACCCGTCATTTCCCTAAAGTCTCCACGAATAGCAGATGAAGTGGTGCTCCCACATCCTTCTTTTCCGCTTGGACCACTCTTGCATTCTCTTAATCGAAACGCAGACGGTTTGTTCACACCTGCTGATTTTTCTACGGCGACAACACCAGCCGAGGATAGTGATGTTGCTATACTCCCTTCTGAGTGGCAGGAAGCGGATGGTACCACTTCTAAAACAGTAGCGTCGGACGAACTGCACGCGCAGGCCGAATTAACGGACAAGCATGTTGTGCCACCGCCCGAGGAAGTCGGTGATATCCTCACGCAGACGGACATTATTTCTTCTCGGCGAATGGCTGTTCTCATGACAGATCCATATCCGTATTGTCTCTCAACGCCTTTCGTCTCAGACCCAACGTCAGATGATGGCTCGTCAGAAGAAATTGATGATAATTCAAAATGCTCTCATTCTACGGAGGAGAAGGAAAACGAGCAGGTAGAAGTGCAGTTCACGTTTCCCCTGGTAGACAATATCGACCCACACAACATCAATTGCCAGCCAGCGACAACGGAATTTGAAGTTTTTTCTGCTCCTCTTGCAGAATTTGATCTTCAGGCGATGACAACAGGTACCCAGAACCTTCCGAAGGATAAAATAGTTAAGGAACTCGGTAGCTCCCCGACACTGGATGAGAAGGACTTTTTGGTTGCGACGGAGCTACAATACCCTGCGACGGAGGTCGATGACTCTCCTATTCTTGCAGAGAAGGATTCTGATGAACAAGTTACATTTCCCACCCAGCAAACCTCGAAGGCAGGCGTAGATGCCGAAGGGAATCCTGAGGCGCCCCTCGAGGAAAAGAAAGAAACTGATGCCACGATTCCTGAAGAGTTCGTTTCTTCCTTGCTATACCAGAGTCAGACTTCTAACTTTCTGTAAGTAGCTCACACCTCCAACAAACTTACCAAGAGGATAAGGGGGAGGGTATTCTTCAAGCGGCTGAAGTGATACCACCAGAGTTACGACCCTCGAAACGAAAGAGGGAAACTTCTCCTCACCCTGATGGATCCGATAAATTTTCAGTGAAAAGCAAGCGTAAACTACGCGCAAAGAGCAAAGGCAAGCAGAGAGGGAAAGCAGCGGAACCATGTATAGTGGAGCAGCCGGAGCATGACACTATATATGTCCGGACATCGCCATTCAAGCACCACGCAAGGGATTTTGCCACCTCAGAACCCCCAGAAAACCCTGCCTCGCACCAAATAAGTGTCGAAAATGGTGTGACTGATAGGGCATCAAAATTCAGTAAAGCAGAAGTTAACCAGCCACCCCATCCCCAGTTTCATATACCATCCCTCTTCCATGCTCACGGTCGTACTAAGCGTCAAAAGTCTCGTATCGAGCCTATTGCAAGCGTTAGGCAGACGCGGGTTCATGAAGACCAACCAGCTCCCAAATCACCAACTCAACATACATCTGCCTTTGAAAAAAACCATTCGCAATCTGGACCTTCACGCAACCCTTCTCCACTTGATGAAACCGTTTTACCTGCGACAACAGCTATTGCCACTGAAGTCCGACAGGCCGCTCAGAGCGACGCTCGTTCAAGTGCCGAGTCTTCCCCTCTTAGTTCCACAGTGGCCACACCTGTTCCTGTGGTGGAACCACCTATCCAGGAAGTAGCGACGACCTTCCCTCAACCATCTTCGATTCCCACCTACGAAAATTCGAAACCAACTCATTCAACTACGCCGACTACTGTGGCATTTCCACCAACTCCTTCTCTTCACTCATCTCCTGCCCGCTTCCTGCAGCCCTCAAGCTCGCTATCATCCATAAGATCGACGCGTTCTCAGTGCAAATATCACAAAATCACACTTCCAATGGAAGAGAATGGCCGACGCGTTTGCTTTTTGGTCCCCGGGTGTTCGCTAACAAACCAAGAGTTGATGAAAGAAGAAAATATCGAAGACCGTGGTGAAGCGAAGTATGAAGATAGTCTTCGGATGATTCAAAACATTGATCACTTGGATTTCGACCAATACCTCATCGGCGTTCTGCGTCAACTAGTGGGTCTCGACATCCTTCGTGAGGGGGAGGTATTTTATCTACCTCAGCACGGTGACAACATCCAGAGAAAGCATTGGCCTCGTAAATCGATTTCATCAACGGGCAGAGGGAGTGACTATACTAGTTTCGTTGGATCACCTGGTTATTCGTACTCTGGTTCGGCACGTTCTCCATCGACCAGGCCGCCTCTTTCCAATGCAGATTCGGTGTTCACATCGCTATCAGGTATTACCACCGGGGATGACGAGTCTGACAACCAGTCGCCCTCTAAAGGGATCAACACCTCAAAGGGTGACACCAAAGTTATTAATGAAGAATCGCTACACGAGGAATCAACACCGCCCAAATCAACGAAACAGGGGGTTAAAAGGAACAGGACATTTGATGGTGCAATTGGGAATGATGGGACTCGTAAATCCAAACGACTGAGACGACAGTCTACCAATCCTTCATCAAATCAGTTTCAGCAGCATGATTAGCTTACAGTTTTATATCTCGCTATTTTGGAATAAACGATTTAATTGTCAATTAAACGTACATCTGAACATAGTTACTCGATGGCAGGGAGCAAAGCTACTTCAATGTTTTCTTCTTCTTAGGACGTTCGCCTTCATCTACTTGATCATCATCTGGCTTTCTTATACGTTTGGTAGGCGCACTTGCGGTCTTTGCTTTTGTTGAAGGGCCTTCATCTTTCTCATTATCCTCATTGTCAGAAGCGAAAGGGTCTTCGGCTTGACCCTTCTTCTTGAGCTTCAATTTCGGCTTTGATGGTTTTGTGGGTTGTTCGACCACCTTGCCATCCCCACCTTGAGTGGACCCCTCCCTCACAGTATTGCTCCCGGACACTGTGGGCTCGCTTTTAGAACCCAGCTGAGCGAAGTAGGCATCTTTCAGCTCCTATAAGTGAGTAAGGAATTGCATCGAGATCGAGAACGTCATAAAATAACTTGCCTTGATATCTTTATCAGACAAAATATCCGAGTTCTTCCACACCTTGAAAGAAAGATCTTCAATGACCAACTGAAACCTACAAACATTCTGCGTAGAGAACCCACCGTTGATGGTATTCCACTGGGATGTTTGCTGTCCAGCCCTTTAATAAAACGACAATTTTCGCATCGTCGTAAACTAATATCCGATTTTACTCACCGATAACTGTATAAAGGTCTGATTTGACACCACTAAGATTGACGCCGTGATTTCTCAAAAGGATTTTCATGACCTGTTCATAATAAAGCCACTTTATACACAATCAGAGCAAATGCTTAGTACTTACCTCCAAAACAGACGGTTTATCATACACGTCTGAAAGGTACACACAGATGAGGTGCTGCTGCACATTTTCAGATTCGGAGGACGTGGACACTTTGGCCAGAAAGGCGGTGGACGAATTCAAAGGACCTGAAACAAGCGATGCTTGAGGGAGGACCTGTCAGATAGTTCATCCATATTTCCTGGATGTGAACAACCAACTCGCAATTCCTGACCATATGGCGTCGATTTTGTTTGCTGGTGCAAATATCAACCTGCGAATGTAGTTAAGAAGTCGGAAGAAACATAGTGAAAATCTTTTTGACCATTTGCCTATGACATAGCCATGTTTGAGAGATATTTCTTTCAGTTTTTCGGTTGCTTCAGCCTGGATCTATAAATGACACTGTTCATCTAGAAAGCGTAACAAAAAGTAATTAGACAATACCTGCTCTCGCACTTCTTTCTTACTTTTTGCTCCAGTTTTCTTACTTGACCGAAGCGGAATGGAATCGTCATTCTGATGGCTCATTAGGTTGTCGTTTAGAGCCAAATTATCACATATACGAACCTTGACACTTTCCACTTTCTCGGTCACTTCCTTCACTGGAGAAACTGCGTAAAAAACATGTCCACAAGATTATACACACATACAAAGGTTAGAAGCTTCCTCGATCGCTTTTTTAGTCCCAGTATCCGACTTTGGAGGTTCCGCGCCATGTACCCAGAGCCACTATAACAAAAGATTCACTTTCTATTCTCCTTTTCGGCATACAACTTACAGGTTTAGTACCATCATTCTCGACCATGGACGGCCTGAACTGAAGAGAAAATGACAGTGAGGCCCGAGCCAAAGAAGACGTCTTACTTTTGTTAAGAAAGCTTCCAATGAGAAGATAGAGTTTTCGTCCCAATAGTACTTGCAAATTGCCGAGACTGTGTCTTCATTTAACATGGTTGCGTTCTGCAAGTCGTGTTATTGACATTTGTTGACGCGTCATAACTGAACTTGGAAATTTCATCTCCATCTGGCATCAACTTCAAGTTCTCATTCACGTTGATCACCAAACCCAAATACCCATTGACTAGGGGAAGAAGTTTCATATGCGAGGTGACAAACCCCTTCTTACTTGGAGAAGCAAGACGAGAAGAAAAGCTTTGGTTGGCACATTAGAATCACAAATAAGTCACATTAAAAATATTACATTACGCTACATAAAAAGGTTCTTGGTGGGCAACGAGGATGTTTGTTGATGATAGAACCCAGCTGTCCTTCTGACAGAGTTGGGGATG
>Ga0307507_10009869_pt1 | contig 12564 bp, 18 predicted proteins | sample 7_EM_MG_FD_207223 | JGI IMG/M metagenome (GOLD analysis project Ga0307507, IMG submission 207223) | Populus trichocarpa ectomycorrhiza microbial communities from riparian zone in the Pacific Northwest, United States - 7_EM | ecosystem: Host-associated > Plants > Roots > Unclassified | place... | reverse complement strand
GTCAACGTTGAAACTTCCCACACTGAACATGTTATCCACGTTTGACAATTACCTACAGATTCGAATATCCCAGTAACTCCACCTCATTTTCTACACCTTTGCCATCTTCAGGACCCAATTCATCATCTGCCTTGTTGTCAGAATCATCAGAACTGTTAGTCTCTTCCCCTGACTCCTCAGCAGATAACCCACCATATCCATAGTCGTCCTCCTCCTCATCATCTTTGTCCATCCAATCTTCCTGATCTTCATCTCCACCCGCACTTGAATTCCCTTCCATGTCATCCTCTTCATGGTCAAAATCCAAATGTGATTCCATTTCTGAGGGTTCATCATCAATGAGATTGAGGACATCGCGATCTTGCAGAAATTGGTCTGTGGCTTCACATGTTGACTTGTGCCCAATGCCCCCTCCTTGGGACTGCATGACTGCATCTCTGTCAGAAAACCTAGAATACAGGGCAATGAATGGAGTAAAAAAATGCAGTAAAGTCAAAAACTTACATTCCTACATAATAAAATACCCAGTCCTTGTCCTTTTCTGTGAGTGGACGAGCAATAGACAGCTTTAAGTTGCTCATTCCTCGACTGTGGTGAAAAGCCAGCATGAGATGTACAGCACGAATAACCTGTTCAGGGTCAAGAAATCCGAAAGCGGCCTCATTTTCTCCATCAACAAAACCCACATGATGCAAGTGTTTTGTGCGCCAGCCTGAGGGTTGTTCTTGATTGAGCCCAAACCATCTTACCCACAAAAATTCCATGTGTTGTGGCTCAGATGTGTGTGAGTTGGGGCCCGTGTGCAGTACTTGCACATGAAAGATGCCAATAATTCATGCGTACCAATAAGGATGCTCTGGTGTCCCATCTTCATGCATTTTTGGCTCTTGCGATAACACCATGATGTCTGCATGTGTCCTCGGATTCAGAGAATCTTGCTCACGTCACATGTCATAAGTTGTGTAATTTACCCGCAAGACTTTGTGGCTGTAAATATGGTTATTGAGGAATGTGACCATATTCCGCTCTGCAGAGGTGAATTCTGTTTCATCTCCTGAATATTCATGTCCAAGGAGTCGACTCAAGAGGTGGTTTTTAAGTCTTGGGATAAAATTCTTTAAAAAGATAGAGTGAGAAAAAGTAATTTCACCCAAACGGCACTCACTGTCATGGCAGGGTCATCTTCATTTTCTCCTACCCATCATACAAGGTCAATTTTGTGTCTTGTATCCAATGACATGTGGTGGTGCACATGGGGATCAGTAAATGGCAAGTCCTCTGCCTCTTTGAAGGGAATTGTTGGAGCAGAGTTTTTATGATTCCCTTTGCACAGTTTTTCCTGACAGTTTCCTGTTTCACCGTTTCGGAGGGAAATTTTGTGAAGTATCCATTCACGTTGTTGGTGAACAGATATTCCTTTCACATGCTTTCCCTTGTGAATGCATGGGTAAAATTGTTTTGGTCGACGGTGCTCAAGTTCCCCCTACATACGTTGAATATAATTTATAAGAGAATAAAATTGAACACCTACAGTCTGCATACTAGTATTATCTGTCATTCCAAAGCACTTAATGGCCTTCACATAATCACCAAGAGAGTGTAGCTTGTAGGTGTCAAGATTGAACTGGCACTTCTTGAATGGACATGCTTTAGTCTTATTTTGAGAGGCAGGAGTTCGTCCCATTTTATTCTGTGGCTTTTTGGCAGTAGCTGCTGCTTTTCGATGACCATGTGCAGCCTCTTCTGATGGTAAATCTTGAGTATTTTAATCTTCACAGACAGTAGACTTGAACTTTCAGAGGATCACTCCTAATCTTGTTGTAGAGTTGTCCAGTGATCACAAAGTCGACTCTGTGTGTAGCTGAAGTTTTGCAAAACCATGCCATGTTGCAAGCTCAAAAAGGAGGTTGAGTACAATCCTGTTATGGTGTTTTGGTAGCAAGCCCTCAAAGACGGCAATTGCACACTGAAAATGGTGAGGTAAAAAATCTGAGTGTAAGGCGAAAATTCTGCCTGTAAGAGGTCCTCAAAATCTCGTGCTGCGAGCTTTTTCATAGCAGAAGCATTATTATGGAATTTGCGAATGGTGTCTCATCCAAATGTAGGAATGGTGTGAAATCTAGTTTTTATAAGTGCAACTATTATTACCAGGATAAAAAGACCTACCGCCAGTTGAGTTCTTGAATGGCATTGTCACCGTAGGCATAGAGAATATGAATTAAATGTGTGAAAGTTGCCTTCCATACGCCGAGTTCAAACTCATGAAGGAGATCAGGTACAAACATCTTGTAAAATTGGAATCCATATGCTGATAATCGCTCAGAGAAAGCATTCTAGATTTGGTTAAGAATGTTTTGATTCAAAATGAGAAGGGTAAAACTTACATGCATTGGAATGAGAGATTTTGGACCAAGGATTCTCTCAATGGCAGCACTTATGATCCCAGACCTGCCCTTATAAATCCAGTCTTGCACCAACTGTATTCTACTCTGCTGAATTTCATCATCCACTTGTTCCTTCAAATCATGTAATTTATGATCATGCTTAGTCCAAAGTTTTGAAATGTCAGCCATGAAAATAAGGCAGCAAGGACACAGATAGTTTCCAAGATACTTGATACACGCAAGTATCATTCTATAAGATGGAATCGTAAGCACACACATCAAAAAAAAAAGAAGGAGCACACTTTTCTGGATAATCGGCTCTGTAGAAAAAAAAACAAGGAAAAAAATGCTGCATTATACCATCTGCACATTCCATCACAATTCTGTGACAATATGCAACCATGAATTCAACACCAAGTAAAATGTGCCAGATTGCTTGGACGAGCTCTCGATGGCAGTGAGTGATAACTTCAGCCGTCACCAACTTTCTGAATGTCTTGATGTACCAGTCCTGAAATGCATCACCAAGCTGAATGATTATGGTCAGATAAGATTTCAAACACCATTCAAGCACCCAACTTACCTTGGGAATGTAAGCGACATGTTGAGCTGCAAATGAGGTTGGTTTCCCTTGAGGATATTTGGACTGATTTCCAAACCATTCGTAGATCGGCCACAGAGCAGCATTGCCAAAACTGGTCAGATGCATCGAATCCGAATAGCACATAATCGCGACCACAATGGTTTCTAGATTGCAGCCAGGTTCACAAGGCTGCGCTTGTATTCTTTTGTGCTCCTCGATGAAAGTGTCTGCAGTATAAACCTCCGAATACAGCTGCTCCTTTTTTCCAGTTGGATCTGTCTCGCTCACCCAGTATTCTTTGAATGGAAATAAATTGAAGTGTTCTGCTGCTGGTTCTTGAAAGGAGGATTTGATGATTTTGATGAGAGGATGGTAAAAAAGGCCTGGAACTTCGTACTTGGGTGCGGCATTGACAGAAGAGTGCTTGACATTGTCTGCAGGGATGGAAATTGATACCGAAGTTTTGATCCAGCCATCCTTGGGTGAAAATGGTGATTCTGGATTATCTGTGTAATTATCAAGGTGTTCCGCTTCCCGTGAAGCACTAAAGCTGATGAAGTCTTCCTGTTTAAAATTGGGTTGCAAAATGACGTCTTCTACAAGGGTATTGAGCTGGGAAAGAGACTTCAGATTTGATCCATTGTAGTGCCAATTGAGGATGTGGAAGACAGAAGCGTTGCGAAAGGGTGCAAAAAAATCTTTCACAGATGAGAGAGATGATCCAAGAGATGACCACCATGGTCATGCCTGAGCAGAATGTGCATCCAGAGTGAAGTTCAGAGAATCCAAGACTCCATTCAGTGTGAACAATTCATCTGGAGTGAAAGATGGTCGACTGCTGGGGTATGATCGAAAAACACTGTAACTGTTAGGCTTGGTGATGTATGGCAGGGTGTCCTCAACATTATCCTCACAAGATTCTTGTGAATCACAGGAAATAGGAATGTCTTCTGACTCATCTGGAAGAATAATTGGTGGCACTGGAGGTGGCTCATCTCGATAGCATGCAGGTAAGCGCCTTGTGCGGTTGGGTAGGCCTGATGGCCTTAATTCGACAGGTGGTGTCTGTGATTCTGGGTGCTGAGAAATAAAATAGTTACCTTTTAAAAAGTTCCTGACAGTTAATTCTACTCACCAGTTCTTCATTGACCTCAAATTTGCCGTTATTGATGGTTTCTCTCAACTCGTCATGTTGCACAAGGTCTTCCTCTGTGAGTTCTGCCACTATCTTTTGAATTTTCGAGTTTGCATCATTTTTTGAATTGAGTTTTCACTTGGCGCCAGCTGATTTTGTGGAAAGCGCCTTATATGCCATGCAAGAACGTTGGTGAACACTGAGGCTGTCATTGTCGTTGAACTTTCGAGGACAGGCTGGACATTTCAGGAGTGCAGGCATACACAGAAGCAAAAGTATAATGAATATGAAGGGTTTGATTCCCAGAGTCAGCATAGGTGGACATGTACGACGCGACTTTAAAAGACAAAAGCTGATAATCGATATTTCATAAGTTTGCACTTGTTTGATTCACAGGATTCACATCAACGCATCCCACAACTTCTTTTTTTTGCAACTTCTCCACTAACCACCATGTCCGACGCCTCTGACGATGAGGGGCCTCCTTCTATCTTGAAGAGCTTGGAGAAGAGGTTGATGAGTGCTGGGAAATCACCGTGAGCAGTTCTCTTTGACACATTATAGCGGTCTTATCACCAATCACAGTAAGGATGCCATGGCCGTCTTTCTGGTTGCCGCCAAGTGGATTCCACATTCCATACATCCATTCCTCAATCTCACAAGGGTGATATATGCAGGATTTCAGGATGCCAGTGAGGTGGATGTCACAGAAATCAAAGAGTACGTTCTGCACTCACATTACATGCCTGAATACTGACACATCAAGAGGCCCTCAGAAGAGGAACTGGCTGCACATTCAATGGTCATGAAGCTAGTTCCTCATTTTGAGAGAGTCTTGAAGATGGTCGATGCGCAACCCGGCTTGTTGCACAGCTTTATCAAGATGGTGCGTATGATGTATGTGCTTGAGGGAACAAACTGATGAATGTAAATTATCTAGCTAGCCACCACATCAAATGATGCGCATGCTGAAGACACCAGAAGCCTTCGCTATGCTATTCTCAGCTACATTCCCAAGGATCTGTGAAAGGACAAGCTCGAGCCACTGCTATTAATGGACGACAGCAAGGTGCTCCGTGGATTCCACCACCTGATGACCATGAGACTTCTGTGCCCAATGCGGCTGATCAATGATTTCAACCGAAACCCTTCGTGCCTCCTCAACTCTCTGCTCACTTATTTGTATGCACTGATGACTTCTCCCCAGCAATTTCATGACACAGGTGCAAGATTGCAAAATTAGAATATGAACAAAGCACTGGCCATCATTCTTATATGATGAGGGAGAGTATGATAGGGAGGAACACGACAAGGGGTTATTCAAAGGTTATCTATTGCTTCGGGTTTGTCACACCTCAATCATATATGGTAGTCGGCACAATTTTTTTTCTGTTACAGGTTTACCGTCACATTTTTACAAGTCCATTGTCGGCTATAGGCAAGGTTAGAAAAGGAACGAAGCCCAGCAAGGCTCAAATATATGGTATGAAATGTGCTAGCAGTCACACGATCACATATGCTTGCATTGAGGTAAGGTTTGTATATATCTTTACACCACCTGATGCCCTGCAGATGCGCTTCCTTCTGAGCAATCTCAGTTCATGGTGCACAGTTGATGGCCACTTTGACCTTCATGCATTCTACGACAACATTGTTGCCCTTTTTGAAATGAATCTGCATTCACCCTGGGTTGTCGAAACACTCAATTGGTGGAATACGTACATTTTCCCACAAACATCATTCATAGATCTGATATTTCTATCAGTCAAGTTTTGTGGCCGAAAGCTCAAGGTCACAAGAAGGGCAAGACATGCAAAGACGTTACAGAGTCTGAAGATTTCGGTGACAATGACATTCTGGCAAAACATCATGCTGAGGTACATCTATATTTTATCTTTTAGATTGCCTAGCTTTCCACCTGAGCAGATGCAGGATGCTATGTGTGGTCGTACCTCTCAGGTAATATCCCTCGACAGTAGTAATTTTGTTTAACAATGTTGCAGGATGATCAATCACACCGAAACAACCACCATTGGACTTCTACCTCCCAACACTCCACGTCCTGACATGCTCACTGTGACAGCCCACTTCATGACCAGAGTCCTAATCACAGTCCTCTCCACCCTCCACACCATCACAGTCAAAGCCACCTTGGCCATATGCAAGCTCCTCATGGCCACAGCCGTCAGCGCAATTCCTCACATGCCACCACCAATAACAACAATCAATTTGACTTCTCTCCTCACCAACACCCATTGAACAGGGATGTCGGCTGTCATCATCATGATCCTCCTGCTTCAGCTCCTCAAGACACACATACTGGCAGGTTCCAAGGAAGGCATTTACATCGCAGGTCGAGTAGTGTCATTCATCAGCGATGCAGGGAACAAAGGGTCTCAGACAGCGATGACGATGGTTCACCATGCTTGCCTCTCTCATCAAAGTGGAAGAGACAGTCGACATCCTCTATGAGTGGCACGACGTCGAAGAGGGCGAGAACCACTGCCATTATGGCATAAAGGTCTTTTCCTTGGTTCTCTTTGACTCTACACACTGATCAATCTTTTAGACTGCTGCTTTTTTTCTTCTTACCTGTCACTAACTTGCTCGCATTATCTCGCAGTGTTTCCATTCATGTGCATTCACTTTCTTTTTTTTTGTTCTCCATCCCTCCTGTCTCTTATCAACTTTGTGCCTTTTCTTGCTGTCCACCATGTTTTTGTGTTGTTTTCAGACATTGTATTAGATACTACAGGAATTACATGGTTTATTTTGCCCACATTTCAGATTATAAGATAAGAATTTGAGATCTAATAGCCTAAGATTGTTTGGAAAGGGCTTGCTAGGATGTCCTAGTATGGCCTTGTATGGTGCTAGGATCTCAGACAGCCATGCAAGAAACTCGTACCATGTAAAGCCTATTAGCAGGGATGTAAGCCGAGGTTCCAATCTTGGCCATGCGAGGGGGTGTACCCTTTCATGGCCTATTGGTACCGTTTATGGCCATTTATGGCCTTACATGGAACATGAACTTTTGCTGATGCCGCTACGTAAGTAGTGGGTCTTACCATGCTGGCCTGCAAATGAAAAAGTTGATCCACTTTACACTTGTTTGTAACTTTGGTCTTGTTTGTTTTTCCCCTTGGGCCTCTGCCATGCCTGTTCGGGCTTGATTTGCGAAAGGGGCTTGCCTCTTTGGGGAAGTGACTGTCGTCATACATTTGGTAGACAGTTATTTCGTTTGTCCTCATAATGCTTCACTTATTAATTTTCATATATTCTAGCATACAGTTAAGTGCTAATGAAGCAGGAAGTTCTTGATGCGATATTAATGACAGAAACGTGGTGTTGACTTCACAGGGATGAGAGCACTTGATGAGGACCTGCGACCATGCATGCATATATACAGTAAGCATTGCGAACCAGCCACTGATCATGACTGTGTTGTTGAGGCTTTGGCTTGGACTGAGGTTGTATGATCTCCTTGTGAAAGTCAGCAGTTGTTGAAACAAATTTGTAGTGGGCTTTGCACCTGCAGGCATGCTATGTGGTTATAGAAGTATACAACAAGTTTTGTGCTGCAATGATTGAGACTTGAGCATATGTAATTGTTGTTGTACAACTTGTAGATAAGATTATGATAATGATTAGATGGTGGTCACACCCTAAGTTTGATGTTGTAGTATCATCTGTCATGTGTTTCACTTGAGCCAGCACAGAGAAACTGGGTTTGTGACAAGTATGGGACATCAAGGAGGGTGTGGAGAGAAAATAACATGGTGATGACATAATATTTCCTAATTTAGACATGTGTCTGATTACGTTGGCTGGCTGGTTCAACGAAAGTCTACTAAAAAAAATTGGAACCCCAGGTGCAATTTTTTAAATTTCCTACCCCCTTGGAGGCATCCCATTTTCTCACACAAACACATCAACTCACCTATTCTGATGTCCTCCTGTTCATCCTCCTCCTCCTCATCAGACTTGATCTCCTTGATCTCACCCTTCTTGAGTGCCATTTCATGGTTGACCTGGTCAAAAATTTTGTTCTTACCACCTGTGTTTGAGAGCAATGATTTCCCCATTTCTCCTTACTCAACATGTAATGACAGTGAATTTTCTAGCAAAAGATCACTTAGATAGCACTCAATCATAACATAAAGGACTAAGTGATCACTTAGATTCTGATCAATGTTGCCTAGATACCACCAAAATATCCTATCTCATAATGCATATCTACTCTCAAATTGTTATGCATTATGTGATATGCAAAGCCCAAGACTAACCAACATGGGAAAGGCCCAAACGTGATGCTTAATGAGAATTATGCATATGTAGGTCATGCATTTTGAGAACTTCTACTGTAGTTTACAGCTCATGATTATAAGAGAAGAGAAGAGAAGAAATATTCCCTTTTTTTCGCTTTTTTTCCGCTTTTTATTTTATTTTATTATTTTTTCTGGTAGCAGCTACAAACATCACCACCGTGACCCTGCCAATCGGGGTGGGAGCCCCTTGTTTGTGACTGAAGGTCAATCCAAACTCTCATTTTGAGATGCCTCAGAGCATGCATCGTGTTCCTTTTGGTCCACTCCCTCTTTCGCTGACACTGACATCCGATCTCTCCGGTTGTATCACCAGGCTACCTCTCATGCACATCGTATAACACCTTGGACGATATTCTCGCTACATGTTCTCTCACAAGCTACTTCAAGTTGGCCAGTGGAGAAGAATCATTACGTCTAGAAATCAAGAAGAGTTGCTATTCTATCCACGCCCCATCCACTAGCAAAACTCCAAGTCACGATGCTGATGCTGAACGGCGCCTTCTCCTTCTTGAATTAATTGAATGCCTGTCTTGTGGCGATGAGTGACCCAGGACTCCTATCTAATGCATCACGTAGAGATGGCTATATAAGAGCCCATCGAGACTTATTTCCCTCAGTCCTTCAGCGACGTCCAAACAAGTCACTGTCCACTCCTCCGCTTCGCAATGTGTTTCTTTACCAGCCTCATCGTCCTCGTCCCTCTCGTTTTCTCTGTAGTTGCCTTGCCCGCCAGCACTCAAGTTGATCCCACGATTATAATTGATATCATCAACACAATTGGGGAGGAGCTCACATTTACCGCAGGCGTCCTACAGAATTTTACTGTCACTGACGCCACACTACTAGCTAAAGTGAGTCAGCTCAAGTTCACGCTCAAGTCCATACTACCAATTCTCATTCCTTTCCATGTGTAGCAAGTAGAAAATGCTCTTACCCCATTGACGTTTAGTCTAACTGAACTGAAAACTGATGCAGTGCAGGCTGTAGGTGCCACGGGGGTTCGCAAAAAGTGGAGACTAGACTAACGGACGAGTCCTCTCCATTAGGGCTCCTTTACCGAAGCTGCCTCCCTCTCCATCCTCAGTGCTGTGGGAGCAGCGATTTATCCTTCGCTTCCTATACTGCAGCAGCGATTTATCAACGCAACCGGTCACTTTAATATTCAACTTACACCATCTACGTTGGAGTACCTACTCAAATCCGTGGGAGTTTTCGTGAATGAGTTTGAGGAAGCTACCTTTGCGATCCTGGAGAGACTTTCAGTACGTCTTATTTGCCTTTTGCCTTTGTGAGGCCGACGGTAACTAATCGTCGTTTGCAACTCCCCAACAAGCCTGCCTTGGCCACACAGGCACTCACCGTCAGTGGTAGCATTTACACTCCGTTGCGTAACATCGCTGCTGCATATGGCATCGACTTCCCGCCAGTGGACCCTCTTTAAGCATTTTCATGGAGGCTACTACTACGGACTTTACAGATTTTTCTCGACTTTTTGTAGGAACTTTGAGGGATGTTCCCAGTGATGGAACTGACATTGTTCGTTCCTGCTTCGCTCGAATTTCTAGTTACTAATGTACTCTTTGATTTCTTACTCGTTTCTATGTACTCTTTTGTTCTTGTCGGTTACCTCCCATGAATGATGGCTTTGGAATAGGCGCTAGTCTCTCCTAGGCAGACAATCGATATAAATAGGCGCGTAGTGTGTCAACGTTCGAACCAATTCTGGATTGCGTGGTGGTACTCGCGAGCGAAATTATCGCATGGAAGGCTGCTCTCTGAGTCGAAGGGCGTTGAACCCTTGGATAGTGGACAGGAGTACCGAAAAGGCCTGAGGTCCCTTGAACACGCCCTTCAACCCTGATTTAAATTAAATAGTATTGAAAATTGAAATGACTCGGATGAGCATAACGACACTTTACTTGCGATGCAATGAGATGCTTATTTAAGTGGATAGATTCTTGTTTCGATAACTGACATTTAGGAAGAGGCGTGGGCGAGTATGAGGGGACTCGGTCCTGGACGGGGGTGTGGGGAGGAGAAGAGGTTGCATTATTCTGAACGGAGGAGACTATGGGACATGTGGTGATTTTGACGCAGAACTGGGATTGTGTACTTGGTTTGATTAGACACAGGATTGTACAGTACTACATGGAACAATTCAATTGTATTATAGAATGACTACAAAGAAAGCGTGTATATGCAAGTAAGTAAGTAATGAATGTACAACAACAAATGATACAACCGCCCAAGTACATGGTGCGCAATGTATGGCTCGTGAAATTCCTTCCCAAATCCCAAAATTTTAAAGCGCAGATTTCGGTCCAGCCCCAATCAAATCCTTCAAACTCTTCCTAAACGCCCTAACCCGCGCCACAACACCACTCGATATCGACCTCTTCCTCCTCCCAGTGCCGTCCAGCAGGAAGTGGTCATGAGTACTACTACTCCCACTAGGTGTCGTAGCACTGGTCGGGGTGGGCGTCGTCATCGTCTCCCGGTACCTAAATTCCCCTCCACTACCACCAGTTTGAATACTAGCCAACGCCATCCTCAACTCCGTCTCGCCGCTCATCGAAAACCCGATACTTCCCCTCTCCGTGCCCTCGCGCGCTTTGTTGTTGTCGTTGTTTTCCTGCTCCTCCTCCGCGGTGGTGGTGTCGATGACGAAAGGCGAGAACATCCCGATCCCCGTACCTCCTAGGCATGACGAGATCGGCCTCTGATGGTGGTGGTGGTGGTGGTGGTGGAAGGCACTTGGCGGGAAGGACTCGCCTTCAGCTATGAGCGACGTAGGCCTTGAGGGAGACGATGACGGCCTGATCAAGGACGTAGGCCTGGAAGCGCCTATCAAGGATGTCGGCCTGGAAGCGCCTATCAACGACGTCGGCCTAGAGGGAGGCGGTGAGGAAGAGGGCGAGCCTGGTGGGGACATGTTCTTGCGTATGGCGGTGTAGTATGGTCTGTTGGGGTGGCCTATTCGTATTGAGGTGGGTGTTGTTTGGGGTGGAGAAGAGGGAGGAGAGGATGAAGGGAGAGCGGATGGAGGAGAGGAGGAGGGCGGTGGTGTTTGTGGGAGTTCTTTCGACGCTGGGTACCGCACGGACGGCATCACCTTCAAACTCTGGTGGAAAGACTCTGAAGAAATCCTCGACTCGTCTTCCTTCTGCTTCTCCTTCAACTCCAAGTCAAACGATATCGCAATGGGCCCCGAGTTGGGCACATCAAGCTGCGCCTGCTCGACGACGTTGATGCGTTGTTTTCGACGGAGCGTGCGTTGTTGTCTTTCCCCCTCTGATCCTGATATGGGTGATGTGTGCTCGTCGTCGTCGTCTACTGCAATTTTCCTCGTCGTCTGGTGTGCATGAGTATGAGTGTGCTGATTAGAGTCGGGCCTGCCGCCATTATTATGATGATTATTAAAATCTAAGAAAAGCGAGAACCGCGATGATTTAGGGTTGATCGATTTCATGCCGGTCGTGGTTGTGGATTTCGACGTCGTCGTGGTTGGGTTTGAACGATCAACGTCCGATAGGAGGAAAAAGGAGGGTATGGATGGTCGGAGGCGGGGGGTTTTGGTGGGATTGCGGCTTTGGGAATGGGATTGGGGGCCCTTCCCCGTCGTCGTCTGAGGAAGAGAGGAAGTAACGAGAAGAGGGTGTCGATTTATGGATGGACGTACGCATATGGTTGGTGTGGTAACCTTGCCAATGGCATCTCCGGACGGTAGTGGTGTTGTGTTGGTACCCCGATATGGAGTGTTCTGTTGCTCGACTGGAATGGGTATATATTTCTCTCCATTCTGGGGTATCGATGTCGATTTTGGTGTACGGGTCACACGTGGAGGTGCACTTAACCGTCTAGGACGACGAGGAGCGGAACGATGGAATTCATCGTGCGCTGCATCGGATGTCCAGCAGCACCAGAGACACATGGGTATGAGGGTGTTGATGAAGCCGCATTGTTGACATTGGAATATGGGGCGCTCAGTGGGTGTGAGTTGGAGAGTCGGGAGAGAGCTGTATTTTGCGAGGTGCTAGTATGATCAAGGTCAAGGTGGTGTAAAGCAAAATGAGGGTGCTCACTGGTTTCTTGTGGTTCCAGTCCCTCTTTAGATACCTCATGGTGGTGGGCTGC
>Ga0307507_10009868_pt1 | contig 12565 bp, 16 predicted proteins | sample 7_EM_MG_FD_207223 | JGI IMG/M metagenome (GOLD analysis project Ga0307507, IMG submission 207223) | Populus trichocarpa ectomycorrhiza microbial communities from riparian zone in the Pacific Northwest, United States - 7_EM | ecosystem: Host-associated > Plants > Roots > Unclassified | place... | reverse complement strand
GGTGTGATTGCGGGGTTTATCGAGACTTAAAAGGTAGAGCTATGGGAAGGGTTGTTATTTTTCTTTGTGGAGGTTGTCTCAGTTGGATTATTCTGGTATTCTCTAGGAAGTTTGAGGTTGTCGGAGGTGAGATACCTGTATGTGGGAACGTGGCGATGTCACGCGATAGAATGTTCGGAGGGGGTTTCCCAGTGTAGTGTGGTAGGTAGCTCTGAGGTAACTTATAGGTGATGAGACGACTTACCTATCATAGACTTTTTTTAGTTTTTTTTAATTTTTTTTTAAAAAACGACGATGGAACCATGACGAACCAGCCTTTTACTATCGGGGATATCAACCTTTTCTCAGGATATATGGCTTGTTGGAATGGTATCATAGTTGAGTATAGTGAGGGCGGGAGTGCTTTCTACTCGCTTGCATTTTTTCTTCTTTTTTCTTCTTCTTTTCTTCTGGCTCCATTCCCGCAGCCCTTTCCCCAAGGCACTGTACTGTTTTGTGATGATGTTGTCGCGGGCGAGGTTGGATGAGCATATATTCTACTAGATTTAGAACTCCCGAGGGGTCGACCGCTCCTGCTTTTGGCAAAGTTAATTGTGTAAGAGAGCATGATATATGGAAGGGTGAGTGTGAGGATGAGAGCGAGTAGCAGGGAGGGGACTGACTGATTGCCGTATGATAGCTTGAGTGTGAGCACTGTGGTGAATGTCGTTAGATGTTACGGTATCATAGTCGCGGGGGTTTGGAGATATTGGGTACTAGCCCTTTGATGGGCCTTGAAAGAAAAGAAAAAAAAATGAAAAATGAAAAATCAACGAATGGGTGATACTGATTCTCGAGTGAAAATTCCCGGAGTAACCTTCATTTAAGTCTGGTATCCGTACGATTGCTGCAGAACCTAGGATTATGGGTGGGAGAGTAGAATGGAACCTGGCAAAGTAAGCACCAGAGCAGAGAGTGAATGCTGAATTTAGACCCAATCACAATCCTCAAAGTGAGTAACATACGGTACATTACAGAGAAAACACAAACTAATTTACTTCCCCTACTGCCCCTACCTCTCCTTCCCTCCTACCTCCCCAAAACCGCACACCCCCTCATACCGCACCGGAACGATACACAATCTACTCTCCCCTTCGCACAGTGGCCAGGAGTACTAGTACAGCAGCCTCCTACAGAGAATAGGGTCAAAATCAAACATTGCAAAGCCCAAAGGTCGAAGGGACTGTTTGGCGTGGGGACCTCAAAATTTCAGTTCCGTAAAGTTAGGCGGCCATGAGAACCAGCGCCGTTCATGAAGGCCGCGGATAAAACGACGGAGGACCGGTTCTGCGATGGTTTGGGTATGAAGAACTCTGGTGAGTGCGAGAACTTTGCTAAAAAAATTAAAAAAAAGTAGGATGATACGAGGCGGAGGGTGGATTTAATTTGATAAGGCGTATGAGCGGGGGGTTTAGTTTTGGCCAATTGCAAATTCAGACGCCGGTGAGCTAAAGTTTAGTGTTACGTTGGCGGCGAAATTGGCCTATGAAGGAGGAAGTGGAAGTTTTCTACAGCGTGGGGACGTATTGTACGAGTAATGTACTAGTATAGAAGATAGCCTTTCTTTGTAGTGTTGCGTAACCCTACACACATGATTTCTCTAGTGATATAGTCAGGGAAGCGATGTGGGATCGAAGTACCGCACAGAGGGAGCGCATCCCGCTGATACTCTGACCCGTAAGGCACAGTAATTTGAAGGATTCACAATCATAGAGCTCGGATGGATCTTAATTTCCGAGGACGTTGTCCTTACCTCCTCACCCGGTGGCCAGAAAGGCAATGACAAAAAAGGGAGAAATGAAGTCCCGGGGATAAATCAAAAATTGAGCAGCCCAAGTGCCCGAAGACAGCTGACGTGGTACCCATCCTCGATGTACAATGAAGATAGAACACTAAGAGAGCCCACCCTTGATGAGCGGAGGACTCTGCTACTAGGTAAGTATGAGGAGAGAAGAGGGAGTGGGGGGAGGGAGGTACTTATGGCCTGAAGGCAGGGTGCCAAGACTTTGAGAATTTTTGCCGACAAGAAATTATAGGGCTGAGGGTTTAACTTTGGGGAGTGTTGTAGCTCGGGGATGGTGGGCAAGGCTAAGAATGGTGGGTGACAAGCCCTTCGCGAATCCCGCCTGGAATGCTGGTGATTAATGGGACGGGTCAGGATTTTGTTAAAATACAGTTACGCTCCAAGAATATATTTTTTTTTTCGCATATGTGGCTTTTCGTTTCGGGATAGAGTATCTGTGTATACGGAGGGAGGTTTCCTCTAGTTCTAGTTTATTAGCGGAGACTCGAAATATAAGCTTTAAGTCGACTATATTGCATTCCTGGAGCGGAGGTCTGTTGACATCTGGGATTGGGCTGAGTGTTTTGTCATGTTTTGCTGGCGCCGCCTCGTTGAGTAGCTAGGGATACGACGAAAAAAGAGGGAATAATGGCCTTACAAAGTTAATCGACGTTATGTTGCCTTGTATCTGTCGGAAAACTACCGGCGCGGGAATGGATCGTGCGAGAACTTGCTCTCCCTATGTAGCTGGTCCTGCTACGGATAATACGCTGCATTGAAAATAAAACAAAGGCGCCTGGTATCATACCACCAATGAGTGAGAAAAACGGAGGGATATTTGGGCAAAAAAGGAGGATACTTAAGGGAAAACCGAAGGGAAGCTATCCGGAATGCTACTAATATGCGTTTTCGCTTGTAAGTGGCAAGGAATTGTGTGGCGGGGGAGGTGGAGCATCGTTTCGTTGCTGATGCCTCTAAAAGGAGTGGGAGCTCTACGGACTTTTGTGAACCCACCCATCAGCTGTTGCGGTGGCCTTCGTCCTCATCAAGCATTGTGTATGACATTCACTCTTACGTTGTGTGGCATGAGATACCGTTAGAAGGCCTATGGAGGGAATGGCATTTGATTGAATCACGAAATATACTGACTCCGAAAGAAGCGAATTTTTTTGTAGTGTTGCGCAACCTCATGCCTATCATTGCTCGGTAGTGATTGGGGGGGGGGGCAGATATGGGATCAGAATAACAAACGGGAGGGTGCCCTATGTAGTGCAGTGCCCTACAAATCGCAGTAAGGGAAACAAGAAGCTAGAGTTTGGATGGGTTTTGGTTTCTTGCCGCATTGTCTTGATCTCTTCGCTCTGTGGTTAGGGGGACGACGACAAAAAGGCAGGTAAGCCTCGGGAGTAAATCAAAAATTGAGCAGCCCAAGTGCCCGAAGACAGCTGACGTAGTACCCATCCTCGATGTACAATGAAGATAGAACACCAAGAGAGCCCACCCTTGATGAGCGGAGGACTCTGCTACCAGGTAAGTATGAGGAGAGAAGAGGGAGTGGGAGGAAGGGGGTATTTATAATGGAGAGACGGGAATGCCAAGAGGTTGCGCATTTTGGCCGACAGGAGGTGTTAGGGTTGGGGTTTTGATGTTTGGGAGAATTTCTCAGCGGTATTTCGCTTTCCTTCCTTCTGGAAGTAGCTGGGGAGGTGGCAGAACGAAAAAAAAAGAGGGCAGGGAGGGTAAAAATCGCTCTCTGAAATAAATAAAGTTAGATGGCCTCAGCAGCTATTAGCAAACTGCGGGGTAGGAGCGAGACTGGCAGGAACTGCAGCATAGTTTTCTACGAGTATTTCCGACAACTTCGCCTTTTGTGCCTCTACCCTGCCAGCTATTGCATGTGATCTTGGGTCTAGGCAGTTGTGTTCTGACGGAGGATGCGGCACCGGGGATGTGGAAGAACCTCAGAATTCTGAGGGGAGTGAGCTTGATACAAACGGGTAGAATCTCTGTGACTGGGTTAGAAGGCGTATGGAAGGAATGGCATTTGATTGAATCATGGAATATACTGAGTCCGGGAGAAGCGAATTATTTTGTGGTGCACGACCTCATATGATACCTAGAGTCCCCAAGCAAAAGTGCTGTATCATTGCTCGGGTAGCGATTAGGGGAGGGCAGATATGGGGTCAGAACAGCATACGGGAGAGTGTCCTATGCAGCGCAGTGCCCTACAAGTCGTAGTAACGGAAACAAAAAGCTAGAGTTCGAATGGGTCTTAGTTTCTTGCGGCATTGTCTTCATCTCCTCGCTCTGTGGCCAGGCGGATGACGACAAAAAAAGACAGGTAAGAGTCAGGAGTAAATCAAAAATTGAGCAGCCCAGGTGCCCGAAGACAGCTGACGTAGTATCCATCCTCGGTGTGCAATGAAGATGAAACACCAAGAGAGCCCACCCTTGATGAGCGGAGGACTCTGCTGCTAGGTAAGTATGAAGAGAGAAGAGGGAGTGGGAGGAAGGGGTATTTATAATGGAGAGACGGGAATGCCAAGAGGTTGTGTATTTTGGCCGACAGGAGGTGTTAGGGTTGGGGTTTTGATGTTTGGGGAGAATCGCTCAGCGGTGGTATCTCGCCTTCCTTCCCTCTGGAAGCAGTTGGGGAGATGGCAGAACGAAAGAAAAAGAGGGTGGGGAGGGTAATAATGGCTCTCCGAAATAAATAGAATAAGATGGCCATACAGCTCAGCAGCTATGATATTAGCAAACAAAGAGGTAGGAACAAGCCTCGCTAGAACTTCAGCATAGTTTCTATGAGAATTTCCGGCAACTTCGTCTTTTGTGCCTCTACCCTGTTAGCTATTGCATGTGATCTTGGATCTAGGTAGTTGTGCTCTGGCGGAGGATACGGCATCGGGGATGTGGAATAGTCTCAGAATTCTGAGAGGAGTAAGTTTAATACAAACGGGTAGAATCTCCGTTTCTGGGTTAGAAGACGTATGGAAGGAATGGAATTTGATTGAATCACGGAATATACTGACTCCGAAAGACGTGAATTTTTTTGTGGTGCGCAACCTCATATGATACTTATCATTGCTCGGGTAATGATTGGGGGAGGGCAGATATGGGGTCAGAGCAGCATATGGGATAGTGTCCTATGCAGCGCAGTGGCCTACAAGTCGTAGTAACGGAAGCAAAAAGCTAGAGTTCGAATGGGTCTTAGTTTCTTGCGGCATTGTCTTCATCTCCTCGCTCTGTGGCCAGGCGGACGACGACAAAAAAAAAAAGGTAAACTTTAGGAGTAAATCAAAAATTGAGCAGCCCAGATGCCCGAAGACAGCTGGCGTAGTACCCACCTTCGATGTGCGGTGAAGGTGGGAGACTACGAGAATCCACCATCGATGAGCGAAGGACTCTGCTACCAGGTAAGTATGAGGAAGGAAGAGGGAGTGGGGGGAGGGGGTACTTATAGCCGGAAGGCAGGGTGCCAAGACTTTGAGAATTTTTGCCGACAAGAAATGATAGGGCTGAGGGTTTAGTATGGGGAGGGTTGTAGCTCGGGGGATGGTGGGCAGCTTAGAATGGTGGGTGATTAGCCCCTGGCGATCCCGTCTAGAATGCCGAAGGGTATCAGTGATTAATGGGACTAGTCAGGATTTAGTTAAAATATAGTTAAACTCCGAGGGTTGTTTTATGTCGCACATGTGGTTTTCATTTTGGGATAGAGTCTCTGTATACTCAAGTTCTGGTTCTTTGGCGGAGACTTGAAATATAAGCTTTAGGTCGACGGTATTGCATTCCTGCAGTAGCCGAGGTCTATCAACACCTGGGAGTAGGCGGCGCGTTTTGTCATGTTTTGCATTCATTGCCTTACTGAGCTGCCAGGAATACGATGAAGAAAAACCGAATAATGGCCTCCAAAATCAATCGAAATTACGTAGCTTGGTATCTGTCGGGGAACTGACGGTGTGGGAATGGATCGCGCTAGAACTTGCTCTTCCTGGGCAGCCAGTCCCACCACTTATATCACGCTACATGGAAAAATCAAAAGCGCCTGGAATCGTACCATCAATGAGGAAGAAAGACGGGGGCTATTTGGGCAAAAAGGAGGGATACCTAAAGGGAAAACCGAGGGGAAGCTTTCTTGAATGAATGCTACTGATATGCGTTTGCGCATGAAAGTGGGAAGGAATTTTGTGACGGGGGAGGTGGAGTATCGTTTCGTTGCTGATTGAATTACGAAATATACTGACTCCGAAAGAAGCGAATTTTTTTTGTAGTGTTGCGCAACCTCATACCTATCATTGCTCGGTAGTGATTGGGGGGGGGGGGCAGATATGGGGCCAGAATAACAAACGAGAGAGTGTCCTATGTAGTATAGTGGCCTACAAGTCGTAGTAACAAACAAAAAGCTAGAGTTCGGATGGGTCTTGGTTTCTTGTAGCATTGCCTTCATCTCCTCGCTCTGTGGCCAGGCGGACGACGACAAAAAAAGACAGGTAAAAGTCAGGAGTAAATCAAAAATTAAGCAGCCCAAGTGCCCGAAGACAGCTGACGTAGTATCCATCCTCGGTGTGCAATGAAGATGGAACACCAAGAGAGCCCACCCTTGATGAGCGGAGGACTCTGCTACTAGGTAAGTATGAGGAGAGAAGAGGGAGTGAGGGGAGGGAGGTATTTATACTACAGAAGGGAAGGCGCCAAGACATGGTAAATTTGGCCGACATGAAATGATAGGGCTGGGGGTTAGACCTTGGAGGGTTGCCGCGTGACGGCGATGGACTAAGCTATAATAGTAATGGCTGAGTAACGGGTTTATAGGGAATCTCCTTTAGACTGTAGGAGGGCTCTATCAATTAATCATATCATACTAACCATTGCTTTCGTCTCCTCGCGCTGCAGCCAGGAATACGATAACCCTCAAAAGACGATAGAAAATTATGTAGCCCGGCGATTATGTGCAAACATAGGGATGGGAATGAATTCTATGAGGGTTAGTCTTTTCTTAAACAACCGCCCTACCACTTTTACTATGTGGGGGGCTGTCCGAGAGAGGTCTCATGATTATTGTGTTGGTAGAAATTTTGAGCCGGAGCCTTTCCTTTAAGGCTGCTCATTGCAGGCATCTACTATATTACACTCAATGTCACCAAGCACCCCCATATGTATCGTAGCGGAAGCCAGATCGGTACAGGTAGGATAAATTTATGATATTGAACCATATGTATCCGTAGTTTCGCGGTGACCCGGAGCTTACCCGAACAACAACTAGACCTCCGGCTACTATCGTATCTTTAGCCTCTTGCCTTAATCTCCTCGTTCTGCTGCCAGGAAGACGATGGCGGCGAGACAGAAGAAGGAATAAACCTCGGAGGTAAGCCAAAGATTGAGCAGCCCGTCTACGCGAAGGCGACAGCGTAGTACCTACCCTTGAGGTATAATAATATTATGATAAAGATAGGAAGCCCCAAGAACCAACTATTTATGAGCGGTGGACTCTGCTACCATACCCGAGGGGTAGGGAGGCTGAACTATAGAGTGGTGGAATAGGGATGCCAAGACTTTGTGGATTTTGGAGATAAGAAATGATAGGGTTGGGGCTTAATTTTGGGGGAGGCTGTCGAGCGGTGGTGGACTGGGCCAACACTGTAATGATTGAGCAACGAACCTTCCGAGAACTTTAAGTAAACCACATGACAGTGTTATTAGTCAATCAGACAAACAATATTTCTAAACTGGAGAAACCTGTTTCACCTTCACCTCCTGGTTGCATCCGAGAGGACTTCGGGAAAACAATTGGGGGAAGGAGGATGAATAGCTCTAAATTGACAAATGAAAAATTACTTAGCCCGGCAGCTAGGGAGAAATTACCGACGCACGAGTGGCCCCCCAACCCCATCTGCTCTATATTACAAATTTTTGGTATAGATACTTGGAAGCGGGGAAGAGGCGTAGGGAAAGAAAGGGATAGAATTGGTAGGGAGGAGGAGGGAAGGAAAGCTGTCATGTCCCGGAACGGTCTTGTTATGTAGACAAGCGGCAAGGAATTGCCTCGGATAGAGGGGATAGTGCATAGTCTAACTGTTTGCTGTCGTAATAGGAATATGGTCTATGAATATTTCTAAACACTTAAGTTACGATCCAGTATTTTCTCGGGGGTATGGAAGAACCTCAGAACGCTAGGGGAACCGGCACGGACCGGAAGTAACTACATCATACTGTAAGGTGAGTAGAGGAAATAAGGTTTGATCAAATCGAGGAACATATGCGTGATCTATATGCCCCATTTATGTCGTGGGGACCCAGTTGTTCTTTCCCTAATTGTACCACCCTCAGTTGCGGTAGTCGCGTGCTACGCCCGGGAGGCGATAATACACCCGAGAGAAATTCCGGCAATATAGTGACTCCCAAGGTATGGTATTCAGCCAATTGGCGGGGGTTCCCAGGAGTCTCGTTTGTTCATGATAATATTGGCTTCACCCCCTCGAGGAAGGCAACGACAAAAAAAAGAGAGAAACCAATCTCGAGGGTAAATCAAAAATTGAGCAGCCCGGGTGCCCGAAGACAGCTGACGTAGTACCCATCCTCGATGTGCAATGAAGATAGAACACTAAGAGAGCCCACCCTTGATGAGCGGAGGACTCTGCTACCAGGTAAGTATGAAGAGTAAAGAGGGAGTGGGAGGAAGGGGGTATTTATAGTAGGGGAGGCGGGGATGCCAAGAGGTTGTGTATTTTGGCCGACAGGAGGTGTTGGGGTTGGGGTTTTGATGTTTGGGGAGAATTTCTCAGGGGTGGTATTTCGCCTTCTTTCCCTCTAGAAGCAGTTGGGGAGATGGCAGAACGGAAGAAAGAGAGGGCAGGGAGGGTAATAATCTCTCTCCGAAATAAATAAAATGAGATGGCCATACAGCCCAACAGCTATTAGCAAACTAGGGGGTAGGAGCGAGCTTGGTGGGAATTGTAGCATAGTTTTCTATGAGTATTTCCGACAACTTCGCATTTTGTGCCTCTACCCTGTCAGCTATTTCACGTGAACTTGGATCTAGGTAGTTGTGTTCTGACAGAGGATACGGCATCGGGGATGTAGAATAACCTCAGAATTCTGAGGGGAGTGAATTTGATACAAACGGGTAGAATCTCTGTGACTGTGTCATAAGGCCTACAGAAGAGATGACATTTGATTGAATCACGGAATGTACTGACTCCAAAAGAAAAGAATTTTTTTGTAGTGTTGCGCAACCTCATACCTATCATTGCTCGGGTAATGATTGGGGGAGAGCAGATCTGAGGTCAGAATAACATACTGGAGAGTGTCCTATGTAATGCAGTGGCCTACAAGTCGCAGTAACGAAAACAAGAAGCTAGAGCTTGGATGGGTCTTGGTTTCTTGCAGCATTGTCTTCATCTCCTCACTCTGTGGCCAGGGAGACGACGACAAAAAAAGATAAGTAAACCTCAGGAGTAAATCAAAAATTAAGCAGCCCAAGTGCCCGAAGACAGCTGGCGTAGTACCCACCTTCGATGTGCGGTGAAGGTGGGAGACTACGAGAATACACCATCGATGAGCGAAGGACTCTGCTACCAGGTAAGTATGAGGAGAGAAGAGGGAGTGGGGGGAGGAGGTATTTATACCACCGAAAGGAAGGCGCCAAGACATGGTAAATTTGGCCGACATGAAATGATAGGGCTGGGGGTTAGACCTTGGAGGGTTGCAACGTGATGGCTGAGTAACGGGCATAGGGGAAATGGAGGTGGTGGGACTCTCTAGAATACGGTATCGGTACTATGTATTTACGTATACAAGCAGTGGGAAAATGTGTATCCAGGGCGGGAAAGATTATTGTTCGATTGTTATTAACGATTATACTAGGGGTGCTCCAGGTCAGAGCTCGTGAATACGTCAGCTGCTTATGTGGCCTTCGCCCTCGCAGGCGTTATGTATGGAACTCGTTCCTAAATCCCTTAGAATGAGATATCGGTAACATGAAGGAGTCTACGAATGAATAGGAAATTACACAAGCCACCGGTGTAGAATAAACGACTCCGGGTCGAACCATAGAACATGAATGTGATTCTAATACCTCCCTTGTAAGGAGAGAAGAGCTCATCTAAGGCAGTTTTGATTCACTAATCTAGTATCTCACACCCACCACTGTGCAGGAGGGATCTCGTGATTATTGTGTCGGTAGAAATGGTGAGCCGGAGGCCTTCCTTTAGGGGGGCTAGTTACAGACATCTACAGTATTACACTCAACGTCACTAAAAACCCCCATATGTATCGTAGCGGACACTAGATCGGTATAGCTAGGGTAAATTTATCATAATATTGAACCATATGTATGGGCTTCGCCTATATTACAAATTTCGAGATAGATATTTGGAGAGGGGAGGAGACGTAGGGAAAGAAGGAGGAAAGACTGCCGTGTCCCGAAATGGTCCTGTTATGTAGGCAAGCCACAAGGAATTTCCTAGAATAGCGTGGATAGCGCATGGCCTAACTGTTCCCGATAGTAATAAGAATACATTCAATGAAGATTTATGAATGCCTCGGATCCCGTATTTTCTCGGGGATATGGAAGAACCTCAGAACTCTGGGGAAACCGGTACGGGCTAGGAGACCCAGTGACTGCATCATAGGGTGAGTAGAAGAAATGAGGTTTGATCGAATCGAGGAACATATGCGTGATCTGTATGCCCCATTTATGTCGTGGGGACCCAGTTGTTCTTTCCCTAATTGTGCCATCTCAGTTGTGGTAGTCATGTACTATGCCCGGGGAGGCGATAATACACCCCAGAGAAATCCCAGCAATATGGTGACCCTTAAGGTAGGGTATTCAGCCAATTGGGGGGGAGCTATTAGGAGTCTCGTTTGTTCACAATAATATTGGCTTCACCCCCTCGCTCTGCGGCCAGGAAGGCAACGACAAAAAAATAAGAGAAACCAATCTCAAGAGTAAATCAAAAATTGAGCAGCCCAAGTGCCCGAAGACAGCTAGCGTAGCACCCAGATTTGTTGTGCCATAAAGGTGGGACACTACGAGAATCCACCATTGATGAGCGGAGGACTCTGCATCAGGTAGGGTAGGAGAATTTTAAAATCTTGCCCTATGGGGACTTGGGGATTGGGGAATCTAGCCTTATCAATAGGGCTGTGGAGCTTGTCAATCCTGCTATGATACGAGGTGTGAGAACCCGACTCTAGACCTTCAGGTTGGCAATCGGCTGGGCGGCAGAAAGGAATGAAAATTTTCTTTTGCTTCCGTTGTCTTGGAAAAGCAGTTTCGAGCCCTGGAAGCAACAGAGGAAAGCGATCTATCGGGTTCTAGCCCCTTAGTGCGACTGCTGTACCTTGTGGGCCACTACACTACTTATAGTGCTTCCCCATTGTATTATCTTAATCCCATATAGCTCTTTTCGCTATATCACTGCTAGAGCAAGGATGGGGTAAGGTCACTTAACACTACGAAAAGGCGATTTTTCTTTGCACATACCAATTATTCAAGTTCTTACGGTATTGGAATTCCGATTCTAGATATCATTCAGCTTGCCGCTAGCGATGTAAAAGAAACGCCCTTATTTCGTAGTATGACGTCTCTGAGAGGCTTTCGTATTTGGTAGATTTATCTATCCCCCTTAGAAAACCGAGAAAGCCGCTTCTTCCACTCGTTCCTGTATAATCTTGTCCCCAATCCCACCTTAATTCACAAAATCGGACCGGAAGTTCACACAGCGTACGATACGATATGGCAACCCGCCCCAAACTTACCGGACACCATTAGCCCAGCAAGTATAAAAAACACACTGTAGATTTTAAGAGAGATGTCATAGAGAGGGTTACACATTGGATGCAGAGGAGGAAAGGGAAACATAAATTCAAGGGGTTAATACACTAGCGCTCTTCTGCATACAACCTTTCTCGTACACTACCAAATCCTTATCCCAAGGCCTTTGTCTCTAATGCTGCACGTTGACGATCTAATATCTATTTGTTGATATGAACTGTTTGAACTTAATTTATCTGCAGTCTCTGGGAGCGACGTGACCCCCTGTGTCAAAAAACGTCATTACCCGGTATCAGAGCCTATATGCGAGATACCGCTCCCCTGTATTGTACCTTACAGCCGTGATTCACGGCACGGTATAAGCTGCATGCAACGCGGTAACACGCGGAATTACTCGAACACTATCCCTTAATTATGTACCATCCTACGATTTTGAGAAGTGCGATCTAGTCATCTGGTAACACAATCAGATGCTAGGGTGCTAATTCAGTACATATCTTGGGAATCCTATGTTTTTCACTAGGCATTATCTATCCTCCTTCTTTTCCGGCTATATTATTATCTTCACCCCCTCGCCCTGCGGCCAGAAAGGCAACGACAAAAAAGGAGAAACAAGTCTCGGTGGTAAATCAGAAATTGAGCGATAATACACCCAAGAGGAATCCCGGCAATATGGTGACTCCCAAGGTAGGGTATTCAGCCAATTGGCGGGGGCTGTTAGGAGTCTCGTTCACGATAATATTGGATTCACCCCCTCGCTCTGCGGCCAGGAAGGCAATGACAAAAAAAAGAGAGAAAGCATTCTCGAGGGTAAATCAAAAATTGAGCAGCCCAGGTGCCCGAAGACAGCTGACGTAGTACCTATCCTCGGTGTGCAATGAAGATGGAATACTAAGAGAGCCCACCCTTGATGAGCGGAGGACTCTGCTACAAGGTAAGTATGAGGAGGAAAGAGGGAGTGGGGGGAG
>Ga0307507_10009867_pt1 | contig 12571 bp, 3 predicted proteins | sample 7_EM_MG_FD_207223 | JGI IMG/M metagenome (GOLD analysis project Ga0307507, IMG submission 207223) | Populus trichocarpa ectomycorrhiza microbial communities from riparian zone in the Pacific Northwest, United States - 7_EM | ecosystem: Host-associated > Plants > Roots > Unclassified | place... | reverse complement strand
TTAACTGATGGTTTGATTCTTGTCTAATAGGTAAAGAAAGCAGAGGATCGTAAGGATCGCGGTGCCTAAGTAGGGGGCTGATTAGTCACCATAAGGATGACTAATCAAAGACACGACGACGACACGTCGATGACACGTAACCACGTAACTTCTGTCCATATATTCCGACAGTCTAGTTATACTTCTTAAAGCTATATATAATAACCTAAACCGCCAAGCTACTGCTTAGAGAAAGATAAACCATATAACTTAAGAAATAAAAAGCTTTCCAGTATACTTCTCTAAATTTAACCGTTACGTAAAGGAAACAGGCTAGAATAACTCTATACTAGTTAATAGCCTTATTAAATCCCTAAGTCCTAAACTAAAAACCTCCCTAATAGGTATAGACCTACCAGGAGCCCTTAACGCCTGCGCAAACGTTATTAATAAACGATATAATAATATACTACGCCTAACACCAAAGTCTACTCCTTAATATAATATAATAGCTCCGCGAATAACCACTAAGTTATTGTCTTAGCCTAAGCACCCTAACGCCATAGACATTAACTCTGGAACCTTAGAGTATGCCCTACTAGGGTCCCCTAAATAAGAACAATGTATTAAGCTAGGCCTTTGCTTTAAATATAGAAGCAAGGCTTATATCTTAAGATACTGCTCTATCTTTATACCCCAACATAATTTATAAACGGCTAATACTAGCAACTATTTACAGCACTAATCCTCTAGTCACCGTCCCTAATCTTTATATGGCTCCAGCCCCGCATCTAGTAAGCACTACTTATAAGGATAAAGTTACAGCTGACGTTCCATAGGAACCCTACCCTAGTTACCTCTAAAAGAAAGGTCCTAGAGCTAAGTCGCTCTCTAGGACAGCGCTGCCTTAGGATTTTGTTAAATGCTCTAGATATTACGAATTCTAACTCTTAGAATTGCAGTATAACTATTAACTGTTATCTTTAGCAGAATAATTAATAGGCTAATACTTAAGTCCTAATTAATATAGGAGCTAGTGGCATAGGATTTATTAACAAGATCTTTATATAAGATAATAGTTTTACCCTAACCCCCCTTAACCGGCATATTAACGTATTTAGATTTAATGGTAAACGCACTATCTTAGGCCGTATTACCTATATAGTATTCCTAAGACTCTAATACCTAAACTACAAAGAACTAATTAGGCTTTTTATTACTACCCTAGGTTACTTAGTAATACTTAAACAACCTTAAATAAAGCTATATAAGGTAACCATTAATTGGGATAACCTTAAGCTTCTATTTACCGCCTTTTATTGCAAGTAGAAGTGCCTTATAACTCGCTGCTTAGACCCTAAACCAAAATCTAAAAAATCCACTAGGATCTATTAGTCTAAAAAGTCCACCCAATTCCACTAAGAACCTAAAAATTATACTAAACTATATAAACTAACCCTAACTACTATACTATCCCAAACTAAGCAGAAGCCTAAACTTAAGCTTAATATATAAAAGTACCAAAAGAACTAGTATTCTACTATAAAAAGGATACTTAAAGAACCCAAACCTAAATCTAATACTAACTTCGTACCTAACACTAAACCTAAAGTTAAATAAGAAACAGTAGATAATTAAAAGGAAGTTGCTAGCTAGCAACTCGCCCCCCTTTCTATAGATATCTGTATAATTAGAGCTACCCTATTAGCATAACTTGCCAGGAAACCTAAATATACAATCTTTGCCGTTATAATAGCCGATATTAAAAAGGCCTTAGTACTAAAGAAGCACACTAACCCTGCTATAAAAGTACCAGTATGCCATTATAAGCATCTAGAAGTATTTTTATAAAAGGAAGCTAATAAGTTAGTAGAGCACTAACTATATAACCATAAGATCATACTTAAAGAAGGAAAACAGCTAGGATTTAGACCCCTATATAGAATATTTTAAAATAAACTCCAAGTGCTGTAGAAGTACTTAGACGAACACCTAAGTAAAGGATTTATTAGAGCAAGCTCTTCACCTATAGCTATAGCTGTAATTTTTATTAAGAAACCTAGCGGCAGTCTACGCTTCTGTATAGACTACTAAGCTCTTAATACTATTACCATTAAGAATTAGTACCCGCTCCTATTAATTTAAGAGACACTAAACTAATTAAGTAAGGCTTGCTACTATATAAAACTTAACCTTATCTATGTATTTAACTGTCTCTATATCGCAAAAGGAGATAAATGGCTTACTACATTCCGTACTAGGTATAGACTATTTAAATACTTAGTAACGCCGTTTAGCCTTATAAATACCCTAAGTTCGTTCTAACACTTTATAGATAATACCCTATAATCTTACCTGGACATTTTTTGTACTGCTTATATTAACAATATCCTAGTATATAGCAATAACCTAACTAAATATAAGAAACACGTTAACCTTGTCTTAAAAGCCTTATATAGAGCTAGCCTATAATTAGATATAGATAAGTGCGAATTCCATAAAATAGAAGTCCTATACCTTAGACTTATTATTTCTATAAATGGTATATAAATAGACCTAAAGAAAATTAAAGTAATTGTAAACTGGTAAGAACCTAAGAATATTAAGAATGTAAAAGCCTTTATAGGATTTGCTAACTTCTACTAATAGTTTATTAATAACTTCTCCGCCCTAATCTTACCCCTTATAGCTTTAACCTAAAAAGATAAAACCTTTATCTTTAATAAGGAATGTAAGAAGGCCTTTACCTATCTAAAAGTTATATTTACTACCGCACCTATACTTTAATACTTTAACCTAAACTAAAAGAGTGTTATAGAAGCTAACTTATATAACTACGTTACTAGAGGTATTTTGTCTTAGTATAATAAAAAAGGAGTACTGTACCCTATAGCATATTTCTTAAAATAACTAAGTCTAGCTAAATATAACTACAAGATCTATAATAAGGAATTATTAGCTATTATTAGATATTTTAAATAATAGTAACCCAAACTAGAAGGCGCTAGATTTTTAATTAAGGTCCTTAGCAACTATAAGAATCTACAGTACTTTACAACTATAAAATAGCTAAGTTATTATTAAGCCTACTAGTTAGAATATCTGTTTTATTTCTAATTCTTAATTACGTACTGCCTAGGTATTTAAGGTTAAAAACCTAATACCCTAACCCAATGTTTACAAGATATACTAGTATAGGAAGAAGCGCGTGCCTACCATAATTAAACCCTACTTCGCCCTAAATTATTTAATCCCCTAGCTAAAAACCTTATGGTATATATCCTTAAAATAACTAATTAATTAGTTAAATAGATTATAATTAATAAATACCCAAATAATAAGTTTATCTAAGAGATACTTAAGCTAATTTAAAATGGCGTTAAATGCTCTAAAAAGATCTCTTTAAGTAAATGTAAAGCTTATAGAGACCGCTTATACTACTAGAACCGCCTAGTTATACCTAACTACAATAAACTTAAGCTTCTTAAATACGTATACAACCTACTAGTAGCCGGCCACCTAGGCTATAGAAAAACCCTAGAACTACTTTAATAGGAGTACTACTAGCTAAATATGTATAATATAATACGAAGGTATATCTCTAGCTACTATACCTACTAATAAGCTAAGGCTTTGTATAAGATATATAATGGCTTTCTAAAGCCACTACCTGTTCCGGACTAAAGATAGAAGGATATCTTAATTAACTTTATTGTTAAACTCCCTATAAGTAAAGGCTGTATAAACATTATAGTAGTTATAGACCGACTATCTAAAATAAGACACTTAATTGCCTATCCTAATATATTAACACCTACTATCGCCTAACTGTTCCTAGATTATATATAGAAACTCTATAGACTCCCTAAAACAATTATCTCTAATAGAGGCAGCTAGTTTATTTTTATATTCTAGAAAGAACTAACTACCCAACTCTATATTAAAGCACTATTATCTATAGCATACTACCTAGAAATGGATAGTTAAACGGAATGTGTAAATACTATAATGGAATAATATATTTAGATATATACGTCGTATCTATAGAATAACTAGATGGACTAGCTTATATTTACTAAGTTTACTATAAATAACTCCATCTTGGAAACTATAAAGGTCTTCCTATTTCTGGCTAACTACGGCCAGTATTTATAAATGGGTTTTAAACCCTTTAGTAATATTCCTCGCCTGGCTTATTAGGCCTTATAAGTTATAAAAGTAAATAAATTTATAAAGAAGATAGAAGAACTATAAGAGTTTCTTACTAATAAAATAATATAGGCCCAATCTATCTATAAAGCCGCAGCAAATAAGAACCAAACCCTAGCACTAGCTTACTAAATTAGTAACTTTATCTGGCTAGATATAAGAAATCTGAACACAAAACGACCTACTAAGAAACTTAATTAGAAGAACACTGGCCCTTATAAGGTTAAAAAAGTTGTCTTTTCTTATGCCTACTAACTAAAGCTCCCTAATACAGTTAAAATCTACCCTATATTCTATACGTCAGTCCTCCGCCCTGCCGCCCCTATATTAGACGGCCTGCCTGGACAGATCCAAGACCCTTCCCTACTAGTTAAAGTGGATAGTAAGGATAAGTACCTTGTTAAAAGAGTTAATAATATTAAGTATAATAAACGGAAACGCAAATATATGTACCTTATAAAATAGAGAGGTTTTACTAAACCCTTATAGGAACCTGCCAACTCTATAGGACTTATATAAGCCGTAGAAGACTTTTACGAACTCTACCTAGAACTACTATAGCCCCATCTCGCAGATGCTCGAGTTTAAAGGGGGGGTACTATTATAGGACACCCCTATAACACCTTATACATGTCTACCTGTTTCCACTAATTAAATAACCGGAGACTAACCATAAGACGGCAATCTAATAGTAGTCTGCCGTATTCTGCCGCAATCTGCTGTCTCTACTGTTGGAGTTGCTAACTGGCAACTTTAAGGACCTCTAACTGCCGAATTCTGCTAAGTTTTACCAGAACTGCTACCTAAGCTCTACCTTACCCGTATATAGTATAGTACCCGTTAACCTAGTAACTAAGCGAACGTTATATACTCTTTTTCCCCTATTTCCTACTTTCTTTTCCTTATATAACGTCTTGACTTTATTACGCAGTTTATATATATAGCTTAATAATATCTACTTCGCTATATATTATCACCGCTTGTGCTCGCTCCGTGACATTAACTGCTAAAATCTCTTTAACTTCCCATTCCTTATCCTCTACAATCTGGATTAGCAGTAGGGGGTCATTATATTGTCCAGGCAATAGGTTATCTATAGCCTTCCGCAGTTAGTCTAAAAAGAAGATAGGGTGGATCTTTATTAACTCTAGTAGCTTAACCTTAAAAGAGTGCCCTACCTTTTTAGGGATTTTATAGGGGCTAGCTATTTAGTAGTCTAGCCTATAGCTTAGCCTCTAGGTCTTTTAGTTCTTTCTTAACACCTATACCTTATCTCCTATATGGAAGTCTACCTTGCAACAATATTAGTTTACATCAGCCTCTTTCTTCTTTTATGCTTTTTTTATAATTACTTAGGCAGTCTCCTAGGCTCTATATATTCTTTTAGCGAATATCTAGGCCTCTTTATAGCTAAGGCGTTCGCGGGCTGTTATAGGTCCTATAGGTCTATCCTAATTAAAGAATATTCGTGGCTTATATCTATAGATTAGCTTAAATAGCAACATTCCTATACTATTATAAGGGAGCGTAAGCTGTGCGTAGTCTATTATAGGTAGTAGTTCCGACTAGTTGTCCTAGTAGTAATTAATAAAGGGGCAAAGTTGTTGGTTAAGGTACTAGTTTATAATCTTAGTTTAGCTGTTATTCTAAGGGTGGAATACGGTAGAGAGCTTAATCTTAATCCTAAGAATGTGGCAGAATTTATCCTAGAAGTCCAATATAAATTAGGGTCTATAGTTAGAGATAATTAACTTAGGAGCGCCATGGATCCGGTAAATATTATTAACATATATACAGGTCATATCTTTTATAGTTATAGTCTTAAAGTAGGGGAGGGAAATGGCTTGCTTACTTAGTTGGTTAACTACCATAAAGGCCATATTATAGCTATATTTATTTTTTAGGAATAATTTAAAATCCATTATAATATGCTGCTAAAGGCGTTTGGGAACTGGTAGTGGTTATAACTATCTAGGGGTTTAATCCCTAGGGGTATCTGCCCGTTTATAAGCATAATAGTTCCTAATAAATCATTCTATATCGGACAGGAGTCCTTACTAGTAGTAGTAAGGCGCTAGTAGTTGGTAGGTCTTGTCTTAACTAGGGTACGCCGTAAAGACTTAATAGTAGGCTTTACAGATCAGCTCTATTTATAGGTTATTAACATCTGGAACTATAAGCCGTTCTTAGTATAAGAGCAGTCCGTCTTCTATTTCTAAATTAGGGTTGCCTTCTATAGCTTAGTCACAGAGGGCTTTTAGGGATTTAGCTATGCGGTTCGCGATTAAAATGCGGTTAATTAGTCCCATTAGTTTATCTAGAATCTTTCCTTCTATAGGCGCTAGCTTATTCTGTTTAGAGCTTAGTTCCTTAAAGATATATAGGTTGAGCTATTTGGGATAGAGAAGGGTACGTGTCTGGTGCTAAGCCTTTAGCTTATCCTATAGTTCCACATTCTATTCTCTTTAGGTAAGGGCATTAGCTTTAGAATTTTATCTACTAAGGCGGTATTACAGCGCTAGTAGAAAACGGTGGATCTTAGTAGACGTGGATTATAGTAGACGTAAGTCACGTGACTCAAGGACCGCATAAAATATCAAGCGGCGCTGCTATTCTTCTCCTTCCTTTCTCTAGCTTTGGATCCTCGTTTATAGACAATCCAATCATATAGGCTTGCGCGTCCTTCTTCCCGTGCTCGTACCTCGATTAACTAAGTTGCTAACATTATCCAAAGCTTGTCACTACTCTTCTTTCCTAAAAAGGAACTTAAAAAATATCTACAAACTACAAACAGGACAAGGACACAGAAAAGGACCTAAAGGACACCAATAGAACAGAACAGGACCCTAAGGATAGGACAGAACCAAAAGAACACAAACAGAACGCGAAACCTAAAAATAGGACACGCATAGACCAGAACCCCCAGAAAATAAACAAACACCAAAAATTACCCAATACCCCTACCGCCATGCCAAGAAATACAGTAGCTGGCAAAGCCGCTGCAAGACCCGCAAATACCTCCAATAGTAAAACAGTCGCCGTCTTAACCCCCCAAAAAGAACTCGCAACAGCCAATACCAAAATCGAACGGCTTTAAGAGCTGCTTAAAACCAGAGACACCTCTATACCTAGCAAGGAGTTATCAGACACCTACAGACTTGCTATAATCCTTAAGGCCCTAGCCCAACATACAGTATCAGCATTATCGCGGTCCATAAAGGTCGCGAACCCCCTATTGCTTACGGACGGAACTAACCCTATGTTTAACAATTGGAAGCTTTAACTACAAGATAAGCTTAAAGTTAATATGGACCACTTCCATACTACTTAAGCTAAAATGGCCTACGTCTTCGGCCGTACCGGCGGGGACGTATAGATATATCTACGTCCGTAATATACCTAGGACTTAGCAGACCCCTTCCTCTCTAGAGAAGAGATAATTAACTACCTATCTTCTATTTATAAGGACCCCTTTAAGATACAGAACGCCCGCCTTAATTACAAAACCCTTAATATAAAAACAATAGAGACCTTTTTGGCCTTCTAGACCCGCTTTCTACACCTAGCCGGTTAAGCCTAAATTCCCTATAAAGACCTAATACTAGACCTCTTTAACAAGCTCACCCTAGACCTATAGCGCGCCATACTGCCAGTTTTTACTACTGTATAGACGCTAAAGGTACTTATAGACCACTGCCTAGCTATTAATCAAGGCCTCCGTCAAATTAAGGCACAAGCTAAGCGGTATAAAGCCAGAAACTCTTCAAACCAGACTATAAGCGCTACAAAAACGGCCCATAGTACCCTAGCACAATCGGCAACTCCTATAGCACCAGCTGTACAGCCCACCGTCAACTCAGCAGCTAGCCGCGCAGCTAGCCCTACCGCGGGTCTGGCGCATGCTCGGCCTACATACAGCGACCCCCATAGACAGGCCCTTAGCAATCAGGGGGCTTACTTCTTATACGGCCAGAAGAACCACTTCGCCAAGGACTACCCAATAAAGGCAAAAATAGACAAGGTTCTGTTAATATAGGAGAACAGTACGGAGCCAGAAAAAAAAAAACCCTAAAGGAAGACTTCTCTCTAGGGTTAAAAGGGATTAATATGTTATATATTAATCTAGGTCGGCTAATTAGTGGAAGAAGCTACACTATCCCTTATACTTTATTTCGCAATAGATATCAAGTTTTAACCTCTGCTTTAGCTAACTCTGGAGCAAATGCCTTTGCCTTAATAGATACTTAGTGCGCCGTAAAGCTAGCCAAATTTTTAAATGCGCCCCTTAAGGAACTGCCTAAACCAGTTCCTATTCGCGGGTACAACGGAAGAATAGGGCCACCTATTATAACTATCTTACAGATCTACCTCCGTGTTAACGGATAAAGGCAGTATAACATCCCCTTTCTTATTACGGACCTGGGAAGCCATAATATAATCTTAAAAAGAAAATGGCTAGCCTATTTAGGCTTACAGCTCAATGTATAGAATAGACAGCTCCTCTGGCCTAAATCCCTACCCCCAACCCCTTCCTTTATAAAAGAAATCAGTATTATAATAAAGAACCTTACATGGCCCTAGATCAATACCATCTACCAAGCTGATACTATGCGTAGAGACCAGGCCTTTGAGAAGGACATACAGCTTAATCCGCAATAGATTTATATACTACGCCGCCCCCAGACTACCTATGTTACACCACCCGCACCAAAGACCTAGGAAATCAGTAGTAACCTAGCCAAGTCCCCCATAGAGAACTTAGGCCCTACGCAGCTATAAAGAAAGGCTAGGAATACCAGACGCCATACTAAACTAATAGACTAGAAGGACAACTTATAGAAAATGGAACGTAAGCTAAGGAAGACTATAAACCCTATACCACAAAATACGGCCTAATAAAAGTCTATAAAGAAACCTATGGACCTTCCCCCAGTTAATATCTGCTGTATTAGCGCCGTAGGATTCTATTAGAACTTGGTCTAACCTAATACCATTACCTTTACCACTAGCTTATATAAAATTAATTAAATAATTAAGGAAAAGGAAAGCAAGCTTAATAGACAGGAAGGCAAGCTTATAGATAAGAAGCTAGTAGAACAGAAACTACCCTATTAATACCAGAAATTCAAGGACGTATTCTCAAAGGCAGTATCCAATATACTTCCGCCTCACCGACCATACAACTACAAGATCAAGATCGAGCTAGATAAGGAAAACACCCTTAGCTATAGCCCCCTTCGTCAGCAATCTACTGTTAAATTATAGGCTATAAAGCAATATCTTATTAAGAACCTGGATAAGGGCTTTATTAAGCCTAGTAGTTAAGTCCCTTTCGCCTTACTAATTCTCTTTGTTAAAAAGCCAAACAAAGGACTTCGTTTTTGTATTAACTACTATAAGCTAAACAATATAACCCACAAGGACCGCTATCCACTACCCCTACTCAATAAGACACTGGCCTAAATAAGTAGAGCTAAAGTTTTTATAAAGCTTAATATCCGCTAGGCCTTTTACCAAATTAGAATAGACCCTAGATCTATAGATCTTACTATATTTCAGACCCGTTACAGAATATATAAATGCAAGGTATTTCCTTTTGGACTAACCAACAGACCAGCTATATACCAGCGGTACATAAACAATGTACTCTTTAACTACCTTAACAACTTCTATACGGCCTACCTAGATAATATTATGATTTACTCTAAGAATAAGCTGGAACACAAGAAGCACGTCTATAAAGTCCTATAATAGCTCCGCAAGACTGGTCTCCAGGCCAATATTAAGAAGTTAGAATTTAGTGTTAAGCATATAAAGTACCTAGGGTTTATTGTCAGTATAGACGGAATTAAGGCTAACCCAGAGAAAACAGCCGTAATTAACCAGTGGACACCCCCACGGACCGTAAAGGGGGTATAATCATTTTTAGGTTTCTGTAACTTCTACCAACGTTTTATTAAGAACTACAGTAGGATCGCCCGGCCTCTTAACCGCCTTACTAGAAAAGACCAGCCCTTCCACTTTAACGCCATATATATACAGGCCTTTAATGAGCTTAAAAAACGGCTGGTATTAGCTCCTCTACTCGCCCACTTTAACCCAGAACGGCCCTTGATGCTAGAAACAGATACCTTAGATAGCGCAATAGCTAGTGTTTTTTCCCAGAAGCAACTAGACGGAGAATAGCACCCCATTACATACTATTCAAAGACTATAATAGATGCCGAGCTAAACTACCACATCCATAACAAAGAAATGCTAGCTATTATCTCTAGCTTTTAGCACTAGCGTATACAGCTAGAGGGGACCCCTAAGCCTATTAAGGTAGTTTTAGATCATAAGGCCCTAGAATACTTTATAATAACTAAGGCTCTTACGGCCCAATAGGCACGCTAGGCGGATATCCTATCTTAGTTTAACTTCTTAATTATATACAAACTAGGCGCTACGAACCATGCGGATACTCTTATAAGGCGTGAATAGGACCTAGGTAACCAGACGGCTGTAAAGATCTCATTATAGACCTAGACACTACTACGACCAAAGCACCTCGACCCCCAGATATAGGCAGAACTAAGTATAGACTCCTTAGGCGCCAAGATATATCCTATTAACCCCTTAGGATTTAACCTTATCAACAAATTACTATAGATAAACTATACAACCTCTTCTCTATAGGAGTACCGTAAGAAGGTAAAGAACGTTACCAGCCCCTGGTCCCTTAAAAACGGATTACTCAAGCATTAGAAACGGCTAGTAGTAGCAAAGGAACAGAACTTACGGACTTAGCTTATTACCAAAGCATATACCTAGGTCTCTACGGCCTACCCTAAAAAGAATAAGACCCGCAAAATTATTGGTAACCGATATTACTGGCCCAGAATGGTTACGGACATTAACCGTTATATACGGAACTGCAACAACTGCCGTAGGTCTACAATTCCGCGAGACAAGACCCCAGGACTATTAAAGCCACTCCTAATACCAGAACGCCCCTGGTAGTATATCTCTATAGACTTTTACAAGCTGCCTATAGACCGTGATGGATATAATATGGTAATAATCCTAGTTAACCGTTTTGGTAAGCGCCCGTTCTCAATCCCCTGTCATAAGGATATCGATGCTAAGGAGGTAGCCTAACTATATATCCATTATATCTACCGAATTTACGGACTACTAGATACTATTATATCCAACCATAGGCCACAGTTTATATTAGCCTTCTAAAATAAGTTTACTCGGATCCTTAGCATTAAGCTAAAGCTTTCTACAGCATACCACCCCTAGACAGACGGTTAGACGGAGATTGTAAATTAATACCTAGACTAGAGACTCCGGCCCTTCGTTAACTACTTTTAGGATAACTAGGGCAAACTACTACCCCTAATAGACTACGCCCAGGCAACCCTACCCCATAACTCTACGGGGTTTGCACCTATCCAGCTAGAAATAGGATATTTACCCCATACTAGCTTTAACTGGAATAGACCAGAAGGCCTACAGACTGTACGCGAAAAACTATCTTATAAGGAAGCCTAGCAATACGCCAAACGCCTAGAAGAAGCCTGGACGGTAGCCCATAAGAACCTAGAAAAGGCCCAGAAATCAATAGAACAGCAGGTAAATAAACATAGGCGCAAGCCTAACTTTACAGTAGACGATAGGGTCTGGGTTACAATAAAGAACTAGAAGACAGAACGGCCTAGCCGCAAGCTAGACTATAAGATGGCAGGACCATATAAGATCCTTAATAAAGAAGGCAACTCGTATAAGGTTAAGCTCCCAGACTCAATTAAGGTTTACCCTATCTTTTCACCGGATAAGCTACGGAAGGCTGCAAATAACCCACTACCTAGACAAAAGAATAAGCCTCCCCTACCAATTCAAGTTAATAGCAACGACGAATAGGAAGTTAATAAAATACTAGCCTATAAACTAGTACAAGGAACGCTACGATACCGTATCTAATAGAAAGGCTACAATCTAGACCCAACCTAGTACCCCGCCTGGAACTTTATAGGCTGCCCCCAGAAGCTTAAAGAATTCTATAACCAATACCCTAACGAACCCGGACCCCCGAAGTACCTTAACGAGTGGATGGAGTGCTAGTATAGCGAAGACGATAGGCTGCCTATTGAGCATAAAGACAAGAATACCCCACGGACATAATACGGACATACAAAGCCTAAGGGCAGGCTTTTTCGGAGGGGGGGGTAATATTACGGCGCTAGTGGAAAACGGTGGATCTTGGCAGACGTGGATTATGGTAGACGTGAGTTACGTAACTCAAGGACCGCATAAAATATCGAGCGGCGCTGCTATTCTTCTCCTTCCTTTCTCTAGCTTTGGATCCTCGTTTATAGACAATCCAATCGTATAGGCT
>Ga0307507_10009866_pt1 | contig 12574 bp, 9 predicted proteins | sample 7_EM_MG_FD_207223 | JGI IMG/M metagenome (GOLD analysis project Ga0307507, IMG submission 207223) | Populus trichocarpa ectomycorrhiza microbial communities from riparian zone in the Pacific Northwest, United States - 7_EM | ecosystem: Host-associated > Plants > Roots > Unclassified | place... | reverse complement strand
AGAGTATAATAAATGTTTTTAAAATATTTTTTATTTAGAAATATATTAAAATAAAATATAATTTTTATTTTTTAAAATTTATTTTTAATAAAGTATTTTAAAACATATAAAAATATATATATAAAAGTTTAATTTAAAACTAAAAAAAAATCTATATAATTAGAAACCAATGACAAACACCACCGGTCTTGATGAACATTAACGATAACAAACCAAGCCTTAAATATTCTCCATGTTTCAAAGAAACAACACCAACAACAGGAAGCAATGACGACGATGAAGCTAGTGTTTATTTCTTTGCTGCTCTTGTCAACAGCACCTTATGCCTCTCTCGCTCTTAGAACGCAGGTTCACAGCTTGTCTGAAAGCAGCAACAGCAAGAATTACTTGACCACTCAAGAACTCTGGTTCAATCAGACCCTTGATCACTTTTCTCCATTCGTATTTCCTCTCTCTCTTGTTTTCTTTTGATTTTGTTGTTTCGGCTGAAATAGAAACTGGGCTTCTTGTTTATTGTTAAAAAGTTCCTTTCTTTATTGAATATTTCAAGTTTGATCGTTGTTGCCATATTTTCATAATCTAAGTTTACTTAAGAAAATGTGATAATTGGGTTCTTATAATTGATGAATGTGTAAACTAATTAATAGTCTAGTGATGTTAATACGTGATTAAATGATTCATGGTGTGGAATTGTAAGAATTAGTTGAAGTGATGTTAGTGTGTGATTGATGATTTTGTTCAATTAAAGTTGAAGTTTTGGATAAAATTCTGTGTGGTTTTGAAGAATATGAAATGGGTTTTGAAGGATTGGCATTGAGTGTTAGGTTTGGTTTGGTATTTGCAGGACCATCATAAGTTTCCGCAAAGATACTACGAGTTTCTTGACTACTTCAGGATTTCTGATGGTCCCATATTTTTGGAAATTTGTGGGGAGTCTTCTTGTAACGGGATAGTCAATGACTACATCAGTGTAAGTTTATAGTAGTTCTTAAGTAGCATTAAAGGATGTTTTGGTTGTCAGTGCTTGATTGTGTTTATAGGCAATTTTTAAAGTTCATTGCAAAATAAATGAAGAAAAAATTATGGGTGTTTGTCGATGTTCTCACCATGATAAGATTTGGTTTGAAAACTCAACTTGTAGTGTTCTTGGTATACTAAGTCATGAAAACTTAAACTAGACCTTGTTACCTTTTATAGGTTTTGGCAAAGAAGTTTGGAGCAGCTGTGGTTTCACTTGAGCATCGTTACTATGGGAGAAGTTTGCCTTTTAAATCAACAACAACAGAGAATTTGAGATTTCTTTCGTCTAAACAGGCGCTATTCGACTTGGCTGTTTTCCGTCAGTATTATCAGGCAAGTTGTCGAGCAATGTCCTCAACATTTTCTTCACATCAAATTTTAGTTATTGGTGAATGAAACCTGTATTGAGTTCAACCGTTTGAGATGCCTCATTTTCCTTTGATAACTGTCAATCCAATGCTAAGAAAAAGTACAGAGTCCTAGTTGTGGGATTTATCTAGTCCTGTGTTTTCCTTACACTGTGATCAAAATGTAATATGCAATGCTGCATTCTGTTCTAGATATTGATAGCCTTAAGTTATCTTTCAAATTCTCTTTTTAACAATACACAATAGCAAGCATGCAGACAAACCCACATGTAAAAAAAATATAAATATGCATGTGTCTGGATACATGAATCTGGTATTGTCATGTCTATATGAAGTTGTTTGGAAGTATGTTGAAGCAAAAGCCTGAAATGTAGAGAAATAATGCTATTTCTTTCTGATGGAAATTTCCTTGTATATAACAGGGAAACACTTTCCTGTATTTGTAGGTTAAATCTGTCCCAGTAGTTGTCATAATGGCTCTTCATATGCGTTGAAGTTTGAAGTTGGTATTATTATTTTCTGATTCTTTGAGGTGCACAGTGATAGTACTATTCATATGCAGGAATCATTAAACCTGAAGCTCAATAGAACAAGTGTTGAAAATCCTTGGTTTGTTTTTGGTGGTTCATATGCTGGAGCACTCAGTGCATGGTTTCGTCTTAAGTTTCCACATTTAACATGCGGGAGTCTTGCAAGTTCTGCAGTTGTTCTTGCTATTCACAACTTCACCGAATTTGATCAGCAGGTAAACGCAATGTTGATTGTAATCCTGTAAACATGTCCTAATCCATGCTTGTGCTTTTAGTTTGATTCTCTGCAGTGTGTGGAGTTTTGGATAGTGCTAGGGGTACTTAAATTTTGTACAAAACCTTTTTTACTAAGTGATGTGGAATCTGTTACAAGGAAAGGTTTTCATTTCATGGGATGTGAATCTTATCAAATTTATTGATGCAATGATAATTATAAAATGTATTAACTAATGAATCACCAATCATGCACTGCCATATCTTTTAGTAAAACAATCTTGGTAATAAATTAATTATCTCAAGCATTATCGTTGAGTTTTAATTCTTTCTGTTTGGATATGTTTCCTCATTTTGAGAATTTTGTCCTGGTGAGATCTTTGATTAAAGGCCTTTCTTGTCCCTGTCAATTTTATTTAGATTGGTGAGTCAGCTGGTGCTGAATGTAAAGCTACACTGCAAGAAACTACTCAACTTGTCGAAGAAAGGCTTGCGTCAAATAAACAAGCAGTGAAGGCATTGTTTGATGCAGCTGAGGTTTATTGTATCTATCCATATAATAATTCATTATGTGAAAATCTGGAACAATGAGATGAACTACATAATTTATGAGGCTCTGTTTACATTTATCATTTTGAATGTTCACATTTTACCTGTATTTGCAGCTGGAGATTGATGGTGACTTCCTGTATTTTCTGGCAGATGCAGCTGTTATAGCAGTGTGTGTGATTTCCTTTTTAGTTTTGCTGACTCATACTAATTTCCATATTAATAGCATCTACTTTGTGCCAATCCCAACTAGTTTGGATTGGGGCTTGGTGGTAGTTGTTTTTTTTTATAATGACATCTGCATTGTACTTTCTCAGTTTCAATACGGGAATCCGGATATAGTATGCTCCACTCTTGTTAAAGCAAAGAACAATGGAGATGATTTGGTGGTAAGATCCAGTTGTTTTCTTGAAATCTATCTTCACATATACATGTATGGAGCCATTATTTTAATTGAAATAAAGAATATACCAGTTTAGGATAGAGTAATTGGTACCCTCAGTGGTCAAAGCCTGTTACTCCTTGCTTGTTCACTGATGACCTTTCTAGTTTTCAGCCATAGCTTTGTTGGATATTTGCTTTTTCTTAGTACATAGAAGTTGAGAACTTTATCAATCTTGGTACCTGGAAATGACAAGACTAAACTTTGAAATGATGATTGCATTTTGTTGTTCAGAAATTCTTTTGATATTATAGGTCCTATTCAGTAACTAAATGGCAAATTAGACCATGCAGTTTGAGTAATTTAATTGACCATGCTATGGCGATGGTGAGACTGATTGGTTTTAAGTCCAGCAGATTGCTCATCACACTTCTTTGTCTATGGAGTTTTAACTATTTGCCATTGATAATTTCCAATCAATTCTACCCAAACACCAAGTATCTCCCTTCATGTCGATTCCAATAACATAACAAAATTATTGGACCATTCTTGTAGGAACTACGATGCTACCCCTGCTGAAAATGTTTTCAAGACTCCCTGTCCATTGGCTGCTGTGGTAAAGGGGTGTGGTGACATTAGACATATCTTGTTATTGTTATGGGGATTGCTTGACTCTAACATCAGGTTATGACAAAGTACTATTGCTAGAAAAATAAAATTTATCCTATTGACCAAGCAACAGTAATTCCTCTAACATGCTGCCAAAATGTGAGAAATATTAATTGTCACGCAAATAATTAAAGCTGTAAAATATCATGGCTCCCCCCCCCCCCCCTTTCCATTGCAACACCCTCTTCTTCTTTTTTTTTAATCATGGCAACCTAAATTTTGACTAAATTGTTAATGATTCCACAAGTGGCAGCATGCCTAACTCCCATGTATCACTTTGGATGAATTCCTGCTGCCTTAGGCGGTGGGAAATTTTTGTTCATATGCTGCTTTTTTTTGTTACTATAACTATTATTATAATGTTTTCTCTACCTTCTATGTTCAGTGTGATAATAATTTATTTCCTTATTTTCTTAGAATGGATAATAATTTAATTCTAATCATGATGCTGTTGAGACCAAATGGTTTAATATGTTTCTAATGGAAGTTTTATATTGACAAAAATAATGCAGGAGGCATATGCAAAATATGTTAAAGAGTATTATCTTGGAACTTTTGGCTCCAGCGTTCAGACATATAATCAGAAGTATTTGAAAGACACTTCTCTTAATAAACATACTGGTGATCGATTGTGGTGGTTCCAAGTTTGCACTGAAGTAGCATATTTTCAAGTGGCACCCTCAAATGATAGTATTCGCTCTTCAAAAGTCGACGCAAGGCATGCTTTAAATTATCTTCCATACACTAATATGTTGTTCCAAGTGTCTTTAGACTCTCCATATGCTTCTTGTGTTGAGTTTATTATGTTTTTTTCCTGTGTTACCTCACTCTACATGATTGGTGGCCGTATATGTTGCAGATACCATTTGGACCTTTGCAAGAACGTCTTTGGAGAGGGTATCTATCCTGAAGTTGATGTAACGAATATATATTATGGAGGCACCAATATTTCAGGTCCAGAATTCACCTTTATTTTTATTCTTAAAAGCTTAATTTGGATAGAAAATCTATTAATATAGGCATATTTCTATCCATAAGTATTTCAAATTTGAAATAAAGATTAAAATGTCTAATTTTCTTTTTTGATATTTTCTTACACTGAATCTCTGCACAAGGATTATTCATCTCTTGGAGATGGAGTGCTTGTTTTCACACAAACGCCGAGTATCTAGTCCATAAGTAAAGGTCATATGTACTGGATAGTATGCTAAGTAGAAACTACAGGTCATTGATGGGGTTGATTGTCAAGAAAATTGCCATTGGCTGTGTTCATAAACTTTGTATCTTGCAGGTTCAAAAATTGTTTTTGCAAATGGGTCTCAAGATCCCTGGCGCCATGCGTCGAAACAGACCTCGTCCCCGGATAGTGAGTTTCCAACTGTTTGTTTGAGAATTTGATCTTGGAAAATGGGGGAAAGAGCAATTGCTTTGGTGGGAAATCATTTTTTTCCAAGTGGAACTTTTAGAAATGTCAAAAACTCGAAATAATTTTTAATCAGTTCTGCAGCCATCTGCTAGCGCTTGATAAATTTCTGAGTGGCAATCAGCATCATCCTTCTGCTTGAACCTGATTGTATTTGGATTTCCACCCTTGAGATCCTAAATTTGGTGTGATTGTTGTCTTTCTTTTTCAATCATCTTTGCTGGTCTGGAGTGTCTGGATGTCTGGTATTACTGCTCTTTTGGTTTTTAGATTAGTCATTCATACTCAAATTGCTTAGTAACCCTTGTTATGCATAACCACCACTTAATGTTACATGTCAAAGCATCTGGGAAATGTATTTATTTGAATGCCTTTTCTTGCTCACTGAAATGCTTCTTTTAAACTTTTCAGTGCCTTCCTTTTTAATCTCTTGTCACAACTGTGGTCATTGTACTGATATAAGAGGTTGTCCACAGACTCCTTTGAGCCTTGAAGGTACGTGTTAGTTTGCACTTGCTATTATCCCAAGCAATTCGGAATTTCTGATAGCTGTTAAAAGCCAACGATATGGACCATAAAAAAATTTAGACAGTTGTCAATAAACTGTACATCCGATAACTTTCCTTCAAATTATGCTGGAATACATATCCTTGGCTCTTCCTATTCGCTGCCAATTGCTTTCTGGTTCAACTTTCCGACAAATTCATTTTATGTAACAGGTAATGCTCGGAACTGCAGCTCCCCTGAAGCAGTTGAAAAGGTTAGGCATCAGATCATAGAAAAGATGGACTTGTGGCTCTCTGAGTGTCGTGCTGGTAGTTGGAGCTCCATGTGATGCTATTTACAGCACAAACACTTGTTTTACTTTTATTTTTCCAAGTTTTTTTTTTCCATATCATTGCGATCGCAAGTAAACGTTGTAAGAAATAGATTACTGCAAATAAAATTTCAGTAAGTAAATACTGAAATGTTTGTGTTTAGAATATTGAAAACTTATGCTCAGTCACTGACCATTAATTTCTCCCAAGTGAAGTATCTCTGAAACCGACAAGTGAATTACAACGTTGGATGTTTTGTGCCTACAAAATCATGCATGGCTGAGAGTAGAAAAGAGTTCGAATTCTTCAAAACTTTTTTAATTCAAAGAACTGCTTACGAGCTTACCAAATCCAAAAGCGATTCATGCATTTTTATACCTTCCAATCTCCCCCATGATAAAAATTAAAAATAAATGGGCTTTACATGAAGATGAAAGTTTAAGAACCTGTTTGGCTATGTGGTGGTGTTCATGTTTCCTGCGGTCAAATTTTGCAAGCTGTTTGATTAATTAACAAATGTTGATTACTCTACATGGATCCCATGAAATATTGCGTTTGAAACGCAAGGAAAAAGAAAACAGCTAGGAGCTGCTTCCTGCGCGTTACAAGCAAGGAACCGTGCTTCACTGTTTAGTGAACAGTGGATGCATGCCTCCACTGTTCACTTAACAGTTTTTTTTTTAATTTTTTAAATCAGTGTAGTTAATTGATTTTACTCGCACTGAACATGAACAACAATTTTTTTTAAAAAAAAAAATTAGTTTAAGGTGAATTAAATTTACTTATACTATAATCTTAATTTTATTCCTGATAATATTTTACCTAATTTTGTAGTTCTTGTCGGATTAATTTTATACATAATGGAATTGTAGATAGTTTAATAGAACAATAATTTTCTTTTATATATAAAATATGATTTATTTCATGATGTAATAGGAATAGTTAAATCCACAATATTTAAATTAAAAACCATTAATATTAATATATATTTTTTAAAATTATTTTATAACCTCAATTTCAAAAGCACTCTTAACCAAACACATTAAACTACTTTTTCTTCAACTTCAATTTCAACCACAGTTTTAACCAAACACCTATTTTTTCAAACCAACCTCAACTAAAAGTACTTTTTATAAAATAATTTTTTTCAAACCACAACCATAACAGCTACCGCAATACCAAACACACTCTTTAAAGTAGCTCTGCTAGAAACTTTGATTGAATTTAATTAATATTTCAAAAAAAAAATAAAAACAAAAACAAAAACAAAAACATGGTTGATTAAGGTTTTATAAATAAAAAACATAAGAATAAATTATATTTCTCGAAGTGAAAAAAACTGAAAAAACATAAATCAAAGAGGCACAAACTTGTTTAGTTGGACAAAAACGAATGAATTTTTATATTTTTAAAATAGAAAGAATATGAAACATTAATTGTACACGACCTTGACCTGCATAAATTGTCTGCCTGCGCAATCTTACACTAGGAAACAAACCATATATATATATAGATATATACAAGGGCGGAGGCATATATGGGCTAGGAAAGCATGTAGCTCAGGTTAAGATTTTATCAATATTTTTTATTAATTTTATATAAAAAATATTTGTAATTCTCAATTAAAGTATCTAAAAATTTTAAAAATTTACATGGAGTCTTTTAATATGATGTTTTAGCTTGGGTTAAAATTTCATAATTTTTGGAGAAATTTAGAAATTTGATAAAAAATCACAATTTGACCAGTTTTACGTTATTGGTTGTAATTTTCAATCCGACCATCAAATTGAACTAAAATTTTACGATGAATCTTAAAATATATTGAATAAAATCTGGTTAAAATTTTAGGATGAACAGAGTTTGATAGTGCTAATAAAAAGAAACATCAAATAAAAACAAAACGACTCATTAAGAGTAAAATGGTTATTTGCCATTAAAAAATAAAACAAATCAGTTCTTCCTTCATTTTATATGTTGCTGACTGGGCAGAAAAAGAATAGAAAAAGAAAGAAAAGAAAAGGTGAGAGAGAAAGAGAGAAAAATAAGGGAAAAACATAAAAAAAATTTAAGAAAAAAAAAAGTGAGAGAATAACCTTGTAAACTTACAAAGTCCAACTTATAAAATACTAATATAAGGAAGAATCAAATGAAGGAAGGAGGAATTGAGAGAGGGAGAAAATTTAATTACTTTATTTTTCAGTTGACATGAGATTGTTATTTTATCTCGGTTGAGGGGTTGTTACAATATCGATTCAGATTCGATTATAAATAAATTATATTTCACAAAATATCGAAGGATATAACTTTAATACTGAGTTTATTTTTATTTTCACTTTAATTTTATATATTTTTAAATTTATTTTTTAATATTTTAAATAGTGTATTTGAATTAAAAATTTATACACATGAGTTAATAATTTATCAAAAAAATAAATTATATATTTATTTAATTATCCAGACAGAAAAATTTATGTATCCGCCTTGAATATATAGTATGACAAATCGTAAACTAGCAGACACAAAGACACGTACCTGACTTGTTGCTAGAGTTAAGACGCGAAGGACAGGAAGAGAAGACAGCAAGAAGAAGAAGAAGCAATGGAAATGATGAAACTGGCTTTGATGTCCACGTTTCTCTTTTTCCTGCTTTTCTCAACAGCATCTCATGCCTATCTCGCACCTCGTACGTTGCTTTACAGCTTCTCTAAAAGCAGCACCAACAGCAACCGCTCCTTGACCACTAAAGAACTCTGGTTTAATCAGACGCTTGATCACTACTCTCCATTTGTATCTTTCTCTCCCCCTCTCTTGTTTTCTTTTAATTTTGATGTTTTTCTTGAAATCAAAATATGGGTTTCCTGTTTAGAATTTAAAGCTTTTTTCTCCTTAAAAATGGGTTATTTTAAAGTTTGTTTCTTGAATAAATCCTTGAAGTTTACTGAAGAAAATTGGGTTCTTGTAATTTTTATAAAATGCATTTGCTAATTGATTGGTTGGTGATGTTAAAGTGCAGTTAAATGGTTCATTTAGTGTGGAATTCTAAGAATTAGTTGAAAATTGAAATGATGTTAATATGTGATTGAGTGATTCTCTTAAAGCTTAGGTTTTGAATAAAATTCAGTGGTTTTAAAGAAATGTGAAATTGGTTTTGAAGGATTGGCATTGAGTGTAAGGTTTGTTTTGGTATTTTGCAGGATCACCATAAGTTTCAACAACGGTATTATGAGTTTCTTGACTACTTCAGAGTGCCTGATGGACCCATCTTTTTGAAAATTTGTGGGGAATCTTCATGCGATGGGATAGCCAATGACTATATCGGCGTAAGTCTTTGGTAGTTTTGGAGTGGTATTAAGGGTCTTCTGGTTGTTAGTACTAGAGTCAATTTTTAATAAAGTGCATTGCCTATTGAATGGGGAGCAAATGACGGTTTTTGTCGACGTCTTATCACTGTAAGAGGGCATTGATGATTTACAACCCGGCAGTGTACTAGGTGTGCTCGATTGATGATAAATTAAATTAGACCTTGTTGTTTTATATAGGTTTTGGCGAAGAAGTTTGGAGCAGCTGTGGTCTCACTTGAGCATCGTTACTATGGAAAAAGTTCACCCTTCAAATCAACAACAACAGAGAATTTGAGATATCTTTCATCTAAACAGGCACTCTTTGACTTGGCTGTTTTTCGTCAGTATTATCAGGCAAGTTGCTGTGCAATTTCCTGAAATTTTTCTTTTTCACATCAAGATTATTTGAAGGTAGAGGCGTTCTGTATTGAATCTGACCATGTGCTATATTTCATTGTCCTTCAAATATAATCTATCCACTCCAATGAAGAAGTTCAGAGTTGTGGTTTTGGAATTATTCTAGCCCTGCATTTTCATTTTGCTCAATCAAAATGTAAATTTCAATTCTCCATTTTTTTTTCTAGACCTTGATTGGCTTCAGCTATCTTTCTACTTCATTGTGTAACAATATACAAGAATGTGCTTGAAGATAGGAATGAATCCAGAATGTGGCATTTGTTGGGGGGGGGGGGGGGGGGCACCACTGACCCCCATTAAATTTGCTGCTGCTTGCGGACAAACTCATGTGTTAAAATATAAGTATGCATGTGCAGGGATACTTGCATGTAGTATGGTTGTGCAAAAGCATGCCTAAGAAAAAGCCTGAGATGTAGAGAGACATTATTATTTATTTGGAATGTTAATTAATTCCCATATGCGTAACAGGGAAACTTAGCCTTGTCTACAGGTTTAAATTTGTCCCAGAAGGTGTCATAATGGCCTTTCATATGCATTAAAGTTGATGTTAATATTTTCCTATTCTTTTGAGGTGCATGGTGATAGTTCTGTTCTTTTTGCACCCAACTCTTATTTTTTTGTATGCTTTCTAATGCAGGAATCCCTAAACCTGAAGCTCAATAGAACAGGCGTTGAAAATCCTTGGTTTGTTTTTGGTGTTTCATACTCTGGAGCTCTTAGTGCATGGTTTCGTCTTAAGTTTCCACATTTAACATGTGGGAGTCTTGCAAGTTCTGCTGTTGTTCTTGCTGTTTATAACTACACTGAATTTGATCAGCAGGTAAACACAATAGTTATTATGCATCCTGTAACCATGTCCTGATGCATGTTTGTGTGTTTATTTTGATTGTCTTCCATACATTGATTTTTAGTACTTTGTTTTTTGGATATGCTTCTTCCACATCATGAAATGTTTGTCATGATGAAAGACCTTTCTGTCCCTTGCCATTTTATTTAGATTGGTGAGTCTGCCGGGGCTGAATGTAAAGCTGCACTACAAGAAACTACTCAACTTGTAGAAGAAAGGCTTGCATCTAATAAAAAAGCAGTGAAGACCTTGTTTGATGCAGCTGAGGTTTGTTTTATCAATCCTTTAATAATACACAAAATAATGAGATGAAATTCACACTTCATGAGACTTTCTTTACACTGATCATCTATGTTCACGTTTTACGTGTATTTGCAGCTTGAGATTGATGGTGACTTCCTGTATTTTCTGGCAGATGCAGCTGCTACAGCGGTGTGTGTGATTTTCTTTTTATTTTTGTTGCCTACTATGAGGTCTTCATATTAATGATATTCACCGCCCTACCTCTTCAGTTTCAATACGGAAATCCGGATAAACTATGTCCCCCACTTGTTCAAGCAAAGAAGGATGGAGAAGATCTGGTGGTAAGCTCCAGTTTATTTTCATCTATCTCCATGGTCAAAGCCTGTTACTCCTTGCTTATTCACTAATGATCCATCTAATTCTTGATCCTGGCTTTCTTGGATGTTGCCTTTTCTTTTTTTTTGGATGTCATCATGTCGAGAACTTTATCAATTTCGGTGTTGGCAAGTTCAAACTATGAGATGTGATGATTGCATTTTGTTGTTTAGAAATTCTTTTGATAACGTTGATTGTACATGGCATCCTATTCAGTGACTAAATGATGAATTAAGCTATCCAGTTTGAGCAGTAGTTGGCCATGCTGCAGCTTTGGCGAGTCTGATGGATTCCAAGTTCAGTAGATTGATCATCATGCTTCATCTTATATGCTGCATAAAAAGGTTACCCATGATAATCTCCAATCAGTTCTACCTGGACATCAAGTATTTCCCATCATGTAGATTCCAATGCCCCTGAAATAGAATTGTTGGGTTAACAATCCCCTAGGAAGTTCATCTGCTAAAAATGTTTTCAAGACTGCCCTTGTGCATTGGCTACAGTGGTAAAAGGGTGTGGTGGCTTTAGGATTGGTTAATATATGTGATTATTCGTTTCCTTTTTATAATGATTCTACCTTTTCTGTTCAACATAATGTATTGGTGATGATTAAATTTATTGGCGAATCATGAAGCCATCTCTCCTTAGTCTCTGGTTGTTTAATATGCTTTTAATGGAACTTCAAAATGCAAACACAGGAGGCATATGCAAAATATGTTAAAGAAGATTACGTTGGAAGTTTTGGTGTCAGCGTTCAAACATATGATCAAAGGCATTTGAAAGACACTACTCTTAATGAGAATTCTGGTGATCGGTTGTGGTGGTTCCAAGTATGTACAGAAGTAGCATATTTTCAAGTTGCACCTGCAAATGATAGTATTCGCTCCTCACAAGTTGACACAAGGTATGTTTTTATTTGTATGCATTAATATGATTAGTGTGTGTGTTTAGACTCTCTGTTCACTTGTTATGTTGTTTGGTTTATGATGCTCCTTTTGTGCACAATCTCACTCTGCATAATTGTTTGTCATATATGTTGCAGATATCATTTAGATCTTTGTAAGAAGGTCTTTGGAGAAGGCATCTATCCTGAGGTTGACAAAACTAATATATATTATGGGGGCACAAATATGGCAGGTCTGGGCATTGACCTCTCTTTTCTTGAATATTTTTAATTCTTATCTCTGTACGAGGATCATTTATCTGGGAGATGGAGGTGCTTGTTTTGCACTTGATCTCTGAGTAGACCCAGAAGCAAGGCCACGTGTACTAAATAAAAAAGCAAGTTCTGAAGAGATAGGCGTTTGATTTCTGAAATGATTACTTCCATTCAAGGATGGATTTAGCCCCCCAACACACTCACACACACAAAAGAAAGA
>Ga0307507_10009865_pt1 | contig 12575 bp, 3 predicted proteins | sample 7_EM_MG_FD_207223 | JGI IMG/M metagenome (GOLD analysis project Ga0307507, IMG submission 207223) | Populus trichocarpa ectomycorrhiza microbial communities from riparian zone in the Pacific Northwest, United States - 7_EM | ecosystem: Host-associated > Plants > Roots > Unclassified | place... | reverse complement strand
AGAGTCTAAATTTGGATCGCGACTGAGTCGATTAATTGGATTGCGCAGTGCTTTGTGAGGCGTCGCGCAAACTGATTTAGGTGCTGCCACCTGCTTCGCGCCCACGCGCCACGCGCCCACGCGCCCACGCGCCCGGTGGGACCCAAATCAACACCTCTGCTTCGCATCCAAGGGCCTGCAATTGTAGAGCGTCGCGGCGGTCGGCCAATTAACCCTATAACCGGCTCTGCAATTGCCAATCGCGTCGACAGATCTGCTCGTAGAGAGCCCTCAGCATTTGAACGAAATACTGGCTATACCATAGGCTCGCACTTTGATTTTCGTGATGCAGGCGCAAACAAGTCAAACGCACGTGATATTCTAACTTAATGAGGAAGCATCTAACTTAATAAGGAAGCGTCCAAACCAAATAAGGTAGGGGGTGTATGCGTATTAATTAGGGGGTATACGCGTATTATTTAGGGGGTGTATAATTATCATTAACCTATTATTATTAGCTAAAATAACTTTATATATAAGTTATATAATATTAAAATATTAAATATTAAATATTAAAATATTAAAATATTAAAATATTAAATATTAAAATATTAAAATATTAAATATTAAAATATTAAATATTAAAATATTAAAATATTAAATATTAAATATTATATTTAATTTTATATTTAATTACTTAATTATTTAACTATATATATTTTTAATTAAAATATTATAAAGTTAAATAACTTTATAATATATATAAATTTTAGGTTATTATATAAAGGGGTTAAGAAGTTATTATATTTTTAGTGGGGTAAAAATTATGCGTTACGCGGGGTTTATGCGTTACGCGATAAAATACAGTACCTTTTGTTAGCGACTTAGTCAATCAAGGCATAAATATAGCAAGAAGGACGCGTGCAAGCCTATATAATTGGATTGTCTATAAACGAGGATCTAAAGCTAGAGAAAGGAAAGGAGAAGAAGAGCAGCGCTAGTCAAAGTAGGGTTCTTTTATATGGTCCTTTAGTTACATAACTATAAGTTCTATTAAATTCTGCCAGACAAGTTCTGCCGTTTTCTGTTACGGACAGCTTAAGTACGATGTTATAACTACTTAGAGAGGAGTCGGCAGAAGCTAGTTAGTTAATATAGGTATGGTTTAGGATGGATCTGGTGGAACTATGTAACAAGGAATGGTAGCCGAGGTTACGTAATGTAATCTATGTAATCTGTGTAATCTGTGTGATCTGTAGAGCAGAGTAGACAGAGTATATATACCTTATAGAGTGAAGGGATTTCTTAGGCGTACGGTTGTGTATTTAAAGGACCATAGTCCCTACCTAGATAGTTCTCTCTTTATAGTGAATCTTAGAATATAATTAGAGTTAATCTATTAGGCAACCACTCTACCAGTTGTTATTACGTTATTAACTTGTTGTTTATACCTATATACCTAGCCTATTAATAAGTCCACCGTAGTACCCCTATAAGGCTCCGTTATATATTTACTACTAAGGTTACAGTATTAAAATAGAAGAAGTCGAATAACATGCCACTAAAAGCACTAGTTATAACTACGGCAGCAATAACCTTAGGGTTAGGAGACACTAGTATAGCAGATACTAATTTGTAGATGGTTACGCAAGGATAGTTACAAGAGATGGTTGATTAATTATTAGATAATAACAGGATACTTAAGGAACGTATTAATAGCATTAGAGCAGTAAAGGTTAAGTTACTATTAATTAAACGGTTCTTAGGGGAAAGGTTAAAACTCAGAGGGTTCCTTATATAAATGCACTTTAAGGTAATATAGGAAGGGGTAAAGTTGGCAATACCTATAGACTAAGTGGTATACGCAGGATTATTCTTAATAGAAAGAGCACTTAAGTGGTTTAAACCTTACCTTACTAAAATATAAGTAAACGGAATAATAACTGCTAACTAGGATGTATGGTATATGTTTACTAGTTAGAACAGGTTCGCGGAGAGGTTAATATAGATATTTGGTAATTTAGAGGCATTAACTATAGCGGAACGTAAACTTTAGAACCTAGTACAATAAACTTTAGTAATTAAGTACATAATATAGTTTTAGACACTTATAATATAGGTTAAGTGAAATAATAAGGCGCTTATGGCATAGTATAAACAAGGACTTAAGGCTAAAGTCTAGGACGTAATTATCCTAATGGAAGATACGGATACTCTAAAAGATTTAATAGATTAAGCGATAAAGATTAACAATAGGATCTATTAAAGGGAATAAGCTAAGAAAGGGTAAGATAGAGTTCTATAGTTGTATAAGGCGTAGAGTACGCAACAATAGACGTAGAGTTAAAAACTATAGAATAGCGTAGAGCTAATAGACCTAAGCGGTACTAAAGAATCTAAGAGATAGATAAATAAACTATGGAAACCTAGAGGTTAAGGATTAAGTAATTATAGGACCTAGGAGTAGAGGCTAAACTAGGGATCTTAGTAGTAGAAGAGATTTAGGCGGACTCTATAATAGGAAGAATGGTTTAAAAATAGAGCTTATATAAGTTGTGGAAAGAAGGGTTATTTTGCCAAAGACTATAGAGGTGGTTAGAGTAACCACGCAGTAAAAGGCATAAGGTTATTAGAGTACGATAATGTAAATATAGGAGCACTGCGCGGGACTAAGGAGTGTTTAATTAAACACTTCGTGTTTTATTATAATAACATATGCCGAATTTATAAGGACGCTAAGTATAGCGTAAGCTATTGGCTATAAGAGCTAGAGTTAAGAAAACTTAAAGGAACTAGAGAGTTAGATAAAGAACAAGATTAACTCTATAAGCTGGATTAAGATATTACAGCGACATATAGATAAAGATTAGCAATAATAATAATGAAGTTAGGATACTTATTAATTAATAGTAATAAGGAAGAAAAAGAGGCTAACTAGGGGCACTTAAACCTTAATAACGTAATAGAAGTAGAGATTAAGACCTCTATAGAATAAGGATTGATAACAGATATAGTAATAACGTTAGATATAATATCTATTACTTTACAAGACAAAAGGAGCAACGTTTAGAAGAAACTAGGTAAGTAGATAACTGCTAGTGCTAGCTTATTACTTAATAAAGGTAAAAGGCTATAGGCTTAAGATTCTTATAACAAGATAAGAGACGCTTAAGATTCTTAAGACAAGATAAGATATACCTAAGATTTACAAGAAGTAATAAGGAAGGCTTAAGCACCTATAATAGATAAAAACTAATAGGAAAGAGTAAAGGCTTAGTTTAAAGGCAAATAAATGAGTATAGGACGCAAGTTTAAGAACTACGAGTTTGGGGAATAAGTAAGAACGTCTATTCCAAGTGAACGTAGTGTTTAGCTTAAAAATTAAAAAGTTAATACTAGGATAAAGAAGCAAGAGGACTTTAAAGATCTAGCTATAAGACGCAGAAAATAAGAAACTATAGATAAGTTTAGAGTAAGAATTATTATATAGTAAAAACAAAAGCTAGATAAAAGGTCTATAGTAGGTTGTGTAAGGGATAAAGCACCTATATAAAGAATTACTAATAGGCCTAAGGTAGGTACGCCTAGAGTAAAGTAGTTAAATAAACTGGAATAAGAAGAAGATTTAGGAATTCTAACTAGGTTTAAGGAAAGATATACTAAAGGATGTTATAACGCAGTAATAATAAGGTACTTTCTAACAGATAGACTATATACACTAAACTAGTTATATAGAAAGTAGTATAGGCAATGATATAATAACGAATAGGAAGATTTCTATATGTGGCTAGACGAAAAAGTTATCTAAGACTAACCTATTATAGAGAAACGTATAAATTATATTAAAGGAGTGTTAATTATAATGTTAAGGAACCTAGAAGAAGGATCTAGGGACTAGAGAAGTAAGTAATAAATCTTAGTACCCGTAATAGAGATACTAGAGGTTAGATTAATATAGTATAGGTTTAAACTTAGGGATAAAAATAAGCTAAGAGTTAACCTAAAGCACCTAGCGTATTATACAATATTATAGATAGCTTATGTGGATAATATGTGTAATATATATAGAGTACTAAAAGATAAAAACCGGAAGTACCTAGTAAGGATATATTAGGCACCCAAGGAAAGGTAGTTTAGAGATACTAAATATATATATAGATAGCACCTAGTAGAAGTGCAAAGCTAAGGGGACTTAATACTTTAACTAGGAAGATTCCTTATAGAAGAATACCTAGATAGAAGATAGTAGTGGAATTATCTAGAAAACACTTGTCTGTAGTATATAGAGGGAAAAAAAAGAACTAAGTATTGGCCTAAAGAGGACTAAGTATAAATAGGATCTAGTAGCTAATAGTTAGGAAAAGGGGAGGCCCATAGAACTAGAGGGAACTAGTAGTAGAGCCTTAGACCCTTAAAGAAATTTAAGGGCAATACCTAAATTTATAAGTTAAGTGGCAAGATTAATAGTTTAAAGCACTAATAGATAGTGGAGTAATAAGGAACTATATATTACTAGTAGCAGTAAAAAGAATAGGGTTACTATATAGATAAAAGGAGCACCTATATTTACTTATAATAATTTTAGGAGATTAAATAGCCTATAGAGGAGGTATTATTAATCTTAAAACAGGACCTATTTAGTTAACTATTAAAGGAAAATAAGTTAAGATGTCTTTTAATATCCTACTATTAGAAAAGGATAAGGCGATACTAGGGATACCTTAGTTATAGGAATATAATCCAAAAATTAATTAGGTTATAGGTTAGGTTAATATTAGGGATACTTAATAATGTAAAGTGCAATAGCAAACTAAGTTAGTATGGTACTAGGTTGGAGTAATATATAAAAAGACTAAGTAAAGCTTAAGTTGTGTACCAAAGAGATACTATAAGTATAGTAAAAAGTTATGGTTACTAGAAAGTAAAAAGCTATTAAAATATATAGCGTAGAACTATAAGATAGAGTTAGAACTAGGAATAAGTTTAAAGTTCTTTCTAACCTATAAGCTTACTAAAACCAAGTTAGTAGCGCTTAAAGAGTTTGTCTAGGAGAACTTATAAAAGGGATATATTAGACCGTTATAGTTATTAGCGGGATATCCAGTATTATTTATCCTAAAGAAAAACGGAAAACTTAGGATGTGTATAGACTATAGATAGTTAAATAGCATTACTAGAAAGGATAGGTATCCTTTACCCTTAATTAGCAAAATCTAAGACAGGATAGGCAATGCGCAAATCTTTATAAAGATAGATCTAAAGTAGGCGTACTATTAGATCTAAATTAAGGAAGGCAACGAATGGAAGGCAGCCTTTAGGTTAAAGGAAGGACTGTATAAACTGCTAATTATACAGTTTAGGCTTATAAACGCACTAGTAATGTTCTAGAAGCGAATTAATAGTATGTTAGGAGAATACCTTAATAAGTTTGTTATAGTATACCTTAATAATAATATTATTTACTTAGAAAACAAGGAAGAACATAGAGAATATATTAAGTGGGTCTTAAAGAGACTATAGAAAGAATAAATGCCAGTAGCAATTAAGAAATGCGAGTTCTTTATAAGAAAAACCAATTTTATAGGATTTATTATTAAACTAGGAAAGATTAGCATGGACCTAAAGAAAGTTAAAGCTATAGTAAACTAGTAAAAACTAGAGAATGTTATATAGTTAAGGTTGTTTTTAGGATTTTGCAATTACTATAGGAGGTTTATAGCATAGTGGTTAAAGAGCATTAAGCTATTTACAAGGCTAATAAAGAAAGAGGAACTGTGGGTTTAGGTAAAAGAATAAAGAAAACTGTTTAAAGAACTAAAGGAGTTATTTACCTAGGAACCAGTTCTTAAGATCTACTAACTAAGGTTAGAAATGGTTATTAAGATAGATGTATTAGACTTTGTACTAGGAGTATATTTGCTATAGAAGTATTTAGATGCATGGCATCTAGTGGCATATTATAGTTAAAAAATGACACCACTAGAGTTAAACTATAACATCTATAATAAGGAATTGTTAGGTATAGTTGCAGTGCTTAAGAAATAGAGAGCATTCTTATAAGGCATAAAGAAACTATTTATAGTTAAAACGGACTATAAGAACCTTATAGGGTTCCTAATAATAAAGGAGCTAAATAGAAGATAGGTTAGATAGGCGGAAATGCTTATAGAGTATTATTTCAAAATTTAGTATACTAAGGGTACTAAAAACGTAAGAGTAGACGTACTTAGTAGGAAAGCAGAGTTATAAAATAAAGAAAAGCTATTAGGAGCTTTACTGCAAAAAGATTAAGACAGATTGATTAGGTATAATTATTTAAAAATTATAGTAACTAGAGAAAGTTAGATCCATAAGTTACCTAAAAGTAATTGGATATAAAAGATCTAAGATATATAGGTAGAGAATCTAGATACGGAATAGTATAAGAATAGAGAAGCAACCTATATTCTAAGATCTATTATAAAGGAGTTTATTAAGTTGTTTTATAAAGGACTAATATAAGGACATAATAGAGCTATAGGCTTAGTATTAAGACTTTAAGAGGAGTATATTATCTAAGAAATCTAGGGACTAGTAAGATAAGTTATAAAAGAGTATCTAGATTGCTAGAGGAATAAACTAATAAGGTATAAGCCGTATAGAGAGCTATAACCTATTAAAATACTAGAAAGACTATAGGAAGTTATATTATAGGACTTTATTATTAAGTTACTAAAGTTAAAAGATCCTATTAGTGGATAAGATTATAACGCAATCTTAGTAATAGTAGATAAGCTTATAAAGTGGGGATACTTTATTACTTATATAGAAGAGATATTAGTAGAAGATATCGCTAGAATCTATATTAAGGAAGTGTTTATAAGGCATAGAGCACTAAGTAAGGTTATATTAGATAGAGATCTAAGATTTATAGCAGTATTTTAGGAAGTGTTTTTAGCAGAACAAGGGGTTTGCGCAGTAACCTTAATAGCATATTATCCGCAGATAGACGGATAAATGGAATAATTAAACTAGACACTGGAATAGTATCTAAGGCATTATATTAATTATATATAAAATAATTAGGTATTATTATTACTAGTTATATAGTTTGCGTATAACGCAATACTATAAAAAGGAATAGGGACTGTTGGGAATACAGGCAAGTTGCCGTCACGTGTCGCCGCGGCACTAGCGTAGCAAGGAGCCTTAAGCTCCTCACCCTTCCTCAAGCAGGAGGGAGAAGAAAAACAATAACAACATCATACTAGCTACAAACTGTAACTATATAATATCACCTTGTGTTACCAACACTAATCAGTGGTTAACTTTACTATTATACCACAGAACAGCTAGGTATTCCACCAAGAAGAGACGAGTCACTGTACCAGTGCTACTCGTGCTAGAGGAAGCTGTCTTTTAAGGTTAGAACTGGTCCTGAACCTTAAATAGAACTCTTCCACAAATCTAAGAATCTAAAGGCTAGAACTAGTCCTAAGCCTTTCCTAGATTATAGATTCTTGCGTCCATCACATAGAATAACACACTTTACGAGTCTTCGCGATTTAAGGCTAGAACTAGTCCTAAGCCCCATAATCGCAAATATATGTTACAAACGCGTACTAAACCACGAACGCGTACCAAACAATAAACGCGTACTAAACGACAATCCCTACCCCAATAACACTTCCCTCCCCCCAAAAACATGGCTACGCCTACCTTAAACGACTGGGAAGACTCCTTACTACTAGGGGTAGCTTTGTACATAAAACTTATTAATAAAGATTAGAACGAATTTACTATTAATATAATAACTTATACCGCAAAACAAGTTAATGGCTTTCTTCTATACCATATTATATTCTACTAAAGTAGACACTACACCAATCTACAGCTATAGGAATATTTTAGGGAGGATTTTATAAGATGGACCGCTAACACCTAGGCACTTAGCAATGTTGATATTGTTTAGGATTTTTAAGACTTCCTCCGTAGGAATAGGGTATATGTTGCTAAAAATAGTAACCCAATTACTAGTAATATCTAGGCCGTTATTATTAATATAGAAGAACCAGTATAAACGGAAGCTAAGATTATACGTTAACTACGGAAACCTAAAACCAACCCGTATTCTTTAGAAGGCAACTTTAATTCGGAACGAAACCCCCAGAACACTACTATCCCACCTAGAGGTGCTCTCCCACCTGGAGGTGCTCTCCCACCTAGAGGTACTTTTCCTCCACCTCCGCCGCCTCTAGCTCCTCTATTCTAGCCAACTGGTAAGCCTATACTACCAGAGACGCAGCAACCTCTGTAAGAACTTCTGCAAGAACTTCCGTAAGAACCTCCGCAGCAATCGCCGCAGCAATCTCCGCAATAACCTCCGCAACAACCTCTGTTTTTAGTTCCCCAGTATCCACCAATTCAACCCACAACCTTAACTACTGCCCCTTAACTTAAGTAAGTATAAGATCCCCTTGCTTTATAATTTAATAACCTTTAAACTCTACCACAGCAAGATTAGGAGAAAAAGTTTGGCGGAGAATTATACAATATTCTTAATATTAAATTACAGGTTTCCTATAACTGTTACAACAAGATTGGATTGCCAGAGGTTTAATATCACAGTATATTTTTAGTTATGCTTAAAGATCGTGCCAGTAGCTTCTATTACAGTAAGATTACTAGAAGATTATATAACTTAAGATCTGTAATTGGCACTGCTATTCGCTCTCATAAGGCACAGTAATTCTACTTTAATAACTACCCTTAGTAGGAGCTCGATTACGGCAAATATAACGGTTATAATAACAATTATAACAACGGCTAGTACTGCACCAATCCCTTCTATAGATAAAGTGGGTATAGATAAGGCTATTATAGAGGCTCCGGCTACCATAGAGGAGGCTCTTATAGAGGATCTAGTGGAGGTAGATTCTGGAATGGAGCCGGATATTAACAAGGGAAGCGATTAGAACGGCATAGTTATATAGGCAACCTATAAAAGAAGAGTTGCTAGTGTTAGGACTATATTAGGACTGTGTTAAAACTAGGTTACATAATTCTTAGGCTATATTTAACTTACGCTCCGCTAGCTCTATAACCCTATTTTAACGACATAGTTCCCTGGTTAATTTACCTAGGATTTCCTAGTTTACTACTTGGTTAACTACCATTTCTTTAGCAAATTTTGGGACAGCAAGACTTATATTACAATAGTAATAGTAAGTAAGGAGGATTAATATTTGTTACGCTAGTCGAGCGGTATATATATATAGATGGCAACCGCAAAAGAAGAGTTGCTAGTATTAGGAATATAGGCAAGTTGCCATCACGCGAGGCAAGTTGCCGTCACGTGAGGCAAGTTGCCGTCACGTGTCGCCGCGGCACTAGCGTGGCGAGGAGCCTTAAGCTCCTCACCCTTCCTCAAGCAGGAGGGAGAAGAAAAACAACAACAACATCATACTAGCTACAAACTGTAACTACGTAATATCACCTTGTGTTACCAACAGGGACATTACTATTTAAGGCGAATTACAGGTATAAACCAAGAACATTATTATTGCCATATTAAGTAAAGAAAACAAGTAGTACAGCTAAAGAAAGAATAAAGACGTTAATAAACCTCTATATAGACCTTAAGGAAACAGCTAAGATAGTATAAGAATAAATAAAAAGGTACTATAACGCTAAGAGATCTAAGGGACTAGATCTTAAGGAGGGAGATAAAGTGTGGCTACTATATAAAATTTTTAAGAGTTAACGACTAAGTAAAAAGTTAGACTATGTTAGACTAGGACCTTTTAAAATTATATAAAAAGTTTTATTGGTTATATATAAGTTAAACCTACCAGCTAAAATAAAAATCTACCCTATATAGCACGTTGCAATGCTAAAACTAGCACATAGAAATGTTAAGCTACTAGTCTATAAGGCAGACATGTATAGAGGATAGGAGGAAGATAAATGGCAAGTTTTAAAGATTATTAGTTATAAGGACGTTAATAATAAAATATAGTGTAAAGTAAAGTAGATAGGCTATAGTAAGACTATCTAGGAACTACTAAGCAACCTAGAGAACGCTATAGGAAAGGTATAGGAGTATTAAAAGAAAGTAGGTTAGGGAGTATTAAAAAAGGATTGCTAAAGGATAAGTTACCTAAGGGGACCTAGGAAGAGCAACTACTACGTTACTTAGAGTTGTTTCCTTCTTTAAAAACGCTACTCTTTTGTTACCTAGCTTAGACAAACCCTATTAAACAAGCTTCCACTCCTTAAAATAGACCTTTTTACGCACTTTCTTAAGACAAAGCAGTTAAGCGTAAGTAGAGGCATGGGCTTTAAGAGTATGACGCTCCTTATCTCTTACCCACTTAGCATAAGCGTAGTCTTTATCTTAAAGACAATAAATCTTGCCTAGGGCACTTAAAAGCTTATTATTAAGCTTTATAGCGGCAGATTGAATATAAGACCCTATAATAAGTTACTTAGGGAACTTAAAGACTGTTAAGAGTTATAGGATGCGTATACTCAGCGTTAGAAATAACGCGCACATTATAGGATGACCGCATGTTTAACTTTGTACACTTAGAGTAGGAGGAAGGTTAGTAACTAGAAGGAGCTAAGAGTGTAATATAAAGCAACCCCTCTTTCGTATAACAAGAATATAGAGATAGTATAATTTTACTAAGCAACAGTATAGTAGCTATAGTGTGAGTATATTATTAGAACGAAGAAGAAGAAGAGGCTTTAGGTATAATAAGTAAGGATATTAACTAGGTTAATTAGACAGACATTACACCTCTAGTAGATAACTTAGAGATGTTAGGAATCTTTAAGGACGAAGATAAAGAGAAGGAAGATAGTATTATGGACAGCTTAAGTATAATGTTATAACTACTTAGAGAGGAGTTGGTAGAAGCTAGTTGGTTAATATAGGCACAGTCTAGGATAGATCTGGTGGAACTATGTAACAAGGAATAGTAGCTGAGGTTATGTAATATAATTTATATAATCTATATAATCTATGTAATCTGTGGAGTAGAGTAGATAGAGTATACGTACCTTACGGAGCGAAGGGATTTCTTAGGCGTACGGTTATATATTTAAAGGACTATAGTCCCTACCTAGATAGTTCTCTCTTTATAGTAAATCTTAGAATATAATTAGAGTTAATCTATTAGGCAACCACTCTACTAGTTGTTATTACGTTGTTGACTTGTTGTTTATACCTATATTGTAACGGGACTAGCCCAGTTACAGTAGGAATGTCTCGGTGAAACACTTAACAGATGAATTCCGACGCTTTGATTAAATTCTGCCAAATTCTGCCAAGTTAATTAAATTCTGCCTAATTCCGCCAACTCGATTAATTTCCACCAGTCTCCACCAAATTCCACCAATGTAATGGAATTTGGTCGAAACCTGTCGAAATCCGCGTGGGCTCGTGCCCACGCGTCTACTACCAAGACCACGAATATTTAGTTACAAGTTTCCTATATTCCTTTCTCTTCTTCACACAATGTCTTGTTCTCTTCAAGAGCTATATACCCTTAGATTTAGATGGAATTTATATCATTCCTTCGAATCTTCCCTGAAGCCTCTTCGCGCGCTTACATATATACCCAGCCCATTAACGAGTCCACCGTAGTACCCCTACAAGGCTCCGTTATACATTGCCTACTATTCTATTAATTTCTAGCCTTTTTTAGGTTTATATAGGCTACTTTCTAGGCTTTTTTTTAAGTGTTTAGCGTAATACCAGGCTTTCTTATAAGATGGTTTTTCGCGTATGGTCTGTGGCCCTTTTATTCTTTCCTAGTTAAAGCTTATATAGGGTAAGTACCCTATTTCTAGCTAGATAAGTATAAATTCTATAAAGTTATAGGGTAGGGTAGCCTAGGCGTAGTCTATTAGAGGTAGCAGTTCGGCCTAATTATTCTAAAAGTAGTTAATAAAGGGTTGGAGTCTCTAGTCTAAATACTAGTTTATAATTTCTATCTAGCCGTCTATCTAGGGATGGTATACTATAGAAAGCTTTAGTCTAATACCTAGGATTTAGGTAAACTCGTTCTAAAAGGCTAATATAAATTATAGCCCGTAATTAAATATAATAATATCTAGTGGTCCGTAAATATAGTAGATATAATAGATATATAGTTAGACTGTCCGCCCGATATACGACTACCTAGCTTGCAGCTAGGCCCGAAACTGGCCTTATCCAGCCAGTCGACGTGGACGCGTCCTAGGCGTATAACAGGACACCCTTGGGCTTGCACTAGCTCTAAGATCGCGAAGTATACGCGACAAGGGCGTAGGGATCCTCCTTTTATAAGAACTTGTTAAGGTTAACGCGTCGCAGATACTTTATACAAAACTTATTAAGGCCCCAAGGCCACCGCGAAGAACTTATTAAGGCCCTGCCTAGAGAACTTATTAAGGCCCCTCTATAAGGGCCTATCTGGTATCCGGTACACTCAGGTAACTCAGAAGAGGGTCTTAATAGGCGTGGTGCGCGCGACCTGGTACAGCGACAGCGACGCGACGGCGACGCGACGGCGACCAGACGGCTTAACGAGGTGGAAACACGGGCAAAGCTCTAGGCAGCGGAAACACAG
>Ga0307507_10009864_pt1 | contig 12576 bp, 7 predicted proteins | sample 7_EM_MG_FD_207223 | JGI IMG/M metagenome (GOLD analysis project Ga0307507, IMG submission 207223) | Populus trichocarpa ectomycorrhiza microbial communities from riparian zone in the Pacific Northwest, United States - 7_EM | ecosystem: Host-associated > Plants > Roots > Unclassified | place... | reverse complement strand
TAGAACATATGCAAGAAAAAGAGTCATCTCCTCAGGAAGAGAACAGACCAAAAAATCATCATTTTCTGAAAGATGTCTGTTATAGTTCTCACAAGTCTTCTAGGGCATGATATATTGTTAAATATTGTAAGTGCGCATAAATGACAGGTGCAACAAAAACATGTCTAAATATGTTTTTCAAAGAATTACAAAGATTCAAAAGAAAAAGGATGAGGAATTATGATGTGTATGAAGCCTTAGGTGTTGGTCATAGATGTACAGGACAATGTCCCGGCAAGCCACACAAGTTTTTCATGGAATTCGATACCATCCCAGAACTAAGACTCCTTGGTTAAAACTAATTCAATAATTCATGGAATTTGCTATCATCCATTCCTATGACTTCTTTCTCAAGTCTTTTAATCATTTATCCTTAATGGGAACAGAGCTCGAGGTCATTTCTTCAAGTGACAAATGCTACCCATTAATACCATCAACTTAGTGGAGTAGTCCTTATAAATTTATGGGGCCGCTGGTGGATTAGGATTGGTGTCAACTGGGTTATTATCATAATGCTGTGAAGTTTACTAAACTTTTTGAATAAACACTTAGTGCAAGAGATAATATAAAATTTTTATCATCTTTTTGTTAGGTATTCTTTCTTTTCCTTTCTTCTTTTGTGCTGCTCAAGTTAGAACATGACAGTTGGGGATGACTAAAGCAGGTATCACATTTAGCAGATAAGCCATTGCTTTCTTCATTTGATCTTGTGTTTTAGAGCATACAAAAGAACCGGATATAAAGCCTTGGTTTACTACTTTTTGTGGTTTCGTTGTAAAGAGCAGTACTCATGCTAAGATCCTCAGTGAAGGTACAAAGAGCCTTATCATTTGTTAGTCCTTCGGTTTCTTATGAGTAGAGGAAGGTATAAAACTTTCTGAAAGATGAAACTTATTCCTCTTTTTGTTTACAAAATGATACAAATCTTTAATTTATATGAACAACAAGCAGCAAAATTAATCTAAACCTATCCCTCCTCTTTTAGTGCTTATACCACCTGATGGCAGATAGGGTGGCTTGGACCACTCATTTCAAGCTAGTTACTAGTTGCTACATATAGCATGAGAGATATTTAGCAGAATAAACTCATGGATGAATATTTTGAATGGCGAGGAGCTGGCGAGGTCCCATATCTGTACTTCAGGTATAACATATTAATTAATCACTAGCGCATATATATATATATATATGTAGCCAATGTACCTGCAAATTCTTCAAACATGTTCCCCCTTATGTTTATGGCTCCTATTTTAAAAGTCATATAAAGATGATCTTCCTTTTTGTGATTCTAAAGTGGAAACTTCTTTTTGGTCTAACGATTTAGATGCTTCTTGTTTCTTCTTGTTTTTATGCTGATCCTCTTTTTGGTTGCTGATCAATTAATCCCCTCCTCATATATACTTTTCAAAGGCTATAATGTTAGGTCTTAATACATATAAACCAACCAAACAAATAGAAATGATGTGAACACTTGCCCACTAATGAAAAAGCTCAGTGTTCACCTTTTATAATTCGTTATGGAGGATTTTCTCTCAATGGTTTCCCTTCCAGAGTGGCCAATCTTTTGCATGACCATTGAAGTTATGAATCTCTAAACTTTTGGTTTTCAACAATTTCAATACTGGCCAGTCGCCTACAGCAAGATGGATCTTAATCACCATGTTTATATATCATTGTTGCAATTTAAAGTGTAGTATGGCAACTTGGGATGACCTTTTGCATGTAAGATTGTCTAACTTGGAAAAAGAAATGAAATCTTAGAGAAAAACTATGATTAAAAATGCAGTAATCTATTACATGTTACAGCAAGTTAAGAAAGAAAAACAGATAAATATACAGCAGAGCCTTACTTAGCGAAGTGCCTAAATCCTGTCAGCTCCCCCCTCCATATAAGATCAGAAAAGAAATTTTCTTTTTTCCCCTTTGTTAGTTTAATTTCTCTCCCCACATAAATTCACAAAAAAAAAAAAAAAAACAAAACAAAAAAGAAGGAAAGAAAGAAGAAAGTCCTTCAATATAGAAATCTAACATTACCCCCTCCTATCTCATCAACTCTTGAATTTTGAAAATAACCTGTCTATCCACAGATTCTAAGATTCCATTTTCTGCAAGTGAATATTCATCTCCATTATCACCTTCAAAGGAAATATTTAAGTCAAGTGAAAGAACAGGACTTTTATCCTCCATGCCACCCTCATCTTCCTTGTCTCCATGGTCACTGGTTTTTTGCCTTCTTGGAGGTGAACATGCTCTGGACACTGAACTGAAGCTTTCACAACTGAAAACAATAATGGCATCTTTAAGAGGAACGTTTTCACCATCAGGAAGTGTTACACTTCCATTTTCAATTGCTTGTTTGATACCCTTTTGAGAACAGTTATCAACTCCATCCACATCTTCCATGAAGAACACACGATGAGAGTTCTCATTCAATGCTAGGCCAAGTCTCTCAAGATAGCTGCAACCCAATTCATCTCTTGCTCTCTTGTTTTTGGATTCTTCTGTAGAATCAGCTCTTGATGATGAGAAATTGCTTAAACCGATTGAGACAAAGTTGCTTTGAGAGCCAAAAACTAGTCTAGCTAGCTCCCTTGCAATCTTCTCTTTGCCTTCAAAATCAACACCTAAGAAAAACAGCCATGTTTCTGCTTTGTTTTCTATGTGATTCAACTTCCCCTTCCTTTTCCTCATTCCAGATCTGCACTCAAGGATGGTGGTTGCAATTTCAGGAATGATATCCTTTTGCCATGGAACCTTTTTCTCCAAGCCACTACGTAGATTCTTCAAGTTGTAGTCATTGAACTCTTTAAAGCTTTGAACACCTTCCATATCATCCATTGCCTCACTTGAAGAAGCTGAATTTGGGCTAGAGTTAGGATTTGACAAAAGGTCAGGTTTAGGACCATTTCTCAGACTGTTTTCATAACCTTCATTGCTGCATTCTGAAATCCAAATCTGGTTCTGTTTCTCAAGCTGTTTATGTTCAAAAATCACTGGCCAACTTAGATGTGTCTGCTGTGAGTCGGTGTTGCGTTCATGCGAGGAGACTGAATTCGGCGAAGGAGGTGAAGAAGCAAATTTGATGGTTTTCTCAGGATAGTAGGACTGTTTGTGGACTGAACCAAAAAGCAAGCTCCCTTTATTGCTTAGATATTCCTGCTGAAGAAGTTACAATTGCAAGGAGTGTTAATGTTTCTATCAAGCATCGAAGCCAAGATCTATAACAAACTTTGAAGTTCAGGTAAAATAAGCACCTTATCATTGGTGGTGTTTCTTTCAGTCTCTTCCTTGCATTGCTGGAGCCATAAGGGCAAGCTTGAGCCGGTGGAAATAGTAATGCCAGTAGTGGATTCCTTGTTTTGGGTCCTGCCTGCTAGGCTTTGAGATTCTCTATTGAATTTGACAGAGTTATCTGTCCAGCATGTTGAGTGGTTATCTACTCCACATTCAAGCAGTGGCCAACTGGACCCATTCATAGATACCTTGCTTCTGGACTGATGAGATTGTGAATCACTGAAAGAAATTAGTAAAGAACAAAAAAGTTAATACTGGTGACAGGCATGTCGAGGAAAAAGGATAGGCAAGTGAACTTGAAATAGCACTTGTATTAAAATGAAAGGACTTGCCTATCAAGTTTGAGACTTAAGCTGAGGCTCCCAATTGGAATTGTTACAGGATAAAGTTCCCACATAGTCTCTAGAGAAGGGTGGCCTGCTTTACACTTCATGTAAGTTTGGAAAGTTGCAATCCCCATAAGCCACAACCTTCCCGTTTCACTGAATCCATGAACTAATCTTCTGATCTCTATGATTATGTGATCTACAGTGCAGTAGTAGCTTCTCCTTTGCTCACCATAACTTGACCAAAAATCAGAAATCCATTTTAGATCACCCAAATATAAAACCACCCCATTACTCATATAACTTTTCACAATGCACCTAAGCTCCACAAGCTTCTGTTCAATCTTCTCTTTGGAAAGACTTTTTAAAGAGAAGAGAGGAAGGCTTACGAACCTCACAGACCTCAAATCCCCAGAAGCCTCTCCTCTCTCGACCTTGTCCATCACTCCCCTAACTACACTCTCAGCAGTAGCCAGACACTCTCCTGTTATGACAGTGTTTCTCTTTTTTCTCACCAATGCGTTCAAGACGCTCATTACATCATCATTCCTTACTTGATCTAATGGCTTTCCATGTATGATTCCAAACTGACTAAGAGGTAAAGGCTGAGGCACGCTAGCACTAAGAACTTGAGGTTTGGTGATTTCTTTAGACTGGCTACTAACAGTAACAGAACTTTGAGGACAGATCTCCAAAGAAACAGCTTGTTCTACTTTGTTTTTCACTTGAGTACTAGAAAAACCAGCCTCCCTCATGACTCTACTGACACTAGGATCATCTAGGATAGAGATTATGAGTTGTTCTATCTCAATTTTCAAGGCTAAAATGGGCTGTTGCTGGTTTTCGATGGAGCCTCGCCGTTGGTGAGCCTGGGCACGCTTAAAGGCTGCAACCAAGGCATTGGAAAGGGAAGGGTAGGAAGAGTGAGGCCCTAACAAGGCACTAGAAGTAGATGCAGGAAGGCGATTAAGTGCCACATTGAAGCAAAGCTCCAGAGCCTTGCATTGAAGAGGATGAGAGTGGGCTTGAAGGCAAGCCCTTCTGAGAAGACCAGTAGAGGAAGCAAGCATAGTACTTGCTACATGAAGAGGAGTGACTTGAGCATGGCCTCGCCGCCTAGCAAGACTAACTGCTTGTTTGACTAAACTTACAGCCTCAGGTGTAAGAGTCTGCTGTACACTGCAAATTCCTGCTCTCATCTTTCTGCAGTTTTAAACGTTCACTCACTTGTATAATGATACAAAATCTCAAGGGTATCTAGCTAGCTGAAGGAAAACTAGATGATCACTTAGAGAGGTTTTGGCTGCATGTGTGGATACTGGATAGCTAGAGAAGTAGAAGCAAGGAGTTGTTTCGGTAAACTATAAGACAAGCTACTAATTAATATGAGAAAGCAGCAATCTTGCTGGTTTATATTGAAGAGGTGGTATGTGTAGATATTATGTGATATGGGATTGTGCTTTACTTGCTAGTGAGGCAAATTCTAGTCTTTGTATGTGAAAGTGGTTTGCATGTGATATCCGACTTTCTCTTTCTCTCATCATATAAAGGTTAGTGGATAAATAAAAAATAAATAAAGTTGGTGTCTCTCTATATTGTGGGAGGAGTTATAAATTACGCTAACATCTTGCAAAGCACTAAGCTTTAAGGGCTATGAACGGAATAATCACTCTGTTGATGACATATAAAATGACTGATGAGTTATGTACTAGCAGCTTCAGAATAAGCTCAAAAGTAGATTATGAAAAAAAGAAAAGAGAAAAAGAGAAAGGGCAAAGAAAAGGAAGGGCAAATCCACCGATACCAAGGAGGTGTGGAAAAGAAGAGAGGACTGCCTGTCTGTTTGAAGAAGGGAATTGGGAACTGGGAACTGGGAACTGGGTTAGCAGTGCTTTACTCTGCTCTATTCTAAAAGAAGAGGAATAATAATGACTTTGATGATTTGAGTTATGGATGCCACAAACTTTAGAAAAAAACAAAGCAAAACAACAGCAGATTGCATGAAATCTATGCCAATGACATTCTTTCCCTCGATCCCCTCCTCTCCTCCTTGCCCATAAAGTTGGCTTTGAGGACCTTTATTTCAAATCAAGTTTTCTTCATATTTTCTTGCCATCAAATTCATAATATATGCTGTGCATTGAGTGTTTTCTCTTTTGTCTTGGAATCCATCTTGATCATTGTTGTGCCTAACTAATTATTGGGTAGATAGATTCCTATTCGCTTAGCCCATGACCCTACAGTAGCCATTTTCAACTCAATAATTAGCTAATCTCTTACATCTTCTTCTCTGGATGGACTGTAAAGTACTGTTGTTACAGTCTCATGCTTATATTATAGAACAGTCATGGATACTTGTTTGGAATCCTACCTCTCTCTCTCTCACAACATTGGACGGGTTATCAGTCATCAACAAATCCCACCCTTTTGCCACAAGAATATTCATCATCTCGCGGTGTCACTTTGCACTTCTCTTGATCATCGTTATAAAGCTTCGCCTGATCAGGTTAACCTGTAATTCATCGATTTCATTTTGTATGAATAACAACGTTTCAGAAACCTTTACTGGATAGTAAGTTGTAATGAGCAAAAACAGAAGAATGGTCAGGGGACTCAAGATGCAAACTAAACGACACGTCGGTCCACATGTGAAACTATGTCAGGATGAAACCAAGCGACAAGTCGGATAACAACCCCAACAACCGTCGTGCAAAATTATTAATGACTTGTCGTCTGAACCAAGACTACACTTGTCCGTGTCCGTGTGAAATTAAACGACAAGCGATCAATGAGTCAAATAATCTGCCAAGATAAATTAAAACGACAACCGGGTGACAGTTGGGGGGAGCGTTAAAAAGAAAGGAAAGTTCAGTTTACCCCTAAACTTAAAATCATTCTCAGGGACCTCCCTGATGCTCTTATTTATCGCAATCTAAACAATTAGGGAAAATGATTTAGGAAGGTAACCGACAGGTCTTTGCACAGTCAAGGGAATTTGGAAGAATTCCTGCGTATTTCAAGAAACATTATAATAAATCATCCTAAAATAGTAAAGAGTTTAGAGCGTTGGAAGACGGAATTAATTTATTAGCATCATAAATCGATAGACCTCATAATTCAATAATTCTGATGAATCCATGTCGTGTTTTATATTCCAATATTGTATAAAATATGTGCATGTGTATTCCATTCTATATATACTGAAATAAAAATGAAATCTTTGAGAGAATTTTAAACACAACTTTAAGTTTAGGGACTAATCTAAGAAACAATTAATCTAAGAGGGATCAAAAATTATAATTTACAGCTAATAACTGGTATATGACACAAACCCATCTCGGTATCTTGTCTCTCTCCGTTTCACAGATTTCAAAGCCATAGCTACTGAGCTTCAGGTACTTATTAATCTCTTCAACGTCTATGCCTTCCTCTCGCTTAAAACAGTCTTTTTACTGAATTTTGTTTGGAATCACAGTTGCTAAAATGGGTTTGAACTCTTGGGTTGAATTAGTGTCAAAGTTTGTTTCTTTTTATTATTTGTCTAATGAATTTGTTTCTACATTCAATTTTGCTATTGTGGCTGTGTTATTATACCTGCTTTCTGCGTTGAATGCTTACAAATTAATGCTAATGTGGGCTTAAACAGTATGAGATATTAAGCTATATATTATCAGTTCATGAACATGTATGAATTAGTGATGTGCATCTGCCTAAAATGCATGCTGTTAAATATATTTGCTCAAGAGTGATGTTTTTGAATGCTAATTTGTTATTATCTTCGCTTGTACGGTTTTTATTTGTGTAGTTCTTGTGTTACTGTTCGGAAAGATGGGGTTTGCTTATAATGTAGTGCTCTTTTGATTGCTTGTGCAAGTTTTTTTCTTATGGAACTGACAGGAATATTGAAGAGTGGAAAATGAATTGACTGGTCAAGAAACTGGGTGCTGCTAGAGGCAGTGGCACCAGCATGATTCTGCCTCTGATGTCCAAGGGATCAAATTTCAGAAGTGATGGAGATGTGGGATGCGAAATACTGGGTATCAGCAGTAAGGTGAATTAGTTTGAGCAATTTGGCTGCTCACTTGAGAATGTGGTGAATAAACCACCAAAGGGATTTTAATTCTGAGGAGATATGGTTGCATTGGAGGAATCCATCAGTCCCAGTTAGATGTTAGCGAAGGATTCCCTTAACGCAACAATATCTTTATCAAAATTTAAGAAGACTCTGAGTAAGTGCCAAGGAACTTTGCATTAAAGGACAGCGATCTCTGCACTTGTTGTTGGATGTGGAACTTGATGATTCAATGAGGTGCTTCCTTAAAGTGATTTCCCATACTGATTAGTGATTGGTGTTAAGGAGAGCGTATTTATGTTGCATAATTTTTTCAGTTAGGGTGTCAATTTAGATTCTTTTTCCCAGAATACTTGTTTGTTTTATAATCTGTACTAGGTTTTGAACTCTATGTGTGTATGGCTGGATTCAACTTCATTATTTGTTCTTGGGATTTTTTATCTTCCTTGTAGATAGATTCCAGATTGTTGCCCTCTTGACATATTTTTGAACTAGTCTTGTTATTACTTCTACATTACATAGTTTCTGTCCTTATCTTTTGTATATATCATATCTGAAAATGTTGGGATTGATTAACTTTGAATGTGTCTTTATCTCTCTAACTATTTTTATTCCATTCTTTTCAGGACCTCTACCTCTTATTTTTTTTAGTTATAATAAAGTAGGCACAGAACTTTGCATGTATCGTAGATTCAGAATACCATAGATGAGATAAAACTTATTCTTGGCTTGTTTTTAAGATGGTCTGAACTCTGAAGTTGCTTTTACTTATTTAGGAATTTGGTGGTTCATTGTATTGAAGACATGAAAATTTATATGAAGCCTTACATCACAGGGAATTTGTAAAGGGAAAGCTTCTGACAATCACAGGACTGAAGGTAAATTGCAGATCAGCCAGGAGTCAAGTTTTCAGGGACAGAGGATATAGTTATTGCCATATTGATATGTTGAGGTTTCTATCCTTGGAGGTCAATCATATAGTTGGTGATCATTAATGACTATGAACACTGGAGGGAGGGAGGAATTTGGAGTGGTTTGCCATGCAAAAAATGCAAAATGATATTTGATTTAATTGAATATCAGTAGAATCAGCAGATCTGGGGATGCTTACATGGGCTTTAGCTTTGCAAGCTCTTCCATTTTTGGAGTGAACCCTAGTCTAATATTTCCTTCTTTTGATATTCATTTTTTATTAGATGCTGTCATGGAACTTGCTTGAAGCAGACATAGTAATTCAGCAGTTCTTACCAAAGTGCAGCAATTAATTAGTGGCTTCTTCTACTTTGTATAAATTAAATCTCTACTTTTTCTGTGCCACAACTTTCGGTGTTTTCAAGTGAGATTTTTGGGGTCATGCTATAACTCTGAAGTCGAGCAGAGTAGTAGAATTCATAATTGTCTTGAAAGTTCTTGATTCAATAATATACAAGGAATGGTCTCCAAATCTTTTCAGAGAGTTTTGTTTATCCCATTTGAAAACTTTCCACAGATTTCTTGAACTCGTTGCTTAACTTCTTTTTCTTTATTTGCATCTTGACGTTTCCCATCGTGGCTTGCTATACATATCTTTTACTCTGGGGGGTTCTTGTTTTTATTGCAAGGGATTCTCGTTTGTTGAAACAACAGCGGGAAAATTTTCTTCTTTTGGAGAATGTAACCCAGTTCTGGCCCTCTGGTTCGGTTTCTCCAGTCTAATATTAACCAAGGATTTCGGGGTTTCCGTTTTCTTACAATGGATTCTGTTTTATTGAAACAACGAAGTGGAAACTTTTCTTCTTTTAGAAAATGTAACCCATTTCTGGTTCTCCCCTGACGGTAACCCAAGATTTGCAGATTACATTTGCCATGAGATGATGTAGGTAAATCTCACAGTTTCCCTTGCAATAGTGGAAGGAGAAACCACGGGATGTATCTGACTAGTCTCTTACAAGGGCACAACTTTTTTATCTGAAGTAATTTCTATTTGTATCTATTCCCATGACAAGTCCTTGTGTTTTTTTTTTATTTTCTTTTCTGATGAATAAAAAAATTGGAGCGACTGTAACGCGTGCCATTCACCTCCTTCTCTATCCCTAGAGTCAAGAAGATGCATGATGGATATGATTCGATATTTTCTTTGAAACCAATATCCTGCTTTTTGTTTCACATACTGTCTATACCATGGTTTAATCTGGTTGATGATCTCAATGCATTGTATATAGGTTTAGCTACTAAGTTCTTGGGAAGATGAAGAGGTGACATTTGTAATGCAGTTTTGCGGTGCGTGGAGCTGAGTTTTGTTTCACTTGGGCATAAAATGGGATGTTAAATAATCCATCAATGGCAGTTGCACTATTGTGGGGAAGATGGCTTCCTTTTCAAGTTAAAGAAAGATGCTCAGAACTCCCATCTGCTTTATATTTCCATACAACACTGTTCCACAACATGGCATGCCATTTTCCTAGCTTGCTGAAACTGTGTAATGGCATGTGGAGCTGAGTTAATTAATGCTAGAAAGTATAGGATAGGAACACTGGATGTCAGTGCCATTTTCATAGACTGATGTCGTGATTTATGGTCGGTTGGACACGCCAATTTAGGTGGCTTCTTTTAAGAGGACAGTCCAGAGGATGAGCTGCTTCTGCAGCAGAACATCTCTGAAGGAAGATCATTCTAGTGCATAATGTCAGTATTAAACGTTCGATTAGTCATCTAGATTATGTTATCATTGGTTCATTTGCAACAATAATCTCATATTCTTTCAACGACTCTCTTTGGACCTACCTGGATATTCACAGACACAGAACAAGATCGCAGAACCTTCATATTCTAATATTTCTTGACATTTCCAAGAAGGGGTTAGATTTCATAGTCATCGTAGTAATATAAACAAAAACAAACTCTGTATCTCATTTTTGCGTTTCGTTAATCCTACTAATATACACAAAACTGATATAAGGAAGCTAAGACTATACCATCTGTTATTTCTCATCAATCTCATTATGCCCTTTCAATGAACATAAAGGGGATGAAGGAGAAAATGAAGAAACAGCAGAAGAAAAGGAAGTGGAATCAGAACAAGAAGCAGCTGCAATCCCAACAAGTAGATCCACGAATGCCCGAACTATATACCCATGATTCTTTTTCCCATTGACCTTCAAATACCACCCCAACAACTCCTCTAAACAATCCCAATCTTTAAGTCCATGAGACTCCACCATCTCCTCCATTGACCTTCTAAAATCAACATATGGATCCTCTGACTCCATTGCTAGAACCACACTTTCTTTGAATGGAAACCCTCCTGTTTTTGCCTCTTCTAGTATTGAGTTTGTGTCTCCAGGCTCAAAAAACAACCTTTCTGATCTCACCCCACGTACAACAACCTCCAACGACTCCCCATCAAAGCCCTCCGACTCAGTTGAGAAACTTGTAGTTTCTGATGAGTTTGTGAACCATGACTCTGGTGTCTCAACCCTTTCAGAAGGATCAAAGAAAACTGAATTTACAGTCTTGATCACATCATCTCCACCCCTGAAAGAAAGAGTCTTGGGGTGCTTGCATGAAGGCCATTTTTGCCATGATTGCTTTGTTTCTTTGATCTTGAACAGTGCAGGGATCTTCATATTTCTTGATCTCAAACACTAGCAAGAGAAAGCTTGAATGGTTTTATCAGGGCTTGTGAATGTCTGTTGCTTTTTGGTTTGGTATTAATGTGATCAGAGGAAGTTGTGAGGGTAATATTTAAAGAAGAGGCGAGGAGGAGTAGGGGGGGATGGAAGGAAATGGGGCTGGTAGGGCCTGTCATGAGTGTATTAAATTCTAGGTTCCATAATTGAATATGATATTAAATGCCTCCTCAAAGCAACTGAACATAGCACAGCTTTTGTCAGCATGAATTTTATAATGTTGAGCTAATATTTTATGCTCACAAGCTGCTAATACATGGAGCTCCCTTGGCCTTGATCAGTTGATTTTCCTGTGCCCTAAAGTTTTCCTATCCCTTTCACAACACATCTCTTCCAAGTTACTGCAATTTCTCTGTCAAAACTACTGCATGCAAAGATGTGTGAACATGGCGCCTGCTTAGATTCAAGTGAGTGTTCTTGGATTCCCTTAAACAGTCAAGCTGGATTGAATAAAAATTACTCAAATGAGAAACATAATTGAGCATGCTGTGTTTCGTAATTGTGGAACTGAGCTCTGCTGTTCTCTCGTTTTGGACCACATGATGATATCATATATTATACAAAAAAAGGTCTAGAAAACGCTGTTTTGATTATTAAAGTAATCGAAAGAGACACGTACATTAGGAAATTTAAGAACTTCATGAGGAAATTGAAAAAATAAATCATGGGATAGGAGGCAAGATTCATGTGACTCTTTTGAAGCAAGAACGGTTGGATGACGCCCACTTGACCTTGCCAACGGATTTATGAGCCAAGACAACCCTGTGGTTGCTCATATGATGGCTATTAGAGGTTTACATGGTCGTTAACTTCAGGGCCCGTGAGATTAGTTGAGGTGCGCGCAAGCTGACCCGGACACCCACGTTAAACTAAAAAAAAAAAAGATAGAATCCATATCATAGGTATTATATTCCTTCCAAGAAAATACCATGTTACAGGTTTGAAATGTTAATTTAAATCAATATGGTTGAACTTTTAAAAGAAATTAAAAAACATTGGTTAAAGAAATTTTTTTAAAACGAGTCTAAATTTTTTAATTGTGTTTTATCATATCAACAAGTCAATTTCTCCCTTTATTTTTTACAAAATTTATAGGCCTTAACTCAATCGGGTCTTGAATTAACCTGGAACATCGGTTCGGGTATCTCATTTATTGGAATAATAGTACTATATTTCC
>Ga0307507_10009863_pt1 | contig 12576 bp, 8 predicted proteins | sample 7_EM_MG_FD_207223 | JGI IMG/M metagenome (GOLD analysis project Ga0307507, IMG submission 207223) | Populus trichocarpa ectomycorrhiza microbial communities from riparian zone in the Pacific Northwest, United States - 7_EM | ecosystem: Host-associated > Plants > Roots > Unclassified | place... | reverse complement strand
TTCACACTTTTTACAAGCTCCAAAACTGCAGGGCAGAACATCAATTACAGCCTGTTCGTACACAAACACTCAACTCACAACACATGTAAGATAACATGAGAAAAATTCTTATTTTGAACTTCAAAACTTTGGATCAGCGTGTTTTAGTAAATCGTACTCCTGCCTTTTTTGGTAAGGCGACAAAAAGAAAAGCATATGTAGCATTATTGGATTTCTTAAAAAGTATTCAACATATAAAAGCATGGTTTATCAAGACCACCACACTTTCCACATTCAAGGTGACTCTGATCCCCGCTGCTGCGCCTAGCAGCTCACATCTATGTTATAACGGTTGGTGCTGATCGGCCAGTGAATTCCTGCATCTTAGAAAGCCCCAGAGCAACTGCCACCTGCAAAGAGGACCATAAAAATCAGCCTCAAGAACTGGTGAGATGGACATTGGCCAATAAAAAATAGATGAGATGTGGGATAATACAAGAGGAGCGAGTGCATCTTGAGAATCTCTTCCAGTTTTTGATGGATCCTTCTCATATTGCTCAATGTAGAGTCTGATGGTAGCACCTTCTGAACCAGTTCCTGAGAGGCGGAAAACCTGCACCGATGTTCATGGAGATGATAACCAGCAAATTCTTTATTTCAAACAGGAATGCATCCATAAGAATGAAATAATTCATGATATTCCAGGTTAATCAAACAAGAAATCAACTGAAATGGATGCTTACACTTCTACAATAATTTCTAATTCCTTGCAGGTACAACAACAATAAAGCAAAAAATTGCAATCAGCTGTTATAGATATAGACTTTAGTTCAGCTCACAAGATATTGCTTGTCCCACACCAATCTAAGTCCTATTCCAATGACCTTACTCAAGCTGAAAGCTTTGCAAGAGAATCAGCTTACCAGTCTTGAGCCATCCTCAAACAGATATCGAATACCCTGGTGCTTTGAAATGGAACCATCAACAGGATCTTTGTATTCAAACTCATCAGCATGAACAACCTTTGACACATCTGATTGTATACCACTGACAATCCTGCATAAATAAACCATTCAAGTTCCTCCTCCTCATCATTATTCTATTATTATAAAAACTAAAAGACAACATGGTTTCACTGATTCTTTTACCGTGGATAGTGTGACAATTGCACTGTGTATTGCTATAGTACAATTGATTTTGTCCCTTTTTTTATCCTCGAAATATAGTTTTTGTCCCTTTTTTATCCTTGAAATATAGTTATGGTCATTAAACTTTTCTTTTCAATTTCATCATCTCTAATTGTATTGCCCATGGTTTTAAGTTTTAAAACTTGTTTCGATTTTCGAGCTCTCATCATATTCGTGGTGGTGAGAAACATTCCTACATTAAATTAAAGGTTGATAATAAAAAAAGAATTTAAGTTTATCATTTAAAAAAATTGAAACAAGAAGGACCAAAGTTAACACTTAAAAAACATACCTTTTTGTTTTTTTTACTGTTTATGGCAATATCAATAGTAAAAAACTAAAATAAATTAATGACTGTTCCTTTTATCATTTCTTAAAATAGATTTATTTTGAAACTTTGCGCACCTAGGACTATACATGGAACCAAATTGATAAATTCAAGCCCAAGCTTTACACAGCTAAAAGCAACTGAATAAAATGCAAAGATATCATTCCGTATCTTCACGCCAAAACCAAGTTAGAATTTTAGCACTTGAAGTACAAGCAGAGTGTGCTTTAGCAGGTAACTTAAAATAAGTAAGAGCAAAATAAAAGGCACTCAATAAAACAGTGGTACCTCAATCCTTAAAAGGATTGATTAAAAATGCTAGCTTGATAAAGAAAGAGAATTTAAATGTATATAAACAGACATACTCGTTAACTTCAGTAAGGGAAGATTGCAGTTTGACCAAGCATGCCATTAATTCCTTTGCTGCACCTGCATCAACATTCTTCAAGAACAATGTACCAATTACATGACAGTCTGAGATCTCTTGTTTCTAGAGGCAGCATGAAAAAATTAAGAACATAGTACCTCATAGTCATATCGAGTATAGTAGTGGCGACCATAGGTAGCCCAATGGTTGTGAACTATATCTTCAACTGTCACAAGCTTTCCACCACCAAGATTTTCTCTATTCTTGCAAGCCAGAATGGATAGCCAAGCCAGAACTGCCCAAATTCCATCCTTCTCACGTATGTGGTCTGAGCCTGTTCACAGATGCCATTACAACAAAAGACCCTTTGCACATCTTAATAAGAATTCCAAGCATAAGATGATTTACTACACATGCAGAGACACAAAAGACTAACCAGTTCCAAAACTTTCTTCCCCGCAAACTGAACATAAACCAGCATCCATCAAATTACCAAAAAACTTCCATCCAGTTGGAACCTGGCATTTGAACAATGAATAACCAAATTATATGACCATACAATAGCAAAGGAGGACCCATATAAAAAATTGATGAGGCCATGACATACCTCAAAAAATTTCAAGTTCAGATTTTTTGCCACAACGTCAAGGGCAGCTGATGTTGGCATGCTCCTAGAAACAGCAAATACACAAACATTATACAGAAACTTCCACGGAGAAAACATCAAATACACAAACATTATACAAAAACTTCCACGGAGAAAGCATAAAATAAAAAAAATACATGTATGACCTAACCAATGAAATAGGGCCCAATAATACCAAGATATTATCAAGAATTTTAGACTCATCAAGTTTCGGTTGATATAGAATGCAGGAATCATGAGATATAATGGAAGCACTTAAGGCCAGTTTTCATATACCAAAACAATAAAAAGGTTATTGTGCATGACATGCACACATACAAGCTCAAAAGAAAAAAGAAAAAAATAACAATATTAATGTATTTTATGTGCCTTATAATAAATAGTTACTTTGCATGATTCTCTACACAAAGATTAAAAAGAAACTTATTTCAACAAAACTACTTCCTTCAAAATTTATACAGCTAATACAATTGGATACTCAAACAACCCTTAATCTAATATGTTCTCAATCATCCTGTTCTTTTTACTCTCCATTTTTCTTTTTTCTTTTTTACTCTCCATCTTGTTCCCTGACAACTTCAGAAATGGGAGTTTCATGCAATAAACAAGCTTTCATGTCTTAAAAAATTAACGTAGCAATGTTAATTACTGGCTATGGTTTTGCATGTGGAACTTGAAAAGTTTTTCCACTCTAATTTCATCAAGATTATTACGTCAAGCACGCCACTCTTTGCTCTGCATATAGAATATTAGTTGTTAAGGAGTATGTTGTGCACTGCATCCATTAAGATATACTACTACAACAATAAGAAGTAAATACTGTACATACACAAAGAACATCGAAAGTAAGCAAAGAAATATTTTCAACCTGGCAACTCCTTTTAGACCAGCAGAGAAATATGGTATGGCCTCCACTGCATTTGCAGCGATGATGGCAACAGAATCTGATGGAGTAACAAAGAACCTGATAAAATAGCAAGAGTTGTAAATGAAAGATTTAGTGAAAAGTAACTTCTCCAACGAAAAAATTAAAGGTTGCTACCTTTTACCAAGGATCATATTACGATCAGCATCACCATCAGAAGCAGCACCAAATTCTGGTGGTTCAACTTCAGAGTTAGATTTACCCAATCCCATACGAGCAACCAACTCCTTCGCATAAGTGAGATTGGGATCTGGATGCCCTCCTCCAAAGTCCTCCTGTTTGCATTTTCCAAGCACAAGCATGAAAATTTATATAAATAATAAGTGCTTAAAGATGAAAAAGAGATCTTACTAATAATTTATCACATATAGCATCACAAACTTAGCAGCACCTTGGGTACACAGTTCAATAAGGAGCTCTCTTGTGCTCCAAGCTCCTCCACAAAAATGCGTTTTGCATATGCCCCACCAACTCCATGTAGTGCATCATAGCTTCAATATGATGACCCAAGGAAAGTTATTATCAAGTGATATAGCATACATGAGAAACAGAAATTTACAAGATAAGTAAATAACACCATCTAAATACCAGAAAGTGAATTTTGGAGAGGAAAGCAGCTTCCGGATGGACTCAAAGTCAAAAATAGACCTGGGTAATTGTTAAAGAAGCATTCAATATTTTTGAAAGAAAGATAACATGCAAAATAATACAGCTCTACCATGAAAAATCTACTGACTCTAATTTGCATGCATAGCATGCTAGAGAAGACATAGTGCAAATTCTTGAAGCTTGATTTCAAAAGGCAAAGGGGCTAGGGCAATTTTAGCAATGTTATAAAAATCACATAATGAAAAATAAAATCATTTCACCTTTTCTCTGTACTTCATATGAGCCAATAAAATTCCTTGGGCATCCAAGGAGTATCCTAAATTTTAAAATATTATTCTGTATCATAAGCATGCCAATAATCATGTCTGGATAATCCAGTAAGCTACACAACATAGTGCATAATACAGAAGTAAAGAGGGGTAAAAAACAAATGTCCGCGAGATTGCAATCCAGTAAAGTTCATAAAGTCTGCTTAGAAGTACACAAATAGAAATGATATATATGTCTTCAAGTGATTGTCTATAGCTAAATAAATAGCATCATTAATAATATTCAGTGAAGTGTCTCCATAGAAACAAAACTAAAGAAAACTTGCAGTTTAGACAGGAAACAGCTTACTTCATCAATTTGACATAATCGCTAGCCGAGTCAAACACCTCAACATCAAACTGTCCCTCAGACCCACAATAGCTGGTTACACCAATTGCTGTAATATCCACCTGGATGCAGCACATACAAACATAGTTAATGAAACACTGGCAGCAATTTGACAGAAACAGTATGAGGCAAATGAAACATAAGAAGGCAAGGATGAAGGATATACATCAGGCAGATCAGCAGTTAAGTACTCCTTTATTGTTTTAGTGTTCTCATAAATCTTATCTGTGATTCCCTCAGGAGCAGGTCCACCATTTTCCATGTTATATTTGATCCCAAAATCCTGCAATAGAGAGAAAAAAAGAAGCATGATTTAGATAACATACCACAGGATTCCTTATTACCACACAACAAAATAAACTCCCAGACATTTGTTATGAGATAACAGTAGATTCTCTTGCATCCTAGCGCTGCCATGCTTCAAATGCTTTTAGCATGTATGAGCTGATATTCAGCAAGATTGGGCTGACCTGCCCACCTTTTTGTGATTGTACTTCCACTTGTTTTAGTATTGATACATTCTCTTTCATCAAAAAGGAAAGAAAGATTAAAAAAAAAATGAAGTTGGCACTCAAACAAAAAGAATCTGCGAATTTTATTAGTTATGGCAGGATGCTAAATAATTGCTGATTACTGATCAACATCCTCTTTCTGTTTTCCACCTTAAGGTGACATCATATCCCATTTCCTTTCATCCGAAACATAATAAAGATTGAGGAGCTGCAATTGTCACTAAGAACCACAATCCCAGACCAAAAATATAAAAAACAAATTTAAAAAAAAAAACACAAAAGTTTCTATTTACCTCATTAGGACCACCTGGGTTGTGACTTGCTGTCAATATAAATGCTCCCGTTGCCTTGGATCCCTGACATCCAAGTTCAAAGGTATAAAACTCATTGTGCAGAAGACTATTGTTACTATTGTTGAAGGAGATGAGCCCAGCTCACAAAGACAAGTCGATTACTTACATCTACACCAACTCTTTCACGTATTACAGCAGATACTGCAGGAGTTGAAAGCAGTCCATTCTGACCAACCCAAACACGTCTTAATCCATTTCCAGCTGCCATCTTAGTAATAATCTGCCAATGGAATAAAATAAATTTCGATCGAATATATGACTTTTCCATTGAGGTTTGATTGCTTGAAACATGCATGCATACTATTAACAGTCACAAACAACAAGGATACCACCCCTCCCAAAAAACACAAAGCAAAAGCAAAACAGCACTGTGCAGAGAGAGAAAGCAAGGAAGAGACCGTAGATATTTTTCAGACAACAAAGGCCATACTATTAAAGGAGAGCGAGAGCGAATTCTTACAACATGAAGTTGACGTATCCTCCAAGAGAATGGTAAGTGTAACAGAAATGAAGATGATAAGAGTTCCCAACCCCCTGAAAACCCACAAAATACACCAATAGCACATTCTCCCCTCTATTGTAGCTATCCAAGAATCACCACTAATAGTGAAAAAACCTATACCACATATCCTAGACTACTTAAGAGAATAAGAAAAGATGATTTGAGTAGGCTGGGAGCAGCACAACATCACATATCCTAGACTACTTAAGAGAATAAGAAAAGATGATTTGAGTAGGCTGGGAGCAGCACAACATTGAACTGTCTGCCTTGGCCTGGAATGGATAGCCATGCTCAAAACCAGTAGCCAATAAAGAACTCATAATCAAGCACACAATATGTGTCTGTCAGAGATATTGCCCATGCATTCCATTAAAGAATCACACAGGTTAAGAAGATGCTAGTTGGTTCAGCTCACTTAAAACTCATAAAATACTCAAGAAAAAACACACTTTGAGAGCTTATACCACACGAAGTAGGTTTATATTTTAAAACAAATGATTCAGAAAGTTCATGGCCATATTCAATAATTAAGGTGTTTTCATGGTTCACATGACACAAGAAGTCTGATGTCAACAAGTTCAATCTACAGGCCTTTATTGTTGCAAATGCTTTGTTAGCGAGGAACAGAAATGGAAGAACATGAACTGAAAACATCAGCTGAGATTTTAAACACCTCATTCTACTCTGGTGACCACCAATCCAGGATTACTTGAAAGCTGACTGCAAGCCTGATATGATGACAGGAGATTGATTTTATAGCTCAAATGCTTAATGGGGTGATCGAGATGATCAGAAAAGCTTCCTTTCTCATGCTTTCAGCATTTCATATAAAGTGTCAGTTGGCTAATAGATTCTGTTCAGGATGCTATTCTAGATTCTTCTACTCATTAAAGAACTCAAGAAAGGATGTTTATTTGGTGCAATCAATCCATCAAAAATTGACAAACCTTGATGGTGAATCTTAGACCTCTCTACCCATCTACAGCCCAATTACAGATGTATTCCAAACTTCAAACAGAATTATACATGTCCACAGTGTAATGTGACTGCATGGTTGCACAAACACACACAGGGACATGCATCCGCACAAATGCTCAATAGAGCTGGAAGAATTTAAAAGGCATGTGCCCTTCAAAACTGAAAGTAATAGTTCAGCCAAAACATTTCATAATCTGGTAACATTATAACCGCAGCACATATTATATATGGTACCTGAATGGCATCCTTTGAGAAATAGCGACCATCACCAGAAACAACAAGTGTAGCACCTGCTTATAATGGCAAAGAAAAAGGAAGAAAAACAAAATATCAGAAATAGACTAAGTTGTTCAACAGGAAATGATCAGCAGTTATGCATAATGGCATTAGATATAGACACTGGCGATCAATGTCACTGATTGTGTTAATGGCATGCGGAAGGACAAGAATGGATAATTAAGTAACCTTGGGAAACTCTTAATTAAAAACAGAACTTTATATTTCACATCGCATTCACGCACATGTAATTGGTAAAAGAATAAAGTCCATTTGGAATGACTAAGAATCCATTTGGCATTGCTTATGAAAAGTGACTTTAACTTTGAGTCATAATTCAAAAGTTGTTTTTCATAAATAACTAATGATAAAAATAAGTTAAAAAGACTTTAAGTTCGAAGCATGTATAGTAAAAATGACTTGAATCAACTTTTTTGATGCAGTATAAGTTAGAATCCATAAGTCAAAAGTTATTTCTAATCAAACATATTTATGACTTTTATATAGTGTTGTCAAAGGCGAAAGGCACTAAAAGATGCCAAGCCTATAAAAATGCCTGAGGCGCTAGGCACACGCCTAGGCGCTTGGCTGAATGAACCAAGGCAATATGCTATAAATTAAAAAAAAAACGTAATATTATATTATATTATTTTATATAAATCTAAAATATATGTCTTCCCAATTAAGATTAAATCATTAGAAAATCAAAAGAGAATATAAAATATCATAGCATAGTCATATAAAATTATGTTTTTCACCCTTAAAACAAAATAAGATAATTTAAAGTAGCAAGTATACAAATAGATTAAAAAGCAAAAATAAATATCAGTTAAATAAAATGAACAAATAGGTCAAAACATAAATCAATTAAAGAAAAAGAAAAATCCAGCTGAAAAGGAAGAACTTCAAGCACGCGCTAGCCTTAACACCCTGCACTCACTCACAAGGCGCTCGCCTAAGCAGCGCTTCATTGGAATCCAACTCCTGAGGCTAATAAAGGCGTTGGGGCCTCGCCTCGCCTGGAGCCCCTAGGCGAGCACCTCAGCAACTCTTGACAACATTGCTTTTCTATGTGTTAAAAGTTAAACACAACTTAAATCAATTAGAAAAAGTTGAACCAAATGAAAGCTAATGAAAAATAACTTTTAACTATGAGTCATAATTCAAAAATTAACTTCCATAAATAAATTGAGACAGATGAGTTCAGTTAGAAGTATGTTTGATAATAAATGCCACAAAATCAATTTTCTAAAGAAGGAAGGTGATATAAGTTGAAGTTAACAAATTAAGTTGGAAAATTTTAACGTTAATCCCGGCAAAATTTTGAATCAATTTTATAAAAACTCATTAATACAAGTCAAGATTTATTTTAACCAAACATGATTATGACTTTTCTTTGAATCAAAAATTAAAAAATAACTTAAATCAAATTGCAAAAAATGATACAAAACAGAACATTGGTCAATTTGTGAAAATTTTCAACTATATCTGTCTATTAGAGCACATATCTCTGGTCCGATTCAGTACAGAGGATGGAGAACACTGTCTTAACCTCAGAGTAAGGGCCCAAAGGCGAGATGGTCATCAAGGGTAGAAATGTTTTCAAGCCGTGATGGAACAAGGAAATAAAAACAAAAGTCGAGCAAGACAGCAGGGTTCTGTTCTAGCAGTTAAAATATTTTATAATTCCCAATTTTAAGGTGCACGAGTTTGACGCTAGATCCAAGTTCAGATGCAAACAATTCTTTGGTGAAGATGACAGATCAACTTCACCTCTAACATTTTGTGGAGTGAGGGCATTGAAGGTTGATTGGACAAAATTCTGCAGATAATTAGGTTGCTTGAACACCTTCACCTGAAAAGAACCAACAAAAAAAAGGAATTGTAACAACCGCAAGAAACGCACAGGATAGATTTAACAAAAAGATAATTCAATCGAATAAGAAGGAACAGAAAGAAATTAACAAATCATCAGACTCGGATCGGAAGCACAAGAGTTAAATTCAGATTCAAGATATCTGAACGCGAAAAATCAAGCAGATCAACTGCTAAGAAATGGAATGTGACAGATCTGAATGCAATTGAGAATCAATCGATAGTAATGAGAAAAAGAAAGAAAGAAAAAAGAAACCAAACCTTCTTGCGAAGGCCAGAAGTTCCAGGTTTCTGGTCTCCGAAAGGAGTGGTCTCCACTCGTGAAACATTGAATAGCACCATTTTTTTCTAGCAGGGGAGAGCAAAAGGGCTGTACTGTGACTTAAAAATTATGGTACTTGCTCAAGGAGAGGTGAGGGAATGGGTATCTGAGGAGGATTATTCGGTGTGGATATACGTAATACTCGCAGTTGTCGTTTATTATTTGGCTCGACGGTTGACACTTGGCGGTAGTGTGGTGAGAGTGACAGTGAACGATTCCCGTGGATCTTCAATGAAAAAACCCCGTTTTAATCGCTAACCTATATATCTATTGTCAATTAAGATTTAGGACAATGTATTTATTCAATTCGGTCCCGAAGGTTTCGAACATTTTCAACAGGGTCATTTTGTCAATGTCTGTTCATATTTTCCGGTCAAATGTGACTGATTTATGAAATACAGTGTCGTTTTAATAAATTTGATGAAAAAACAGTGGGAATGGATGAAATGACTCAATTGAGAAATGTACAAAAGATTTGCGACCATGAATTCAAAATCAATTTTATACTCGGATTATATTTTGATTTAATTTTAAGATATAAACATATTGAAATTACATTAATTAACCTAAGTTAAATTATTGCAAAACTTATAGGATAATCTTAAAAAAAAACATATTGAAAATTTTGTTACTGATTAACTTAATATTAAATGATAAAATTAATAAAAACAAAACTTAATTATAAATAAATTATAATAAACTCGAGTTAATTAACCAACAATGAATTATGGAATTCAATAATTTTTTTGAATTTGTTAATGCAAAAGGTGTTTCTTCTCTTTTCCTTTTATTATTTTTCATAGCGATATTTCCTTAAATTAACGTTGATGAATGTTCTTACATCTAGATTTTGAAATCAACAAAAATATAATATATTTCTTCCGCATACAAAATGAAATAAGCCTACTTGCTACTAGAAGGACATTCAAAAACATAAAATGAAGGTCACGGGAGGTTTGCTTTCTCTTGGTCTCAGATTCGAGCCCTGTGGTTGCTTATATGATAGCCACTGGAGACTTACATGGTCATTAACTTCAGGGCCCGTGAAATTAGTCAAGATGCACGCAAGCTGGTCCGAACATCCTAGCTATAAACTAAAAATAAAACATAGAATGAAACTCTGCAGAGAAATTAAAGATCTAGAAACTAGATCTGAAGAAATTGAGAGTTATTCTACTACTAGACAGACAGCTAGTACAATCTTTTTCAACAATCCATCAAAAGTATCAGCAAAAAGAAGACTCAGACTAAGGAAATATATCTAATGGATTGTAAATCTTGAATTACTGTAATAAAAAAGAAAAAGGTAGAAGTACTGTCATTGGTGGCAGGAACTAAAAAACAAATTGAAGGAAGCGAGAGAGATTAGCCTAACTGGCCACTTTCTTCGAGTCAGAATAAAATAAAACTTCTATAGCATATAGGATGAAGAAACTCATATGTGCATGTGTAGAGATCTAGCATGTGGGCAATATAGCATCTAAATCAATAAAACATCCTCTTTTAAACTCTGCCCCTCCATCAATCCTTGCCTTTAGAGAGAAGCAACCGATGACCTAGCTACATTTCCTTCATCCTCTAAGTGGAAGATGCTGGATTTGAATCAGGAAGAGGGTGTTAGTGATTTACAAGTAGAAGTCAAAGATTCACACAGCCCATTTAAAAACAGGAGTTATAATTCCCTTGAACAGACTATGAAAAAACTGTTTAAACCAAGGTTGAGTTTTTCCATTTTCTTTTTTTCGATAAGATGAAAATCAGGAGAAAGAGGAGATTCTGTGCATTGGAAAACTCTCTCTACTTGGTGCATGGTTTTTGAGCGATGAAACAAGAGTATTCTCTTACTAACAACAAAGAAGACTCTTAAATTAATGTGATTCTATTTGATTTGGCCAGTGAAGATGGCATTTCCTTCCAATCACAGAGGTGCCTCACTCTATCTGCTGTTGGGCTTTCTGATGAGAAAGGAATTGGTTAAGTTAGTTTTTTTTTTCAAACTAGCATAGCGGAAAAAATTAATATTTCCCAAACTAGAGTACTCGCGCCGCAAGTTGAAACGGGCATGTGGTGGCTGCGCAAGTTGACAAAGAAAGGACTGTTCAAAGCAGCACAGTGATAAGCCAAGATCATACAATCATTTTTCACTTATCCAGCAAAATAGAACGTCAAAAGAGCCCTATTTCTATCTTTGCTGCAGCTCGCAGGCTAGCCCCATATCCAGCAAAATTCAACGATAACAGTGCCATCCTTGATGTTTCCTAGTAGAATGGAAGAAATGGGTGGTTAACCAGTGAGAGAAACTGCTCTTCTATGTTCAGAGTGTGCTCTCCAAGGATTCTGATCCGCAAATTAGATGACCTGCGCGACAGTACAACCATGAAGAAGGCTATATTTGTCTTCAAATTAACTAAAACTATTCACACATTTGATCTGTAAATTTGGATAGCAGTCAGGCAATGGCCAAAATCAAGCAGCAACTTTTGGCAGTGATTTCTTTGTGGTTTATATTTTGGATAGATTGATTAATTGAAAAAATGAATGTTACTGAATTTTTGTCACGGGCACAGATCCCTCTACCTGTATCAACTTACACAAGACGGGTCAATGACTCGCAAGTGACTATGATGCGCTAGTTTACAAAATATTTTTTATCCACTGTGCTAGAAAAAACTCCGAAGGGTTGTGCAACAAGCATTGGAAGCGATGTAATATTACCATACATGCTGTTTACTTTTTCGCTAGAAACTAGGGTTCAATCTGATAAAGAAATTTTTTTGCAGAAAAGACAACTTTAGCATGGATTGGCTAGCAAAATTTTGGTTTTGAAATTGCTTTGGGAATCTAGTATTTGATGGCGTTCTTTCTTTACTGCATCGTATATAACTGGAATGACCTTACACCGCTACCCACATGTTATCGTGTCTTCCAGGCTGAAGCCCCTTCTAGGTGGGGAGGAAAAACACTCACAAAAGCAATAGCCCTAAATTGCGTATCTTTAGATAAATCACCAACAGTGAAACGAACATGTACGAAAAGCCATGCTAGCATAAGATCCAGCCC
>Ga0307507_10009862_pt1 | contig 12578 bp, 14 predicted proteins | sample 7_EM_MG_FD_207223 | JGI IMG/M metagenome (GOLD analysis project Ga0307507, IMG submission 207223) | Populus trichocarpa ectomycorrhiza microbial communities from riparian zone in the Pacific Northwest, United States - 7_EM | ecosystem: Host-associated > Plants > Roots > Unclassified | place... | reverse complement strand
ATAGTCGCAACCATTGGTTCGATCGATAGGAAAGAGTCGTGTAATGCCGGATAAGACTAAGGAATGCCTCCTGCAGACCAGGTCAAAACGGAGCCAACAATATGAGGATTGGCCATCTTCTATCCTACGAAATATTTGTCTGACATGCGAACACATGGAGATTATTCGTAAATCTATTTTAGCAACGGATACATGTTCGGATAGCCATCTAGGCGGACGGGCACTACACCCTCCCCATGAGAGAGGCCTAGGTGGCAATAAGTTGCGCAAACGAGAGTAGAAAGATAATGGATGATCAGGGTCAAGTCGGGCTTCCACTTCAAAGAAGTTGAGCTAGGTGGACAAGAGATACTTAGTTATAGGAAAAGATTATATCGCCTGTGAACACCCACACGCGGAATATAAATATTGAGGTGTCTTCGTAGCTGCTATCCATCATCAAGCAACGGAGAAGAGAGCTTAACAATATATACACGTTAACATATATTTATCGTTCTACCTACTATACTTCTATCTTGAGTCTCGTCTCCCTAGACGTATTCTCCCAAATTACCAACGGTCGGGCCTAGTATATTCGCTTGCTCTTAAAATATTACTACCCCCATAACAGTTAACATGAAGAGCAAAACAGGATGGCTAATTGACGACGTAGGACGAGGAATTGGGGGCCCCGGGCCCCTAGACACGACGGAGTGCTACCCCACAAGAAATAGTGTACACCTCGAGTGATAATCCGTTCGCTCCGCTCTCACGGGAGTCGGCCTCTAGGCCTTCTGAGCCATCTACGCAAACGAAACTCCAGGACGTCCAGAAGGTTCTATGGGAGATGCCCTCCTTGGCAGACTACATTACAGATACCTGGCTGGCCGCTGTGCTGTGTTTAGGACTCGATGGTGCCCAGCACACCCTTCTTTCTAGCTACCCGGATTCCGTAACGAACGTCTAGTCTCCCCTGCCGTTACTCAGCTTGATGCGCTGGGTCACACAACTCTACTGAGAGCAATCGAACAAGCAGCTCGCACCATGGAACCAGCAGCCGCGCTGTGTTTACAACATGATGGTGTCCAGGACAGCTCTCCAACCACCCTGCTCGTAATCCGCGAAGTACGTCCCGCCTCCCTCGCTGTTGCTCCAATTGATGCGCTGGTTCACACAACTTCAGTGAGAGCGACAGAACAAGCAGCTTGCACAACCCCACAGCCGCCCACCAGTCTCCCAGCCCCGACAGACCCAGCAGCCCCTGTGACACCCTCGGCACCCAGGGCTTCTTTAACGTCAAGTTTAAGTAGTGCCCCAAACAAAACCAAATCGCCATCGCCCCAACCCCACTGTTCAAAAAGACACAGAGCTGGACGACAATAATTAGGGATTTCCTAGTTTCTCGAGTACTTTTTTTTTGATTTTCATTTTTCCCTATATCTTATTTCGCTTTAGTCAGAATTCTCAGTTTGTGGTTTGTTAGCTGGTATGTGAGAGTAAACATATCATTGGGCGCCCTTGCTACAGCTTCTCGTATCCTTTATTGCTAGTCCTTACACCTCCTTACGTTAAGATACTAATTTCTTTTTCCTGGATCAAGCTCACCGTGCATTCTGTCCTTAACTGAGCCGGCGTCGGAGGACCAAACTAGTAAAACACATGAGCGCATGGCGTGAATACAGAATTCTAGATGTTTAGTAGTAATGATTCAACGTTAGGAGATGAGGTTCGATAATCCTAATCCGCTTTAGGGGTGGCGATCCTCTTGCTAGAATTAGTGTCGCTAACCGATACTCGTTGTGGCTAGATATTGGTTAGCCTCATACATTAGTGACGCCCATTTCATCAAACCTTTTCAACCAGAGTTGGGATAACCATGATACATTAGGACATCGAGAGCATGGCGTGAGTACAGAATTACGGACGTTCCGTGGTGTTCATTCCACGTTAGGTGATGAGGTTCGATAATCCTAGTCTGATTTAGGCGTGGCGAGTGTTTTGCTAGAATTACTGTAGCTAATTGATACTCGTTGTAGCTAGATTTTACTTAGCCTCCTACATTAGTGACGCCCACCACACCGAACCCTTTAAACTAGAGTCGGGAAGACCATGAAACCTGAGGACGTCGAGATCATGATCATAATGTTGAACAAGCAGAAAACCCCTATTTACAGGAGCATATTTTATTTCAATACCGAGTGATACTGTGTGATTCTCCCAACCCCTCCTCCAAGTCCTAGCTTATAAGACCTCACGGGTCCATTGAAAATAACCACAGATTCCTCATCTTCACGATATGAAAGATATATTACATTGTTCTACGTCCTAATTTTTATTTTGCCTAACGTTGATCAACCATTCAGCATTCCACCATGTCTAGACAACCGCAAGCCAATTCACGCAGCTAGCCAACCCCTCTAGTAGGAAATGTCAACGGACGTAGACGCCAAGTGGTACCTGATGGCATACAATCAGCGAGATCGAGAACGGGAACGCAACAAAACCAATCTGGCAGCTCGCCCAGCACACTGCCGAATGAGCAGCCATTGCGTGTGCGCCCTACACCACCAAATGCAACCGGAGCACTCGAAAGACCACCAAAGCGCCCCCGGAGGAGGACGATATAGAGCATCACGTATACCGATATTGAGATGGAACCTGACACACAAGTACCAACGGAAACAGTTCGTCTAAGAAATGCTAGCAGTGATGAGTACGAAGACTCTGGGGGATCAGATCAGACTGAATTGGACACTAAGCCCGACGCGGAAGAAAATGATATTTCAGATGCTACTGGAGCAGGGCGGCGTCACCGGTCAAGAACAGCGGAACAGACAAACAATCAGGTATCGACTGTGCGAGTTTCGACCACCTCAGGATTACAGAGACAGAACTCGTTAGGCGGATGCCAGCAGCCTGAGGACGTATAACACCCGGTAGAGCGTATACTCTGCCAGTGCTCCCGTCATCCAGTGTAGCCCGATATTCATCCCCACTAGCCACTCACAGTGCCACTACGTTGGGAGTTAGAGGTTCAAGTCCAGCCGGCGAATTGAGTATGCCACACTTTGAGGATATCTGGCTGGGTACCCAGTCACGGCGAAATACAGCGAGTGGAGTAGAGGCGGCTTTAGTAACGCAGGCCAAAGTTCTCATTCGCTGGTACACCATGTTTGTTGACCCACTCCCAGGCCCAATTACTTTGACGTCTAAGGTACACGTTACTTGGGTTAAGAGGCTCGATTATATAGCTGATGCAGGAAATATAGAAGCGTCGGAGGAAAACATAAAGAGAGTAAGTGGACACAAATACACAGGGATGACGCCCCCCTGAAGCCTGGTATAGTACTGATTCTGAAAGATGCGCAATAGACACTCTGGGGTAATATCCCAGTTTGTTTCCCATGTTAAAGATGAGATGGGAAAATGATAAGATCTCCCAGAACATGCCACGGCGATTGCACACAGGGTGGACTCCCTGCAGGAAAAGGATAGATATATGTGATCCCCAAACGGATATGAGGTTGGTGCGCCCTAGTTGGACAACTTTCTTCCCATAACTAACAGGTATTACACTCCGCCCAGAAATTGACATTTTGATTGGGGCACCCCAGATTCCCAAGGCCATATGGGATACGTACTTCAGAGGCAGGAAAATGTATGGGATTGTCGAACCCGATTGTCTTGGGCGTATCAACGGCACAATGATTTGCTTAATATGTGCCATCCTTTGTCATACTCTACAAGCATGGCAAACAGGAGTATATAAGGAATCAGGCGAGTTCAAGCCTGACGCAGTACGAGGTCAGCCAGAACCTGAACCGACCCCTTATTCTCCATGACACTAACATGATCTGAACCACTGAAGACCTTTTTGCCCGGCGAACTCAGACGTGGGCTGATTGCCCAGAATCGGTACAGGCGATAATTGTGGACAAGATTCGCGGGACCATCCGGACAAAGATGGAGAAGGAGAACGGGGTGGGACAAGACCGCGAGGAAGGGTATACCAACTATGGGGCAGCGGTAGCCGCTGAGCCTCCAAGTCAGGCATCGAGCCAGACTACGCGACGGCCAGCCCACCAAAGCCAAACTCCTGGCAATTGGGTTGAGGTAGCCGCCGAGCTGCAGAGTCCACCATCCGGCCAGGCTACGCAATGGCCAGCACACTGAATTAAAATTCCGAGCAGCTGATGCATTGGGACCCCAGTGGGATAGCAGGATACTCAAAAGGATTCACAGGACACTGATTTGTCTTTTGATTTCCTCCAGATGGCAGCTGCCCAAGCTCTCAGATTTCTCGATTCTTCTCCGCCAAGTGCAAATGGTTCACGGGAGGTGACCAGGGAACTATCGTTGGACAGGACTGTAAGTCCTACTCCATCTCGAGGCCTCTCGCTGAGCCTTGACGGAATAGAGCCAGCACGATAGGAGACACGTGATAGTGAGCGGGGGGATGTGGAACAGGGGCACAATGGGAGTGTTGGTGAGGGTATTTAAGAAATGATGTGTCCAATAGGTCGCATATGTGTCAAGTAGCTTAATTAATTAATACTATTGGTTTGGCGGCGCTGTGTTGATATGAGAACAGAAAGGAAAATCTAGGCGTTCGGAGTACTAGTAGTAGAATCAATGAAAGGGACACGCCACGGGGGGGTCTGGGCGATGTTATACCAAAAATCACGGGGTGAGATCAGAAAGAAGAGGATAGAGCGTGCGCAAGATTGGGATTGTGTCAGGCAGAGTTGAGATAGTTCCCCCCGTGTCTGGGAGGCATCATGAGGGCATCTAGATATTACGTAGAAGCCTACACATAGAATAGAAGAAGTCAAGCTACGATTATAACACACAGCACGTAGAGAGAATGAAATCAGGATAATGGTGCGCCGGCAGAGAGTGTCTGGAGGTAGAAGCCAAAGAAGACAGATACCAGGACGAGAGAGCTCAGGATCATCATGCGTCGCCCTGGTGCAGCAACTGAGAATCAGAGGTGTTCAGGACGTAAGAGCAGAGCCCCAGCCGCAGTCAGAGTGCAGGGAACGTAGGGGTGCGTGTCAGGATGGCGTGAGGGCGCGGCATGTCAGGTGATACAAAATCAGGATGCAACGTCAGATCGACGTTGCGTCCTGATTCACCATTGACGTTATGTGCGCTAGGTGCGCCAGACGCATGGGGCGCCCCTGGCGCAGAGTATTATTTTTGCTGATGGATCCTATGGAGACAGACGAACTATGCCAGTCCCAAGCCCCAACGGCAACATCGCAAGACACACCAATCACTAGCTCCACCAACTGTAGACTATCTCCCCCTCTCCGACCAGGACTCCTCCATCACACAGAAATGAAGCCGTCCTTGTCGCAACAATCTCAGAGCCCGGGGGAGCTCTTATTAACTCCCGAAATGAACACGCGACTCGACCCCATCAACTGAAGCCTACATTGGTACTCAGCCAAATTCGCCAAAACCATCAACTCAGAGTACCTGGCATTGCAATCCCTTCCAACCACAATCCAAAGTTTCGTAAGGGTACATCAGCAAAATGTAAAAACCAGTCCTGGTCCACCAAGGGGGGTTATGGTCCCCCTGGTCCTCCTGGTCCACCCTGATCCACCCTGGTCCACATTTTCGGCAAAATTTCAAAAAGTGTGGATCAGAATGGATCAGAGTGGACCAGGTGGACCACGGGGACCACAACCCCCCTTGGTGGACCAGGAGCGTTCAGGACCACCTTGGACCACGCTCCGACATTTTCCTGATGCTGATGATATCGTGTGGCACTCCGTATAGCCTGACACTCTCTTTCATGAAGCGATTGGCGAACTGCAGTGCGTCTAGGTCCTTCGAGCATTGAATGAAATGGCTCATTTTGGTCACCTGATCGATGACCACTAGTATGGTGTTATATCCTTCTGATTTTGGCAGGTCTGTAATGAAGTCCATAGCTATTGATTTCCATAGTCGATTGAGGGTTTCGTTTGACTGTAGCAATCCGTAGGGTGCATGTCGGACCACATTGGTCCTCTGACATGTGTTGTAATTTTTATGAATCGTTTGATGTCTTCTCTTATCTTTGGCCAATAATATCGTCGGCTGATGAGTTCAGTAGTTTTTGCTGTCCCGCCGTGTACTGCCTGTAGGGGTTTGTTGTGTTTGGAGATAAGAGTTGTTCGTATCCCTTCGTCGTTTGGTATCCAAATCTTTCCTTGATAACATAAGACGTCGTCCTTCCATTGACATAGTCCCAACCCTAGTCCTTTCATTTCTTTCTTTTCTTCGTCCAGGTTTCTTTTGATATTTTGGATCTCGTCGTCGTTTTTGCTTGCATTTTGTATCTCTCCTTCGCCTTTGTCTCGAAATTCGGTTCTTTCCAATATGTCGAGCTTGATTTCTTTGGTCTCTGGTATATCCCAGTATCATTCTTTTGGCAGTAAGATTCCCACATTTCGGGTGAGCCTCTTGTCTCCTGCCGTGGGTAGGTCCCCCTCTCTGCTTGTGAGGGCGTCGGGCTTTCCTGCCGCCTTCCCTGGTCGCTCTTCGATTTTGAGGTTGTATTGGATTAATTCTTGCATCCATCGTGCTTGTCGTTCACTTAGTTCCTTCGTTGTCATGAAGGTTACTAAGTTTTTATGGTCAGTCAGGACCCGCACTGATTTCGGACTTCCTCTCGTGTATCGTTTCCATTCGTGGAAATTCTGAACTATTGCCAATAGTTCCTTGTCGTATATGTTATAGTTGCATTCGGCGTCTGACATTGTCTTGGATCGGTATGCCACTGGTCTCCATTGTCCGTCCTGGCATCGTTGTGACCGTATACTTGAGCAGATGTATTTTGAGAGGTCTGTTTCGATCTTGGTTGGTGCGAGGGGATCGAAGTAGACCAGTACTGGTGCTGTGGTGAGTTTTGTCCTTAATTCGTCGAATGCTTGCTGTTCTTTGTCTCACCATTCCCAATTGCCAATGCATTCTTTTTTCGTTTTTGCGTATAGTGGTTTGGCTGTCCTGCTCAAACCTTCTATAAATCGTCTGTAGAAGTTGCAGAACTCTAGGAAGCATTGGATTTCCTTGATTTTCTTGCGGGTTGTCCAGTCCCAGATGGCCTGTGTTTTGACTGGGTCTGTCTTGACCCCTTCTTGTCCAATGATAAATCCTAGGTATTCTGTTTCGCTTTGGTGGAATTCGCATTTGGATGGCTTCACCTTCATCCCTGATTTTCGTATTGCCTCGAGGATGTTGCTGACGTCTTTTCAGTGTTGTTGTAGAGTGTTCGAATATATGAGTAGGTCATCCACATAGACAATGCAAAAATGTCGATCTGTTCCATAAGGACCTCATTAATCCAGCGCTGGAACGCTGCCAGTGCATTCCATAGCTGGAATGGCATGACTAAGCATTCTTACGCCACAAATTTTGTCCAAAAGGTTGTCTTCCATTTGTCCCCTTCTCTGATCCGAATGTTGTGGTAGGTGTCCTTGATATCCAGCTTGGTGAAGTACTTGGCTCCTCCTAGCCGATCCAGTGTTTCGCTAATGAGTGGTAGTGGGTGTCGAACCTTCTTGGTAACTTCATTGAGTGCTCTATAATTGGGGCAGAGCCTGAGCTTGCCATCTTTTTTCGAATTCATCCAGCAGATGATGGTATTCCTGGGGGACCGTGTCCCTGACGTCTTGGTCTTCATTGTTCTTTTTTATTTTTATCGCCAGCTCTGTAGTGATGTTGATAGCTTCCAGCTGAATTTCGTTGTCGACTTCATCCCATCTTAGAATTCCTGTCGTTTCTCCTCTTTGGTAGAGCTGTCTGAAAGCTCTTGCAGATATTTCGTTGATTTCCATTGGTGTTTTGGCACTCTGGCCCTTGACCATTTGGTCTATGGTGGTGTCTGAGCTTCCCAATCCTGAATCTCCTCTTCTGGTATCGTCCAACTGGGCTACCTCTTGTAGTTCCCTGTTGTTGATCTTCTCGATGATCAGTTGTGAGATTCGGTCTCCCTTTTCCACTCGGTATGATTGGTCTCCTAGGTTGGCCAGGACCAGCTTCACTTCGCCTCTGTAGTCGGAGCCTATCACACTTGCATTTCTCATGAGTCGATGTTTGACTGCTAGACTGCTTCGTGGTGCAATTCGTCCATAGATGTTGTGAGGTAATCCAATAGCTATCCCCGGCCCAACAATTACTTGCCCTCTGGCAGGAAAGTTGGTTCCTTCGTTTGCATACAGGTCGTGTCCTGCCGCCTTGGCTGATTCTTTTGCAGGCATTTTAGCCTCGAATGATGGCTTCTTAACTCTGACACTCTGGTCATTGGCCGTCGGGCCCTTCTTTGCCTGAACCTTGGAGAATCTGGTGATCAGATTCTCTTCTAGGGCTTCTGCTTCGGGTATCGCATATGCAACGGGTGAACTATTGAGATACCAAGTCGTCCATGGTTCGCTGTTGAATCTGATTCTTTTGTCGTTCCAAATCATTGTTGGATTGTGTTCTCTTAACCACGGCATCCCGAGGATGATCTCATGGTTTTGGAGGTTTGCTACTTGGAAGGTTGCCAATTCCCTATGGCTACTAATGTCCATAGGTACTTTCATTATATGGGTAACAGGGCCCATAGCGCTTGGTTTTCCGTCCGCAAGGTAAATCTCCCTTGGGTTTTTTGCTTTGATCATCTTGATCCCGTGTTTGTTGCAGACTTCTCGGTTGATCAAGTCTTCTGTTGCCCCGGAGTCAATCATAGCGTTGATTGTGACTGACTCTTTTGCGCCCTGTAGTTGTATCTTGACCATGATATGGTCATTGTCGTTTTCAAGGGTTTCCATCTAGTTGAGTGCCGCGTAGTAATTTTCCAGGATGATGGGTTTTCGTTCAAGTCTGGCCCTCAGACCATCTCTTACTAGGGACATTCGTCGTTTCCCGACTACTCGGGTTCTTGTTCGACCTCGATCTCCATGATCTTAGATCTAGTCTGCCAAGGGGCAGTTTATTTCGTGGGTTGCCAATTCCTAGTTTGTGCGTTGAATGGTTTGGGTCCGTCCTTCCTCATGCAGTTCTTGGCTTAGTGTTCAGGTTGTGCGCATTTAAGGCATAGTTGTTCTCGAATTCCCCTTTGGAATTCTTCTCTTGAGATGTGGAACCTTGGTCGTTTTCTGGTAGCATCCAATTCCATGGGGTTGCCGTAGTTCTGATTGCCATTATTTGTAGGTCGGTATGTCCCGTCTGGGTTTCGTGGTGTGAGGGTCTTTCGTTAGACGTTTTTTGTTGATGGTAATCCTTGGATATGTCTGACTATTGCTAGCTTGGTTCCCTTGTGGATTGCCCATTGTGCTAGGACTTCGAGGTCTTCATATTCTTCGCTGCTGGCCCCCCAGGGGTTTTGGAGTTTTGTGTTCATCCCTTCTAGGAGGGGTTCTCCTCCGGTCGAGTTGTCCAACTCGGCTTCACTAGCGACGAGGCGGAATTCGTTCCACTATTCCGTGACCGATCGTTTGCCTTGTTTCATATTTCTCAATTTGATTCTTGCTTCTCCTTTGGCGTCAATTACGCCAAATTGTCTTTGTAATTCTGCTTTGAATCCTGCCCAAGTGTCCCAGGTTGGGGTGATTCATTCCTCTGCGGATGGTGTGATCCAGGTCCCTGTGTCGTCCCTTAGGAGGCTTGTTGCATAGAGGATTTTTTCCTCGTCATGGCCGTTCTGCCATCCTACTGTCCTGTAGTATACTATGAGTTGGGCTAGCCAGCCTCGTAGTTGGTGTCGTTCTCCTCGATAACCCCCTGGGTCCTTGGCTTTGGGCTTTCTGATTCCTCCGCTTATGGCTGGGATGATTTGTCTCATCTGTTGCAGGTTCAGGATAGGGGTAGCTTCTGAGGATGTCGCTTCTCCTTGTGCTGCTGTAGCTGCCATCGTGTTTCGTCGTGTCCTTCCTCGTTCCTCGATTTCTTCTGATCCAATTGGTGATGGTGGCTCTGGTGTGGTAGGGCTTGGTGCCCTCTCCTCCGTCAAGACCCTTTCTAGTCCTTCTGCGAGTGATGAAAGGTCGAGATTTTGTGCTAGGGGGTCAATGTTGTTTTCGTCGTTGGTCTCTGTTTTTTCTGTTTGTTAGGTGCTGCTGGGTCGACGCAACCAAATGTTACAATTCACTCCTCTGCGGGTGATACTTGCAGCAGGTAACCGGTAGTCTCCTAATGATTACTTTTTTCTTAGCCTGGTAGCTGTTGCAATAGCGAAGTCCACTGACTCCTATCTAGCAATGTTGATCGCTAGGCTCATATAAGACCGTCGCGTCTTGATTCCCGAAAGAGTGATAGATAAAGATCTTTGCATTGCAAGTATAGTGTATGAAAGAACTTAAATAGTTGTGTGAAGAACCAAAATCTTGTCTTTTTTTTTTACTTTTTTTATTTTTATATCATGTGCTTTGTATTAATCAACTACTGGGAACAAAGACTACATGCAGCGCTAGCTATGGTAAAGGAAAAACCCCATCCCCTACATTTATCGACCCCGGTGCCAGGGAAAAAGCCATCAACTCAAGTCTGTCTGGTCCGAGACCAACCGCACACCAGCCACGGAAAATAAGATATCAAACTCCGACTAAGAGGGCGGAATAAGAAACATCAAATAAATACATGGTGAGGAATCAACAGGAAAACCCTCGCCGTAGACACCAACCAAATAAATAATTGATTTACCACTAACGAAACCAAAAGTAACCGACAATGAAAGAAGAACGAAGGGGGTGCGGGGGCTACTAAAAGCCGAGGTGGCGTTGCAAACATTACTCGAGAACCCAAGGCGTTGACATTCGCCACTGAGGCAGTGCAATATGACGACTGGTTGTAACCGAGGGGTGCGACCGTGGCAATCACTAGGGTGGCGAAGGCAGTAGGTTGCCAGCCGAGTGAATGGACTGTAGCTGTAACTGAGCAACGGGACGAGACCTGAAGGAGAGAGAGGAGGGGTAGACCCAATAACCGTGGAAACTATCGGTAACCGTGTGCGTGTCTGACTAGGCAGCCTCTAAAGGAAGTGAAGAGAATGGAGAAATCGACCGTAGCCTGTTGAACAGTTTTCTCCTACTGCGAACTGTAGTCCCAGCGGTCTGTAACATGGGTGAGAGGGTGTTGCTGACCGTGCGGACGCTCAGCGAGGCAGTGAAGCGCAAGCGGAAAGAGGAGGTGATAGAGCCAAATGACCCCTAGAAACAAGAACGCCAGTGCCCAAGGTCATGAAAAGGGAAGTAAGGCGGGAGGGGGGGGGTGCGGCTCACGGAGAGTGCGGATGCAGCTCACTGAGAGTGTGGGGGTGGTGGATGTTGACGATCAATTCTCATGGCGTTGAGATTTCAATCGCCGGGTGTCTAAGGGAGATGATTTGTAACCAAAATCCTATGTCTTTTTTTTTCTTTTTTTTTTTTGTCATATTTTAAATTTTGTTTCTAGCTGAGGCCGAAGGCCAAAGGAATAAGTACAAAAATAGCACACATCCGCAATGGATATGGCCGCAACAAACTTCCACCCAGTCCAACCCATCGTCGAGGCGGTGGAAACCGTGGGAAAAAAGCCCCTGGTCTAAAACCCACACCAAGCGCCCGGGCGCTGAAAACTACAACAAAATATACATGAAACTCGCGACTAAAAGAGAGCATCTACCGAAAAACCAAAACAAACTCAACAGTGAGAAAAACCAAAAAAACCCAAATCCGTAGAAGAAGCACCAGAGAAAGCCCATCCACCGCGAAGGCCATTAACAATCCCCAACTGCAAGCATCATCGAATACAACCAAACTCGAGGGTAATAGTACCGGGGCCATATAGACCAGATCGCGAGGCTGATGGTAGAACGTGTGGGGGGTTAGGCCGAGGGAGTCCACGAGTCCACAGAGAAGACCAGGTGAATGGTGGCCGGACGCCAAGGCGACCGAACCGGGTGGGGGGGTGTTTTAGCTGTAACCGAGCCACGGGACGAAGACCACTGGCAGGTGAGGGCCGGGCGGAGTGTGCCCAATCAAGTAGAAGTACGAAGGAGGGAGTACCAAAACGAGATGACGACTTTTCGACGATGCCGACCGTACCGAACAGTGATCCAAGAAGAGAGTGCAATACCAGAGAGCAGAGCCACCGGGGCCACTACTTCGACGATAACCCCAGACGGCGACCGACCCATTGATGAAAGAAAGGGGTTGCCGACCGTGCAAATGCTAAGCGAGGCAGCGAAACAAGTGCGGAGAAAGGAGAGGAAAGTAACCGTGAAACCCCATACAACCAGGCTGCCAAAGCAACAGGAAGATCAGAAGGGAATCAGAGGGGAGAGGGGTGGTGGTAGTGTCACCCTCCTAGGTAAAAGAGGCATCAGAAGAGGGGAGAGGGGGTGGGTGTTGCCGATGAATACTCATAGTGTTGAGTTTTCAATTGCCGGGTGTGTAGAGGAGATCATTCGTGACCAAAATCCTCCGTCTTTTTTTTATTTTATTTTTATTTCATGTGCTTGTGTTACAATCCTCTCTTCTCCGGGTGATACTTGCAGCAGGTAACCGATAGTCTTCTAACGATCACTCCTCTTGGCCCAATAGCTGTTGCGATAGCTAAGTCCGTTGACTCCTATCTAGCAACGTCGA
>Ga0307507_10009861_pt1 | contig 12578 bp, 10 predicted proteins | sample 7_EM_MG_FD_207223 | JGI IMG/M metagenome (GOLD analysis project Ga0307507, IMG submission 207223) | Populus trichocarpa ectomycorrhiza microbial communities from riparian zone in the Pacific Northwest, United States - 7_EM | ecosystem: Host-associated > Plants > Roots > Unclassified | place... | reverse complement strand
GCTGTTATTATATTAATAATAAAAAAGAAGTGCATGAACAAGGATTGAACCATAGCCTTCAAAGATGTCACATGACTAAGTACTGACAATATTACCACTAGACCAAGTAATTATAAGACATATAACCATTATTTTATATATGTCATTCTTGTGTCTACCTTCCCAAACGAGTGTTGGCAAATGCCAACACTTTATTTGCCATCAACAACAATCCACACCTCTCTTCTTCCTCAACCACCATCATCTACGATGCCCACCAACACCACATCACCAGATTCACCCATGGCCACCACCACCCACAACACTCGTCGACCACCCACAATGACCATGGCACACCGCAACACAACAACAACCTCGCAACACCATGTCACCAACCATACGAGCACCAGCGAGGTTGACATGACGCGATGAGCATCATCTGATGGTGATGACATGCCATGTCATCACCGTCTGGTTGTTTTCAGCCACCCCAGTGAGTAAAAAACCACCTCAACCCCCCCACTGCTTACTATCCAGGTGCCACGTCGACAGCGGCCGCCATGGACACCATGACAAATGGTGATGATGCACAGACAATGCAGTGACACAAACAACAATGAGGGCCCACCTACCACACGAACGGCAATGAGGGCCCACCACCACCACTGACAAACGGCAACGAGGACCACCACCATGCACCAACAGCAACGAGCACCCAGCACCAGCACACACCCGACGTGGCCAGGACAGGGACGACGATGACATGGCACAATGACAGACGATGACAAGGCTGCCCCACGACAACACAACGCCAACCAATGACACATGGCTAGGCGATGACAACACATGCAAAGACGACAATGAGGGCCATGTCCCCCTTGCCTTTTACATCCCCCTTCCCTTCATCCCCAGTGAGAATGGGATTGGAGGTGTACTGAGAAATACGGTGATAATCCAAGATATTTCTGATATGAACTGAGGATAGCTGTAACCGACCAAGTCAGGTCAGGTCAGATGATGTCAGATGAGGTCGTAGATTTGCCACCATTCTGAATTCAATCGGAAGATTTACATGAAAATTATTTTCCCCTTCAGAGCATGTCTGACACTAGCTGGCATGAAACGTGCTCCACTGAGGTTATCAGAATCCTTCAGAGACATTAATTTTGTTGAAATCGTTTTTACTCTCTGAAATATTACAGTTTTCTGTACACTACTGCTTGCATCAATGATATGAGCCAGTGTCCCTTTCCTGAATGCACAGTAAAACTATGAAAAAGCCCCACCTCTGGACATGGTTACTTGAAGTGAGTCAGTCATTGAGGATCCTGGAGACATGCCTAATATTGCATTAGAACTTCACCACAGCAAAACAGGTTAGTCATTCATAAACTCACTGCAACGATTCCATTTGGTATATGCCTCGCCGAGGTTGATATGTGCTAGAACCAAGAACAAAACTGGGAATCAGAATACCAAAGATAATGCACATATACTTACCTTGGGCAGCATTTCATGTGTCGATGCAGCTTTGGCAAGCTCGCTCCATGAGGAAAGACTAGTCTATAATAATATATATGCCCCAATGCAACCTACAGGCTCAAGCGATACCAGATTAGAATGTCACACATTGGAGGAAAGACAATGGACACACCGTGACCTGACACCTAGTAAAGTTGCGCATTGTTGGTGTCACCCTACACAGACTTGATGGGTTTCTTGCAAATGCTGAGTATGGTGGTGGCAGTGGCCTAAGGAAAGCCTCATGTTGGATGAGGACGCGATATCCCAGTTGTCGTCAGGGTGTTGCTGAGCTCTAGGTGGTGCTAGGGTCATCGGAGACAGAAACACAAGGGATATTCAGTCTGTGTGGTCTTACAATCGGAGATGCCAAAGAGCCAGGGAAGGTCGAAATCACAAATGGAGAGGGGATCATGGTGGAAGGAAGGAAAGAGGCAGTTGGACAGCTCAATCTGTTCCAGGTCAACTTGATGGGTTTACATAATTTTGGACTTACAAGTTTTCAAACCTTCATCCCATTTTGAGAGCATCAAAAGTACAAAACCTACTGGTGAGCGAGTTGTCAAAAACATAAAAGGCCATGAGAAGGCTGCAATTTTTTTTGTTCTGCTGCATGAGGCTACAAATCAAGAGGTGTGATGATGACTCAATGCTGCAATTCAGAATGAGCTCAGACCAAACCAGTCCAGCTCAGCTGCAGCCAGCAAATCCCAGATCCTTTTCACAATGCTCAGAAAACCTCTGATCCTGTTCTCACTGGGCTTCATCCCCCATCCCTTCACCATCCCCCATCCCTTCATCCCCCTTCCCTTCATCCACATTCCCTTCATCCCCCTTCCCTTTAGCATCCCCCTTCTTTTTTACATCCCCCTTCCCTTTATTTAGCATCCCCCTTCTATTTAACCTCTAGTGTATTGTTAAAATAATTCTATGTAGTTATTAAATACACTTCAATTATATTTGTTCAGATTTAATGTCACTGACAATTAAGTTATCATTGATAAGTAGACTTAGATTAAGGAATTTCATTGAAATCTGAAACTCTGATCAGAACTGCTCAGCTCTGTTCAATGCTGGTCAGAGCTGATCAGAGCTGTTCAGCATTGATCAGCAATCCTGATGCTGATCAGTGCTGATTGTAGAAACTCTGATCAGAACTGATTAGTGCTGATCAGAAATCCTAACACTGATCAGAACATGTGGGGGAGAGAGAAGTACTGGCCTTGATGGCCTTGAGCAATGGCGTGACACTGTCCTGGACTTCCTTGCTGATGCAACTGAAAACTCCTTCATGGTGGTATAAGGAGTGCGCATGTAAGAATTGCTTGTCAGGGCTTTGTTAATGGTGTCCAGCGAACCAGAGACGAGTGGAATAGAACTGAAGCGTGTCAAGATGGTGATTTCTGGGGCATTATTCTGGGTCTCTGTGGTGGTTCTAGACATTGTGGACAGTGGTGGGCAGTGTTGCTGATGGTGGTGGTAGGAGCTCCTGACATCACAAGCACCAGTTACGAGCACCAGTGGGCAGACTGGTGCTCGTGGATTGCTTGTGGATGTAAGTAATAATGCTCATTACATAAGATACACATGCTAGATCCTGGTGTAGAATCCATGGCTGGTTGCATTGCTGGGCACACATTAAGGTAGAAAAAGTGGTCAAGAACGTCCGACATAAAAAAATTCATCCCTTAAATTCGTTTATCATCCCAGCTGCCACATAAATTTACAAGAAGGACTCGAGCAGCACAAGAAAGTAGTTACATATTGAGGGGAAAACAGCAGCTCCCAGAATGATGACATTGCAAAATCGTGGTTGCACTTCTGCCTGGGAGCAAGAAAAACTCCTGCGTCAGACACAAATATCCAATCCAACCCTAACCAGGCCCCATTCCAATGACAAATGTGCTTCTCCCTCCATGGGAAAGGACCAAGACTCTTTCTGCGCCATGTACCTGGTATGTCTCTATGCTTGGAACCGCCATGGAACCCATAGTCACTGCCATGGGTAAAGCCATTATGGTGACTTTGTGAAGCGAAAATTTCCCATGGTGCGGCAAAGCAATAAGAGTTATGGGAATGATGTGAATTCCTCCCTATGAAGTTCATGTCAGATTTCAAAAACCTCTGATTAAAGGAAAGCAAAGCACCATTGCCATGAAATCACCCTGTTTGGGCCTGCTGACCAGCCATTCCCTAACCATTACTTCAATATTAAACCATAGATTGTATTGGCGACCAGAATCTTGTGTGGTTGAACCTCAATGGAAGGAAGTATGTATTGTAAGATTGGCTGATATGGGCTGCGAGAACACTTCTCTGAAGACAACACATTGGTAAATGGTGTTGATATTAGACGTATGCATGCTGCAGCAACAATCTTGGAGAGTGCGAAAGGTTAACGATAAGATTGTCAAGTGACCATGCATCTCACATTCATGTAAGGAACATCCATGGGGATCTTAATTTCCCACCATTCTCCCTCTGAGGGATGAGGATGTGTATCAGACCTAGAATGCAGAGTGCAACCTCAGTCAGGGATGATGGTGATGACAACTGAGTTGTATTACCTAGAACACAGAGCACACTAGGGATGAGTCAGTATACTAGGTAGCATAGAGAATAGGTAATACATACACCTCAGTGTCAGGGATGATGGTGATGACAACTGAGGAGAAAGAGAAGAGAGGCGAGGTATGTAACTTCCTGAAGTTTATGATGAAGAGGAATAAGGGTGGGATGACAGTTGGTCATATTCCAAGTGTTGAGTAGATCAGTCATGAAGGCCTTCTGAGAAAGATAAAGCTTTCTGTTAGGATGATCATGGGTAATGTGAATGCCCAGGTAGAGGGATACAGGACCCATGTTGACCACTTCAATATCCTTGCACAATTCCACTATGAATCAGTTGTACAGAGGAATTGAGTTGGTAATGCCAAGGCTGTCATCCACATGCACCGGTATGATGAGAACGAGGTCAGCACCATCCGAGGGCATGGGTATAGAAGGATCTGGTGGAGAGGACCAACAACCATTGAAGACAGCATGATCAACTTTGCAATGTGACACCCATGGCTGTAGGTCTATGCCATATAAACTGGAATGATCCACCTGACTGGTTTCCATAGATGGTGGACTTTTCCACTGTGGATTAATCCACTAACCTTTGTAGAAATGACTTTAGAGTGGTATGTCTGATGGAAAACAATATATTGGAGGTATATTAATATCAATCTCAGCATATAATGTAGATCTTGCTTCTTTATGTATAAATATATGTCAACAATGAACAGTTTTAGTTCTGAGGAGATATTTATGTCCTACAGCTTTGTTTCTCCTAGAAGGAACCTCTCAAACTTCAGAATATATATATTTGATAATGTTCTGATACCCTAGATAGTTTCCCTCTGTTGGTTGCAGCCAAAATAGCTGGATTCGACAAACCTATTTTGGATGACCTTGGCCTTTTGATGCCTTTGGTACACAATTGTCAACAATGCATAGTTTTAATTCTGAGGAGATATTTATGTCCTACAGCTTTGTTCGTCCTAGAAACAACCTCTGAAACTTCACCAAATATATATTTGATAATGTTCAGACCACTTCAGATAGTTTCCCTCTGTCAAATCTGACTGAAATAGTTGGATGCAACAAACCCTTTTCGGATGACATTGGGCCTTAGACACTGTTGGTACACAGATGTAAACAATATCAAAATAACTTGAAAAAACAGCTTGCTACTCTACCACACAACATACAGGGAAACAAAAGGTTTAGAAAGGATCTAAGAAAGCATCTTCTAATATACATTTTTAAAAAAGGAGGTGAATCAGCTTTCAACAACCTTGCAAAAGAAAATTATGCCCTGCGGCGATTCAGCGTCATGCTTGCGCCCACCCTCTTCCAGTGGTTGGTGCCATCCCTCACATCCATCATCCTTGCTTGCTGTTGTGTGCTGTACCTCCGCCTTGTTCTCAACACAGTCCAGATCGACTCGGTGATACATTCATATGCATGTGGGTTGCTTTGCAAAATGGGGCATTGAGGAGACATTTTTGGGGCAGTGGTTGGTTGGCAGTGTCACGAGGTGGCTGGTTGCATCCCTAAGAGGGGGAGATGAGGAAGGGGCAGGGGGTGAGGGTGGCTAGGGTGAGTGAGCAGCTCGGCTGAGTGAGAATGTATTCATGCCCCAGTCCCACTTGGTGTTGGGACCATAACTGGAGGAAGGAGTAAATCATCACTAAACAGAGGCAAGGATTGAAAGGCTTACATCAAAATGATGTATTACTAGCTCTGCATGATTAATGTTAGGAACCTGGTACATGTCTGTGAATATCGTGATGGAACTTTGCCAGCTTCAATGATGTCAGTGTCCCAATAAAACTTGCTAGACATCGAATGACCATGCGACCAACTGCCAAGTGAAGACATAAGATTGAGAGATGGTGACATTGAACTTTGACATACCAGGCATATATGGGGGAAGGTTCAAGATTGATTTTTCGAGATCTGGGAAACGTGAATTGAACATGGAGGTGATGATGAGGCTAAATGAACTCTGCTTGCAATTGGTGCAAATGCAGCATCGCAGAGCAAAGTCCACCCGAGGAACACCCTTTGTTCCACAATCCTTTGATAATTATGTTAGCAGATTGAACCGGGAGTAGAAAAACTAGCGCACTCATATACGCTCGCATCTTTTAGACAGGCAGCTTGACTTGGCTAAAGCCATAAGCTTGGCATAGGCAAGATATGAGAGGCGTTTAAGAGGTCGGCATATATATCAATGGGCAGGTTGACTTGGCTAAGGCCATAAGCTCAGAGTAGGCAGGAACGTGAGAGGCGTTTAAAGAGGTCAGTGTATATGTTGGCAAGTGGCATGGATGATTCAGTTAGCTATGATGGGGTGCTTCCATAGGATGAACTCACCATCGTAATGTTCACATCTAGCGAACATCCCCAGAACCTTCCCTTTGGACTCCCGAATGCTGAAATTGGTTGTCAACGGATAGCATATCTGGTGGTTTATTTTGTGCAAACATCGAGGTGAGGCAATCTGATAGGCAATGGACCTTGGCTTTGATGGAGGTTTTGGTTGATGGAGTGGCACTAGATTGATGGGGAGTCGATTGTTGCAGTTGAATAGGCATGATGGGGAGTGGAAGAGACGACACTGACATGGCGTGCTCAACCATGCATCAACAGTGCTCGGAAAATGCCAAGCACTGACTGAGTGCTGCACAAGTTGCTCCTGTATTCTTTATTGGGGCAAAAAAAATATGGAAAAATGTATTTAAAGGTTCTGAGGAATGGGACTAACATTTGAGATAGGTAGTACTATGTATTCATCAGGCAGGGAGTAAAAGTCAGAAGAGTTCCAATCTACAGCTGAGATTCTGGCACTTTAAGTTTCAGTTGCTTTAGTGTGACTACACCTATCCCATCACCTGTACCTCCACAATCCTCTGATTTCCATATAAAATTTGTGAATCCATTCAGTTTTTTATTCTGAAGATAGCTATGTAAATTTCATGGCCATTGGGTGGTTTTAGTGGACACAGGATGGTTTAAATCAGAGGAAATATGCTTTATTCAATGACTTTCACAACAAATCCTTCATTATCAAAGTGAATACAGTGCTCACAAACTTTATACCAACATCCACCTTTAGCTAGGATTAGGTGAAACTAATTCCCTCAAAATTAGGCAAGCAGAGTAAGGTTTCCCAACACAATTCTATGTTTTGAAACCCTCCTAAAAATTAAAAAATGGGAACAAGACTTTCAGTCATGTTATTTCACTCAAAATTTAACACTGCCTATTCTAATATTCTTTCACTTATGCTCTGGATGGTGGTAGGTTATAGCTGGCATGTATCAGTTTACAAGTTGCTAGAATTACTTATATGTTTTGAGCCTTAAAGACAGAGATACTTATTACTCCTTTCTTGTTAAAAGTATATGTGTATATATTTCTAGTACAATGACAACAAAATTTAATTAAGATACAGAATAAATAAGTAGAGAGCTCATACCAAGTACAGTGAGAACGAAGTTGAGTTGTCTCAATGTCCGCTAATACTTGTGCCGCTGATTACGCAAGCGAGCTCAACTAGTCAAGCTCAATTACATAATACACATCATCCAAGTTCACTATGTTGCATCCATCCACTTGCGAGGGCACCATGAACATGAAAGATGAAAAATTAGGCTATGTTCTACATGTAAAGTACTAAAATGTTTATGTTTCATTAACTGCGAGTGTACAGGATGAATACCATGCTTTTTGAGGTTTTTGGCACATGGGAGGCAACTGTTTACACCTATGTGGCAATGCCTTTGGCAACGTCATCCAGTGAGAACGAGAGCCATCCATCCGAAAGGCTGCTGGATTGAAGTACAAAATTCATCCTATATAACACAAACCAATTACAATTTAAGAAATATGAAGTTAATTCCATCAATAATTTGAATGACACCCCTCCAAAGCATACTTTCATGATTTTCTTTCCAGGAAACTACCTTTGTTGATGGTTATTTGTTGACTAGAAGCCCCGAAGAGAAAATTGTCATCTGGAACATGACTTGCTCATCCATCATCTCTGCACCTCTGATTGAGGTGGAAATTTTTTGAAAAAGTCGCAAATATATGTCTACATCACCTGGTAATTCTGAGTAGCTGTAACACAAGATTTAGAGGAGAAAAATGAGAATTATTACAATTGGAATATTCTGGTGAAATGCAGGTTTTGCAGAAGGATTTTGATATGGAAAAAACATATGTGGATGCTCTTTGGGCAAACAAAACATACACAGAATACAGGAAAACATACCAGTCATCAAGGCTGATCCAGGATGTACCATTTCTGAGAATTTTCAATCATAAAACATATCTGAGCTATATTTAGATTTGTCATAAATTACAAACATTCTGGATCCCAAGAAAAAACATATGTGGATCCCAAAATAGCACAGAACACCTAAATTAACCCAAGGAAGAAAGAATTGATGGTGACAACAAACTGAAACATGTCAGGCTAAAAATAGATACTGTAGAACCATATTCTGAGCAGAAAACCTATTCTAGGGGTATATTTCATTATAGGTGATTTTTTCATCAATTTCTGGTCCTACTACAAGAGTGAATGAGGATCCACAGGAATATGCCATTTGAGATTTTGGATGGATGCAGGCCATATGGAAACCAGTAGTCTGGATTTATCCAGGGTTAAATGGTCAATAACTACAGCCTTGGCTGCAGCTTTGTCAACTCTTAATGAGAGTGGGAGTAGATGGATGCGTATACTTATGAGCTCTGCTAACCACTTATTCATAGTGACTGAGTAAGCATACACATTGTTAGCATATCAGTACATATGGTCATGTGACCATCCACTCGGTATATACATACCTCGCCTCTCTTCTCTTTCTCCTCAGTTGTCATCACCATCATCCCTGACACTGAGGTGTACGTATTACCTATTCTCTATGCTACCTAGTATACTGACTCGTCCCTAGTGTGCTCTGCATTCTAGGTAATACAACTCAGTTGTCATCACCATCATCCCTGACACTGAGGTTGCACTCTGCATTCTAGGTCTGATAGGTTATGGGCCCTGCCTAACCCAGAAGCTAGCCTGAGCCATCAGGGATACAACAACTCATGGTTTTCTAGGTATTTTTACATTCAGGGGCAACATTTCATTCCATCCAGGCATTCTTGCGATGCTCATTCTGCACATATATGCAGACATGCAGACATACACACATGCATACATCCATTTGGATGTGACATACATACCACACCAGATGGATCAACAAGAAGATCTTTACGATACATGCACAATGAGCCTCACGGACATGTACCAAGTCAACGATCAGCTGCAAGGAGACCCTACTTGGCACCAGCCCCCTCTGCTTCTTCCCTTTCACCACTCTTTTTCCCCTCGCAATCCATTTCTTCACATCTTGCCTAGTATCCCCTCTTCTTCACACAATGATCAAAACCATCCCTTTGTTACTTTACCTTCACACAATGATCAAAATCATCCTTTTGCTACGTTACATTCGCACAACACTGAACACCGTCCTTTTGTACCTACAGCTTTGCACAACAACAAACACCATCCTTTTATTATGCCACATACTTCTACATTTCCTGAATTAACAACCAGTCCTCCCCTTTACAATACTCATACCAATCCACATATATATCCATCATTTCCATGATACCCTTCAAACTCATGTTCAGCATTACCTGACTTTAAAGATTCTACATTACCTTCATCTACATATATCCTCCTTCTTACTGGCAGAGCAGATTGGGGTGCCTGGTCCGACACAGTCTCCACAGCTATCATGAATATGAACCTTTATGGTCATATTGCTGTGAACTACACTCCCAGGTATGGTTACGATCCAGGATCGAAACCAACTTACCCACCTATCATTGATGAGAATGCCTCAACAGACGATGTTGTTGCCTGGTATGACTGGTGGTGTTGTGATGGACAGGTCTTCCATTTACTGTTCTCACAGCTTTCAGCTACTGCTTGCTCACAACTTTCTGGTGTAGGTGCCACTCACCATGATCATCATACTGCTCGAGAACTTTATATGGAATTGGTCAATCTGTTTGGTGGGACCAACTTTAACACAGCTGCTGCCATTTGTGAGGAACTGTCCCATCTCCTCTGTGCTCCAGCTAGGGTCAACAACTACATCACTCATTGGAGAAGTGGTCTTAACCAATTGCAGTTGGCTGGACATCCATTTGATCATGCGGACTCCCTCAGATTTTTTGTTAACCATCTGCTGCTGGGATCTACATATGATATTATTCAACAACAAGTTCTTTTCAACCTAGGAAAGGCCAAATCTCCTGAACACCTTCCTTCATTTGAATCTGTTGTTGAGCATGTTCACAACATTGAACTCAACTGCTCTTCCTTCCAGCCTGCATGCTCACGCATCTCCAATTCCAACATGAGCTCTACTCCTAATACCACACCTACCTCTATGCCCAAGGATACCTCAGCTCCCACTACTGCCACCACTTCTAACTCTCAAACTCACACTCCTTGCTCAGCCAACTTCTGCATGATCTGTCATCAGACGGGTCACACAGCTGATAAACACAAACAAGGGGGTGACCAGGAAGGTGGAATTACAGATCGAGGAAAACAGTCAGCACCATGTGGTTATATGACAGACTTAGATGTTGACAGTGGTGTGGATGGGGGTGTTTTGTTGGCAGAATCTCTCTCACCTCCTTCTACTCCAGTTGTGAATGAGGATTCATCTACTCCATTTGCAGCCCTTGGTACTACAGATTTTGTACCATCTGTCACTTCCATTGTCAACGAAGACGTTCTCTTTGATTTGTATCGCAATGGTGTGATGCCTTTGGCTTTCTCTTCAATTGAAGATTCATCTTTGTTCGCTTTTGCTGCCATCTCTAATCTCTATAACACTATTCTTGACTCTGGCTGCACCAATCACATCATCAAGGACCATTCACTGTTCTGGACTTATCACATGTTCCTTGCAGTTCCTGTCAAAACAGCTAATTGTGGTATCTTGGAGACTTTTGCTAAAGGAGACATTAAGTTTCACATCCAATGTGGCAATCGATCTATTGTCTTTACTCTCCATGATTGTCTCCATGCACCTGGAGCACCCATCAACCTTCTTTCAGTTGGTACTATGAAATATCATTTCTCTTGTGATGTTATCTCCAATGAACTAATACCAGGCCATCTGTCTCCATCACGTCTAGCTCCTTCTTCCTCTTCTCCTCCTCCTCTCCCTTTATCCTCCTTGTTATCCTCCTCTCCTCCTCCTCCTCCCCATCCTGTTCAAGCTATTCAGCACACAACTAAAGGTCAAACATTTGCAGAATCCATACATCTTCATGATGAGCGTCTTGCGTTGAAGCAAGGGGGTGCTCCTCACCCACAACAATCCCTGAGTGCAATTTCAGATTTTGTCTATCTTTCAATTGCTGATGAAATTTTGATCACTGAACCTGCTATCGATATGGGTTCATACGAACATGACTCCCTCTCCACATACTGCTTCCTTACCTCCATTGATCGTCTTCACTTTCAACATCCACTTTCTTTTGATCTATGCAAACCTCCTGAATCCTACCATGAAGCTCTTGCCCACCCTGACTCTGCAGTTTGGCTGGCTGCCATGTGACGTGAACTTGATAGCTTGGAAGCTTGCTCTGCTTTTGAACGCACTACTTTGCCATCGGATCAGAAAGCAATCGGTCTCTGTTGGTGTTACACTTATAAGTATAACCCTGATGGTACCATCATTCTCAGCAAGGAGAAGGCTCAACTTGTTGCACAGGGATTCAGTCAGCGTCCAGAAGATTACAGCAATACCTACTCACCTGTTGCAAAGATCACAAGTATCTGTCTGGTGCTTGCCTATGCTACCCATTTTGATCTGGAAATCATGAGCTTTGATGTTAAGATGGTGTTTCTTCATGCAAAATTGTCTACTACCATCTTTTGCAAACAGATACCTGGCTTCCCAGAGGCCGATCCACATACTGTCCTTTGCCTCTTGGTTGCACTATATGGCCTCTGTCAATCCTCCTATGAATTCTACATGCTACTTCTTTGCCTCATGGTTCGCTTAGGCTTATCACATTCAGCCAAGGCTGTAGTTATTGACCATTTAACCCTGGATAAATCCAGACTACTGGTTTCCATATGGCCTGCATCCATCCAAAATCTCAAATGGCATATTCCTGTGGATCCTCATTCACTCTTGTAGTAGGACCAGAAATTGATGAAAAAATCACCTATAATGAAATATACCCCTAGAATAGGTTCTACAGTATCTATTTTTAGCCTGACATGTTTCAGTTTGTTGTCACCATCAATTCTTTCTTCCTTGGGTTAATTTAGGTGTTCTGTGCTATTTTGGGATCCACATATGTTTTTTCTTGAGATCCAGAATGTTTGTAATTTATGACAAATCTAAATATAGCTCAGATATGTTTTATGATTGAAAATTCTCAGAAATGGTACATCCTGGATCAGCCTTGATGACTGGTATGTTTTC
>Ga0307507_10009860_pt1 | contig 12578 bp, 1 predicted proteins | sample 7_EM_MG_FD_207223 | JGI IMG/M metagenome (GOLD analysis project Ga0307507, IMG submission 207223) | Populus trichocarpa ectomycorrhiza microbial communities from riparian zone in the Pacific Northwest, United States - 7_EM | ecosystem: Host-associated > Plants > Roots > Unclassified | place... | reverse complement strand
CAACAACCCTAAAGTAGGGAAGATATATTAGGAAAACAGGTAGAGAAAGTAGAAGAAGAATAGTACAGCGCTAGGGCCCAGGCCTATATAGAGGAGGAAGGGAGACGCGTAAAAGGCCAGCAAAGACAATAGCAAGGAAGAGAAAGGAGCTAAAGTAGAGCATAAAAGAGTACTAGAAAACCATCTACCGCAATACAATACTAGTTAGACTGACGCTAGAGAGATAAATAGGAGTTAAAGGTATAGAGGTAGACTTAGGCAAGGGGAACCCAAGCCATAGTATAGGTAATGCTATAGGGGGTAAATACCTAAGGGCTCTAAGAGGGCCTAATAAAGGCAGAAAATACAATGGCAACACTTTTAAGGACAGGAATAATAGGACTAAAAGATTAGCTTTACTAGGTGGGTATCCTAGTAGGTAGCCTAAGGTGCGAATATGGCTAGTTAAGACAGATACTAAAACATATAATACTATTATGCCCCTTACACACTAGCTAAGAAGTAATACTCTTAGCAGCTAGCACAGAAAACTATAATACACTGCTCTTAATATAGAAAGGCCTTAAGGCGGCTACCCGGTGGCTTATTAGCCAAAATATACTAGACCAGTTCTGGGTTACAAAGGAAATAGTAATAGAAGGCAAAGGGGCGAGTAATAGGCGCCCCCTAATAACTCTATAGGAGTAGAGTATAGTATATAATACTAGCGCGTCCGTAGGTTTGTTACGGCAGCAGTAGTTCCCAAGAAGGTTAAAAAGTAAGGTAGTAGAGCACTACTAGTGACTTATAGGCGACTTATAAGCGAGCCCTAAAAGGCGGGGAGACAGATTACGGGGTTTTCTTAAATAGAGTTTTCTCCCTATATGTATATAAGGAGTAGTCCGCGTGGGCCTAACAGGGATCCGAATCGGACGTTAAGCAATGAATAATAATAATATTCTTTAACCATTGTGTAATAAACCTTCTATAGTAATTATAAAACCCTAGAAACGATCTTAACTACGTAACGTTCTCTAGTTCTTGCTAACTTACTATAGCTTCTATCTTCTTTAGGTCTATGCTGATTTTTCCTAGTTTAATAATAAATCTAATAAAATTAGTCTTCCTAGTAAAGAACTTGCATTTCTTAATTGCTATTAGCATCTGTTCTTCTTATAGTCTCTTTAAAACCTATTTAATATATTCTCTATATTCCTCCTCACTTATTAAGTAGATAATAATATTGTTAAGGTGTTCTCCTAATACACTATTAATTCGCTTCTAGAACGTCGCTAGTACGTTTATAAGCCTAAATTGTATAACTAATAGTTTATATAGTCCTTTCTTTAACCTAAAAGCTGTCTTCTATTTATTGCCTTCCTTAATTCTAATCTGATGGTACGCCTATCTTAGATCTATCTTTATAAAGATTTACATATTACCTATTTTATCTTGGATTTTGCTAATTAAGGGTAAAAAATACCTATCCCTCCTAGTAATGCTATTTAACTATCTATAGTCTATACATATTCTAAGTTTTCCGTTTTTCTTTAGGATAAACAATACTGGATATCCTACTAATAACTGCAATGGTCTAATATATCCCTTTTATAAGTTCTCCTGGACAAACTCCTTAAGTGCCACTAACTTGGTTTTAGTAAGCTTATAGATTAGAAAGAACTTTAGACTTATTTACGGTTTTAAATCTATCTTATAATCCCATACTATATACTCTAATAGCTTTTTACTTTCTGGTGACTATAGCTTTTTACTATACTTGTGGTATCTCTTTAGTATATAACTTAAGCCTTGCTTAGTCTCTTTGTATATCGCTCTGACTTAGTACTATACTAACTTGGTTTACTATCACATCTTATATCGTTAAGTATCCTTAATATTAACCTAACCTATAACCCAATTAATCTTTGGATTGTATTCCTATAACTAAGGTATTCCCAGTATCGCCTTATCCTGTCCTAATAGTAGGATATTAAAAGACATCTTAACTTATCTCCCTTTAATAGTTAACTAAATAGGTCCTGTTTTAAGATTTATAATGCCTCCTCTATAGGCTATCTAATCTCTTAAAATTGTCGTAAATAGATATAGGTGTTTTTTTTGTCTATATAGTAACCCTATCCTTTCTACTACTGCTGGTAATATATAGTTTCTTATTACTCCACTATCTACTAGTGCTTTAAACTATTAATCTTACCACTAGATTTATAAATTTAGGTATTATCCTTAAATTCCTTTAAGGGTTTAAGGCTCTACCACTAGTTCCCTCTAGTCCTATAGGCCTCCCCTTTTCCTAACTATTAGCTGCTAGATCCTGTTTATACTTAGGCCTCCTTAGGCTAATACTTAGTTTATTTCTTTTCCTCTATATGCTATAGATAAGTGTTCTCTAGACAATTCCACCACTATCTTCTATCTAGGTATTCTTCCGTAAGGAATCTTTCTAGTTAAAGTATTAGGTTCCTTTAACTCTGTACTTCTACTAGGTGCTATCTATATATATACTTAGCATCCCTAAACTATCTTTCCTTTAGTGCCTAATATATCCTTATTAAGTACTTCCGGTTTTTATCTTTAAGTGCTCTATATATATTACATATATTATCCACATAAGCTATCCACAATAGTGTATAATACGCTAAGTAACCTAGGTTAACTCTTAGTTTGTCTTTATCCTTAAGTTTAAACCTCTATCTAGCTGATCTGACTATTAGTCTTTCCTCTATAGGTACTAAGATTTATTACTTACTTCTCTAGTCCCTAGATCCCTTTTCTAGGTTCCTTAACATTATAATTAATACTCCTTTAATGTAACTTATACGTTTCTTAGTAATGGGTTGGTCTTAGATAACTTTTTTGTTCAGCTATATGTAAAAGTCTTCCTATTTATTGTTATGTCATTGCCTATACCACTCTTTATATAACTGGTTTAGTATGTATAGTCTATCTATTAGAAAGTACCTTATTATCACTGCATTGTAACAACCTTTAGTGTGTCTTTCTTTAAACCTGGTTAAGATATCTAGATCCTCTTCTTGTTCTAATTTATTTAACTATTTTACTCTAGGCGTCCCTATCTTAGGCCTATTAGTAATTCTTTATATGGGTACTCTGTCCTGTATACAACCTGCTATAGACCTTTTATCCAGCTTTTATTTTTGCCATATAATAATTTTTATCCTAAACTTATCTATAGTTTCTTATTTTCTATATCTTGCAGCTGGATCCTTATAGTTACCTTGCTTTTTAATTCTTATATTAACTTTTTAATCTTTAGGCTGAATACTATATTCACCTAGGATTGCTAACGTTCTTATTCGTTCCCTAAACTTATAGTTCTTAAACTTACGTCCTATACTCATTTGTTTATTACTGAACTAAGTTACTACCCTTTCCCATTAGTTTTCGTCCATTGTGGGTCCTTAGGTATATCTCATCTCGTCTTAAGAATCTTAAGCATCTCTTATCTCTTCTTAAGATTCTTAAGCCTATGGCCTTTTACCTTTATTAAGTGATAAGCTGGCACTAGCAGTCATCTGCTTGCCTAATCCTTTGTTAACATTGCTCCTTCCATCTTATAAAGCAATGGAAATTGTATTTAATAGTGTTATAATACCCGTTACTGAACCTTATTCTGTAATAGTCTTAGTCTCTGCTTCTATTTTAACTTCTTTAAGGTCTATATGCTCACAGTAAGCTGCCTTTATTGCCTTATTATTGGTAAATGCTTTGCCTACGTTAAACTTATTATCTTTAATGTCCAATCTGCGAGCTGGTTTATTGGTTCCTCTAAACTTAGATAACTTTGGCTTCTGCAGCTAATAGCTTGCGCTATACTTAGCGTCCTTATAAATTTGGCATGCGTTATTATAACAAAACGCGAAACTGTTAATTAAACATTCTTTTGTTCCTTATAGTGCACCATTGTCCCTCTATATATATATGTCTTCTGCTAGTCTAGTTCCCTTTACCGCGTGGTTACTCTAACCACCTCTGTAGTCTCTAGCAAAATGACCTTATTTTCCGCAATTTATGCAAGCTCCATCTCTAAACCACTGGCTTTATTATGGAGTCCGCCTAAATATCTTCTACTGTTAAGATCCCTGGTTTGGCCTCTGCTCCTTAGTCCTATAATCACTAGATCCTTAACCTTTAGGTTTCCATAGTTTCTTACTCCATTTTTTAGATTCTTTGGTACTACTTAGGTCTATTGGCTCTGCGCCATACCATGGTTTTTAACTCTATGTCTATTGTTGCGTACTCTGCGCCTTATATAACTATAGAACTCTGTCCTAACCTTTCTTAGCCTACTCCCTTTAGTAGATCCTATTATTAATCTTAATTGCTTAATTAATTAGTTCTCTTAGGGTGTCCGCATCTTCCATTAGAATAATTGCGTCCTGGACTTTAGCCTTAAGTCCCTGTTTATACTGTGCTATAAGCGCCTTATTATCCCACTTAACCTATGCTAAAAGTGTCTAAAACTATATTGTATACTCTATTGCTAAAGTTCTTTACGTCAAGCTCTGAAGCTTTCTTTCCGCTATAGTTGCTGCCTCTAGGTCTCCGAACATTTGCGTAAGTCTTATCGCGAATCCCTCCTAGCTTGCGAACATGTACCTAACTTCTGGGTTTGTAGTTGCTAACCCGTTCTTTTATACTTCAGTGAGGTAAGGTTTAAACCACTCTAACGCTCCTCCTAATAGGAACAGTCCTGCATAGACCACTCGGTCCATGGGTGTAGCTAGCTTTACTCCTTCCTGCTATACTTTAAAGCTCATTTATATAAAGAATCCCTTAAGCCTAGACTTCTCTCCTATAAACCGTTCAACTAATAGTAGCTTAATCTTTAAAGCTCCGATCCCGTTTAGTCATTCTTTAAGTATTATATTATTGTTTGTTAACTAATTAACTACTTCCTGCAATTGACCCATTATAACTACCTGTGAGTCAGTATCTGCTATACTAGTGTTGTTACCTAACGTAGTTACTGCCGTAGATGGCGTCGTGACTGGTGCTTTAGGTGGCATGTTATTTAACTTTGTTAATACTGTAACTAGGTAGTAAATGTGTAACAGAACCTTATAGCAGTAACTACAGTAGGTTCTATTAATAGGCTAGGTGTATAGGTAAACAAGAAGTCAACAATATAATAATAACTGGTGGAGTAGTTGCCTAACAGATTAACTCTAATTATATTCTAAGATTCACTATAAAGAGAGCACTATCTGGGTAGGGACTGTGGTCCTTTAAATATATAACCATACGCCTAAGAAATCCCTTCGCTATGTGAGGTACGTAAGGTATGTAAGGTACGTAATAGACCTTATAGAGCTCACAGAGCTCACAGAGCTCACTATGTAACTCAGCTACTATTTCTTGTCACATGGTTCCACGGGTTCCATCCTAGACCGTGCTCCTATTAACCAACTAGCTTCTTCCAACTCTTCTCCAAGTAGTTGTAACATCGTACTTAAGCTGTCCGTAACAACCTTCCTTTTACGCTAAGTATATAAAATTAAATATTTAATTATCTTATAATATTTGATCCGTCTCTAATACTAAGTATATATATTTTATTATTTTTTATAGGCGTCTAGTACCTTATCTAATTTATTTTAGAGTTTTAAATTTAATTTGCTACTAAGAAATTAGAAGGCCAACTCTCGGCTACTTGTAATAAACTTTAGTCTCTACGCGATAAGTAAAATTATGCCTTAGCTAAGTTCCAGCGTCTTTATGCTAAAGAGTTATAAATACTTAATACTTAACTGGCTACCTACGCTTTGCTAACCTATCTTAAGAAGGTTTATAAGAAGGTTCGTTTAAAAAAGTTAAACCTTTTTAACCTTATAAGGGCTAACGTTTTTCCAATTAAGTTTCTTAATAGGTCGTTTTGTGTTTAGATTTCTTATATCTAGCCAAATAAAGTTACTAATTTAGTAAGCCGGTACTAGGGTTCAGTTCTTATTTACTACGGCTTTATAGACAGATTAGGCCTATATTATTTCGTTAATAAGGAACTCTTATAGTTCTTCCATCTTCTTTATAAATTAATTTACTTCTATAACTTGTAAGGCATAATAGGCTGGGCAAGGAACATTACTAAAGGGTTTGAAACCCATTTATAGATATTAGCCATAGTTAGCTAAAAAAAAACGGGGAGACCTTTATAGTTTTTAAAATGGAGTTATTTATGGTAAACTTGGCAAATATAAGCCAGTCTATCCAGTTGTCCCATAAATACGACGTATATATCCAAATATACTATTCCATTATAGTATTTACATATTCCATTTTACTATCTATTTTTAGGTAGTATACTATAGATAAGAGTACTTTAATACGGAGTTAGGCAGTTAGTTCTTTCTAAAAATATAGAGATAAACCGGCTACCTTTATTAGAGATAATGGTTTTAGAAAGTCTGTAAAGTTTCTATATATAATCTAGAAACAGTTAGGCAATAGTAGGTGTTAATATATTAGGGCAGGCAATTAAGTGTCTTATCTTAGATAGTTAGTCTATAACTACTATAATGTTTATACGGCCTTTACTTATAGGGAGATTAACAATAAAGTTAATTAAGATATCCTTCTATCTTTAGTCTAGAACAGGTAGTAGCTTTAGAAAGCCGTTATATATCTTATATAAAGCTTTGGCTTATTAGTAGGTATAGTAGCTAAAGATATACCTTTATATTATATTATATATATTTGGCCAATAGTACTTCCATTAGAGTAGTTCTAGAGTTTTTCCTTAGCCTAGGTAGCTAGCTACTAATAGGTTATATATATATTTAAGGAGCTTAAGCTTAAGTTTATTATAATTAGAGACAACTAGGCGGTTTTAGTAGTATAAGCGGTTTCTATAGGTCTTGTATTTACTTAGAGAAATCTTTTTAAAACGTCTGATGCTATCTTATATTAGCTTAAACGTCTCTTAAATGAACTTGTTATTTAAGTATTTGTTAATTATAATCTGTAAGGGCGCGAAAAGGCTTTAGAAAAGATTTAAAGGAATAATATAAATTATATCTAAATCTAAGGATATATAGCTCTTATAAAGAACAAGACATTATATAAAGAAGAGAAAGGAATAACAAGAGAATTATATAATTAAACAGTTAGGGTCTTAGTAGTTAGTGCGTGTATATATATATACGCGGTCTTTAACGGTCTTTAATAAACTTTAGTATTATAGCGCTAGTAAAAATAGTAGATTGTAGCGGATAATTATAGATAGTTGTAAATAGTTATAGATAGTTATAAATAGTTATAAACAGTTGTAAACAGTTATAAACAGTTTTAGATAGTTATCTATTAAGTATTTTATTAAGATATTCCTACTATAACTGGGCTAGTCCCATTATAGTACCCCACCCCCCTTTCGCCAAAGGTCTAAAATAATTTAATTTAGTTAAGAGTTTATAACTTATTGCATTATAAATGTCGTAATATATTTTAAGTTCTTTTTAATTTTAAGTTTCCTACTATTATATTTTATATATTTATATTAGGTGGTAGTTATTTACCTTTATATTATATTTATCTAGCTAGAGTAGGCTATAAAGGATAGTCCTTATAGAATTCTTTTACTAAGAAAGGCGCGTTAGCCTTAATCTAGTTATAGGTTTTCTAGGTTTATAGTTTATATCCTTTTTACTTAATAAAAAGTTTAAATTGTTTAGATTATGGTTTCTATTATATATTATTAATAAAGTTAATAAAGTAAAAACTATTACTATTATTAATAATTATAGGAGGTAGTGGCGGCACTTTATAAGTTATAAAATTATCTTTTAAAGGTTATAATAAGCTTATATAAAACATTAGGTATATTTTTATCTTAGTTAGCAGTTTAAGCTTATAGGCATATAGGCTTAGTTTCTTCTTAATTTAGTATAGGCCTATAAACTTCTAATTAAGTTTCTTTAAGGGCCATTAAGTCCGTAGGTTTTATATATTTAAATAAACTATATTACCTTCCTTAAAGTCCTATATAGGAGCTTGTTCTTTATTTATATACTATTTCTATACTATTTAAGCATATATTAATTTACTTTATAATAGTTCCGTTAATTACTTTATTTAATTGGTAAAGTTATAAGCGTTAATTAACTAGATCCATTTAATTATAGGTCCTATTATATTAATTTTAGGTTATAGTTTAAATCTAAGTTAAGGGTCTTATCTATAGGTTGCGTAAAATAGTGTTATGCCTATTAATACGTTTATTATATTATTTATAGTAAACTTAGCTAAAGGCAGCTATTTTTCCTAGTTATCTTATAGGTAGAAGCAGTATATTTATAGGTATTATTCTATAATTACGTTTGTAATTTTAGTTTAACTATTTATTTCTAAATAAAATGCGGTTAAGAGTTATATTTAAATACTTAATTATTTATATAGAACTTGCTAGAAGTCTAAAATAAACTAGCTTTTATAGTTAGATATTATTATTATTCATTACTTAACGTCCGATTCGGATCCCTGTTAGGCCCACGCGGACTACTCCTTATATACATGTGGGGAGAAAACTCTATTTGAGAAAACCCCGTAATCCGTCTCCCCGCCTTTTGGGGCTCGCTTGCGAGTCGCCTGCGAGTCACCAGTGGTGCTCTACTACCTTACTTTTTGACCTCCTTGGGAACCACTGCTGCCGTAACAAACCTACGGACGCGCTAGTATTACACACTGTACTCTACTCCTGTAGAGTTATTAGGGTAGTTAGATATTATTAAGTTAGGAAGTCTGTATAGCTTAAAAACGTATTTAACAAAACATTTAGCTACTAATATTGTATTAATTAAGTCTATAGGAATTATATATTGCATTTTTATAAGACGGTTAATAACTACTATAATATTTATAAACCTATTACTGCTAGGCAAGTTAACTATAAAGTTAATTAAAATATTACACTATCTTTATATTGGAATTAGTAGTGGTTAAAGTACTCCTTACTTCTTTATATAAGAGGTCTTTCCATATACGTACATCTTATATACTTAAACGTATTTTTATATATAGTCGTATATTATAGGCTAGTAGTATGCTTATTAAACAATTTTATAAGTCTTTATATAGCTAGAATGCCCTACTATAGGGGAGTTGTATATAAATTTAAGTATCTTAAATTATAAAGGTTTAGAATTCAGAACTACTATCTTCTATTAATAGTATAATTAGTTGTTTTAAATTTTGTATTTAGTAAGTATAATATCCTTATACTATTATTTTCCTATTTAAATCGCTTTTATTATATCTATTATCTATATATTGTTCTTATATTTGTATTCTATTAGCTTATTAATTTCTATTTCCTATTTATTAACTTCTAATTTATTTCTATTAAGTTCTGCGTCTAAAAATATAGAATATAGTTTTTTAAAATATTTAGGAGGCAATAAGATCTATAATTAATTTATTATTATTTATTGCTTAACGTCCGATTCGGATCCCTATTGGGCCCACGCGGACTACTCCTTATATACATGTGGGGAGAAAACTCTATTTAAGAAAACCCCGTAATCCATCTCCCCGCCTTTTTGGGACTCGCTTGCGAGTCGCCTATAAGTCACTAGTGGTGCTCTACTACCTTACTTTTTGACCTCCTTAGGAACTACTGCTGCCGTAACAAGTCTACGGACGCGCTAGTATTATAAACTTTACTCTACTCCTATAGAGTTATTAGGGGGCGCCTATTAGTCGCCCCTTTACCTTCTATTACTATTTCCCTTGCAACCCAGAACTGGTCTAGTATATTTTAGCTAATAAGCTACTAGGTAGCCGCCTTAAGGCCTTTCTGTGTTAAGAGTAGTGTATTATAGTTTTCTATGCTAGCTACTAAGAGCATTGCTTCTTGGCTGGTGTGTAAGGGGCATAACAGTATTACGTGTTTTGGTGTCTGTCTTAGCCAGCTATATTTGCACCTTAGGCTACCCACTAGGACGCCTACCTAGTAAAGCTAATCTTTTAGTCTTATTACTCCTGTCCTTAGGAGTGTTGCTATTATATTTTCTACCTTTATTAGGCCCTCTTAGAGCCCTTAGGTATTTACCCCCTATAGTATTAACTATACTATGGCTTGGGTTCCTCTTGCCTAAGTCTACCTCTATATATTTAACTCCTATGCATCTCTCTAGCAACGGTCCAACCAGTATTATATTACGGTAAATGGTTTTCTAGTATTCTTTTATGCTCTACTTTGGCTCCTTTCTCTCCCTTACTATTATCTTTACTGGCCTCTTACGCGTCTTCCTTCCTTCTCTATATAGGCCTGGGCCCTAACGCCGTACTATTTTTCTTTTACTTTCTTTACCTGTTTTCCTAATATATCTTCCCTACTTTGGGGTTGTTGGTTCCTTCTCCTATAGGGCACCCTAGGGTCCCTCTATAGTTTGTTTAGGCGTGTCTTAATATACTTTATAATATTAGAGTTGCATTTCTTTTATACCCTTTACATTGCATCGGCTTTAATATATAGTTATAGGGGGGGAATATTGGCTTCCTTCTTAAGCAGTGCTGTGGCCGTTTGCTTATACCCGCCTGTTATGCTCTAGAGGCAGGCTGTTTAGACCTTTTAGAGTGGTTTAAGGAGTGATTTAGGGGGGCCTTTCTTGGTTTCTCCTATGGCCCAAATGCTAGATCTATACGTTATGGTCGGCCGGACAACTACTATATATAGTAGGCGTAACCTCTAGAAGCATGGACCCTATATAGAATTAACGATCCTGGACATGGCGATATACTGTGCTTGGCCCTTACGGGCCGCTTGCGCCGCATGTGCGCTCCACTAGAGCTTGCTGTCTATCCACACTCCTAATACCCTTAGGCCTTGAACCGGTTGACCCCTAAAGCCTTAGATATGGATTATATGCTAAAGATCTGCAGATTAGTTGCGTTTTCTTATAAAATGGATTAGCTGGTATTTCTCTGGTGAGAATTGGACTCTATGTTGTCTTGCCTATTCTATATAGGTGTTGTGGGCTTTCTCTAGTGTCCTACAGTTCTCTATGGCTGTTGGCCCGTATGTAATTAGGTTTATATTATCGACGAAGCCTATCCCCTAGGTCGCCCCTTCTTTAAAGGTGTTAAGCAGGTTGCTTATAAAGAAGAGGAAGAGTATAGGCGAAAGAGGTAATCCTTGTGGTATTCCTGTTGCGACTGTGATAGGGGGGCTCTGGTATCCGCTAAAGACCAGTAATGTTTCTTTCTGGCCTATAAATCCTTAAACAAATTGGATAATCCATTCTGGGAAGCCCTTTGCCCTAAGGATGTATAGGAGACGCTTATGGGGTACATTGTTGTAGGCGCCGCTGATATCTAGGCTAAGTATTAATACTATAAAGTCCTTTCGCTTAGCCCATGTAGTTTTAATGGTAGTAGCGAGTAGTGTAAGTGCTAATAGCTCTATAATTAATTTATATTTTGTTTATTTATAGTATTTATAGGTAGGTCCTATAATTATTATATTAATATATTAGGCTTCTAATTAAGTTTGCCTAGTTAGTATATAATCTTAAAGTTAAATTATAAGAGGTATTTGGCCTAATAAATTTGGCGCTGTATTAATTGCTTTATAGTTATAAAGTACTATAGGTTCTTATAGTCTATTAATATATATATTAGAAATAACAATCCTTTAAGCTTAGGACGCCATTGTTTAAAACATCTAATAATTATAAGTAGTTCCTTATTGTATATCTTATAGTTTAATTTAGTAAGGGTAAGTTTTTAGGAGAGAAAGGCTACTAAACATAGCTTACCGTTTTTATTATATTGTAATAATACTCCCCCTAGTATATAATTAGACAAGTCTGTTTTAATAATATATTTAAGGTCAGGGTTAAAGTAGGTAAGAATTAGAGCAGTTATAAAACAATACTTTAGGTTATTAAAAGCTTATTTATATTTAGTGGTCTATTTAAATTTTATATTCTTTTTTATTAGGTTTATTAATAGCTAAGCAGTTTCTAAGAAGTAGTTAATAAATTATTAATAGAGATTTGCAAATTCTAGAAATTCTTAAATATCTTATATATTGCTAGGGCTTTTCTAGTTTATAATTACAGCAACTTTCTTAGGATCTATTTTAATTCTATTATAGAATATTATTAAGCCTAAGTATATAACCTTAGATGTATAGAACTTATATTTCTTAATATCGCATTATAGGCCTATATCTTATAGGCATTTAAGAACTATTTTAATATATTTCTAATATTTAGAAAGCAAGGACGAGTAGATTAAGATATTATTAATATATACAGTAATAAATATATTAAGGAATTTATAAAGTATATTATTAATATATTGCTAAAATATACTAGGACTATTCTTTATATTAAATGGCATTACTAGATATTTAAAGAGTCCCTATTATATACGAAAAGCTATATACTTATTATTATTATTATTATTATTATTATTATTCATTGCTTAACGTCTGATTCGGATCCCTGTTGGGCCCACGCGGACTACTCCTTATATACATATAGGGAGAAAACTCTATTTAAGAAAACCCCGTAATCCGTCTCCCCGCCTTTTAGGGCTCGCTTATAAGTCGCCTATAAGTT
>Ga0307507_10009859_pt1 | contig 12578 bp, 11 predicted proteins | sample 7_EM_MG_FD_207223 | JGI IMG/M metagenome (GOLD analysis project Ga0307507, IMG submission 207223) | Populus trichocarpa ectomycorrhiza microbial communities from riparian zone in the Pacific Northwest, United States - 7_EM | ecosystem: Host-associated > Plants > Roots > Unclassified | place... | reverse complement strand
TATTGCAGCCTGCAGAAATATTTTTTATATTTTGTAAAAAGGACCCCAGACACCCTGTGACAGGTTTGGAATGATGGTATGGTATGACATGGTATGGTATGGTATGAGGTGGAATGGTATGGTATGTTATGGTATGGTATGGTATGAGTTGGAATGGTATGGTATTGGTATGTGGTTTCCATACCATGGTATGATGGAATTGGTATGGAGGTCATACCACTCTGGAATGGGGTACCTTCAAGGTTTGCTAATTCCAAGAATTGGACCACCTCATAGGTACCCAAAAATGGGTGACTGAAGTGGCCTGTGTCTGTTCATAGGTGCTGGCCATTGTTCGTGAGCCCAGCGGTCATTGGTTTTCGTGGGCATTCGGTGTTGTTTGTGGGCAGCCATCTTTGTTTGTGGGCAGTCATCTTCATTGTTTGGCTGGTTGTGGTGACGGGGCATTCATGGGTTGTCATTGGCATCGGGTGTCGTGTCATGGTTGCCGTTGGTGGTGTTGTTGGGTTGTGCTCGTGGTTGGTTGAAGAAAGAAGTGATGTCACAGGTTGTGACATTAGTGTGATGTTTAAACTCACACGTGAGATTACATATACAATCTCACGTGATTTCCTTGCAGTTTACAGTCAAAACCTCTCAGTCCTGGTCCAGTCCTGGTCCAACCTCAGCAGAGGTGAAATTCAGCCCTCAGGGCTGGTCTCAGTCCTGGTGAGCTCAGGCAAGGCCCACCTGCCAACTTCTACCTCTGAAAACCACCCGAGCTTGGCAGAGCTCGGCCGACCTCGGCAGGAATTACAGGGGGACAATGAAGACCTCCAATTGTCTGACCTGACAAAGGCAAGGGCTGGGTGACCCCAGCCATTATCCTGGAACCACTGACCCAGGTAAAAGGTCTGACTGACCTAGCTGACATTGGGTCCAGCAAACTGAAAAGTAAGCATCAAAAACAACTTTGTTTTTTGTCACTGACTGTGCTATAGGTTTAGACTTGGTTGGCACTGTGCTGGCCCTTGGGAGTGACCCAACCCCGGCTGATGACAATAATTCCCAGCCAGGTTCCAGCAAACAGAGCCTGCTTTACAACCCTTCCCAGCCAGGTTCAAGGAAAGAGCTCTCAAGACTCCCTTGGGACCACACCGAGTTTGAAGAACAGCTGCCAGAGCACAAGGCAAAAGCTGATGCAGTGGACAAATTGTTCACCTACACAGGAGGACTTTACCCTAAGCCACAGATTCCATGTGGACTCCATGTGGATTCCTGGAGTCCAGGTGGACTTTTGACCTTTTTTTTTAGGTGTTAGCCCAGCCAATTCCTTGTCAAGAATCCATCTGGAGTCCACCTGGAGTCCACCTGGAGTCCACTTGTCCATGTTGACTCCACCTCGGAATACAGGGAAATATGAATTCTCCAAGCCAGACTCCATATGGACTCCACATGGATTAATTACATTTTATTGTATTATATCATAATAAAAAAGGTGCACGAGCATGAATTGAGCACTCAACCTAGTGAACGATGACTAATATAACAACCTTGTCACAATTATCCATTATACCACAGGACCTTTAATATAGAGTGCAAATGAGTACTCTATATGGCCACGTCGCTTGGCACGTTCTGGACACCGTTGTTTGCGTTGCCACGTCAAACATCTTTCTTCCTCCCACCACCATCTCGTTCATGACAACCACAGCAACACTGCCCATGCCACCCAAACCACAAGGCAACCCAAGTGCCACGTCGCAGTCGGCGACATGGCCACCAAACTATGAATAACGACAAGGTCAGTCCCCCCTCCCCTTTACTGTTTGCTAACCCCAGAACCAGGTGCCCAATGACGACACAATGCAGACCTGGCAGAACATGACGAAGACAGCAACAGGCGACAACAATGACAGGCAATGACAATGACAATGACGGCAGGCAACGACAATGACAACGATGGCACAAAATGACAACAGCATGCCATGACGAGGTGGCGATATGAACGGCAGCGAGGGTGCACCACCACCACCACCCACCAACGGCCCATCACCACTACCACCAACGGCGACGAGGACCCACCAGCACCACTACCACCAACAGCAACAATGGCCCATTACCAGCACCCACGAATGGTGACGACAGCCCACCCCCACCTACCACCAACGGCGACAATGGTCCATCACCACACACCCAACGAACGGCAACACGGCCACCCCCAGCACCTACGAACAGCGACAACCCCCTATGAACGATGAACACAGCCCATCATGACCCCCTACCAATGGCGAACATGGCCTACCACGACCCCATGCCAATGGCGAACACCACCCACCACCTCCCCCTACCAACGGCGAGGATGGCCCAGCACCAGCACCCACACGGCGCACCCCACCCCACTAACGGCGAACACCGCCCACCATCTTCGACAACGGCCCACCTCCAGCACCCACCAACTGCACGACGGCCCAGCACCACATGCCAATGGCGACAACGGCCCATCACCACCCCCAACGAATGGCGATGACAGCCCGGCACAATGTAGTTTATGTTAGTTAGTCTGTATGTAATTACTTGTATCTTCTTTAGAATCCAATTGCTTTTAAAAATTGTTGAACTCCAGTAGGATTCCTAGTGGATTCCGGGATTCTTACTGAACTCCTATTGGATTTGGGCATTCCTACTGGACTCCTAACAAATCCAATAGGACTTCAGTAGGATTCCTACTGGAGTCCTGGAGTCCAGTAGGAATAGGTGGAGGAGTGAAAAGTACTGATATTTTTTGGTAATTATACAAGTAGAGGAGTCCACTTGGATTCCATCTGGATTCCATATGGAGTCCAGATGGATTTTATACAAAATTGTAGATTGTGGTCTTTTCCATATGGAGTCCAGGTGGAGTCCACATGGAATCTGTGGGTGAGGGTAAAGTACACCTACACGGAGTACTCTGTGCAAAGGCATGAGGTTGACCAGAGCACTCTTATTGATGGCTCACCGACCCTCACTGAACATCTTTCCATGCTTGAGGACATCACTCAGAGACTTGAGTGAGACGAATTGGCTTCCCAGCCTCTGATGGAAAAAGTCACCAATCTGGAAACCTCAGTCTGGTTTCAACAGGGACAGAGGAACTTGGAAATTATGTGGATGGATCGCCTTGAAGAATACCACCAAGAACTCTGGAGGGGAGCACAAGATCAGCTTGATGGGCATCAGAAGGAGTTGGGCTCAATCCAGGTTGAGAATGAGAGATTTCAGGCCAAGATGAAGGAAACTGTGAGGGTACTGGAGAAGAACTGTGAACTTACTCCAGCTGTATTGGAACAGCACCTCACTGAGTCCATTGGGAAGCTCACGACCTGGGTCGACAATGTTGAGAAGTCGGTGATGACAATGCTCTCGTTGGTCACTGCAGTTTCAGAGCAGCACCTGAAACTCAGTAGCTGACAATCGACTCTCGAGTAACTCATTATCCAGCACTTCAGGAGGAAAGTTAGGACAGACACTGAGATCGATGCAACTGGGAACATTGGCACCAAGGCGACCATGGACATCAGTACCAACATCAACTGCTTGCCTATCTCACCCACCCAGTCTCAGAAAACTGGGCAGGTACAAGGATTGAAGAGCCTGGGCCCCATTCTCTTGGCCCTGAACCCAGTCATTGCAACCTGGGAAAGATCAGCATCTCCCTACCCCATCCAGGAAGTCTCCCTGGCTGCTAGAGAAGGAGGTTTCTGTTGCACCCCCATTGAGTAAGTCCCCTGCTTTGTAACACTTAACACATCTCAATGCCAGCAGATACTACAAACGACGATCAAGCTTAAACACAATCACTCTATTTTGTTTAAGTTTATATTTGTAATTTCTTGTCAATAAAGTTTTTTTGGGCTTTGGAGAAAAGTTTGTAGGCCAGACCAGGCAAGTACTTGGTACCCAGGCTGTTGATTCATTGAACAGCCAACTTGGCAAGATGCCTGGGGCTGGGCCATATATATGCTTGGGTTGTGAGCCTATTGACCAACCAGTTTCAGCAGGACTATTGCAGTGACAGCCACGCCAAGTTCTTGGTAGGCTAAAAATATTTTACTCAAAGTGCTGTCTGAAGTCCCTTTGATTCATTCAGCTAAATGCCTGAGATGTGATCCAGACACATGCATGTACCGAGGTGATTGACTTGTAAATAATATTTTACTCAGACCCAGTACAGTTCAGCTGAATAACCCAGGATGCGATCTGACAGTTTTTTTGAGCTATCATGAGAAAAGTTTGTAGGCCGGACTAGGTACTTCGTACCACAGGCTGTTGATTCATTGAACAGCCAACTTGGAGGTGCCTGGGGCCAGGCCATATGCTTGGTACCCCTGCTGAAAATGGTCAGTCAATAGGCTAGATCACAACCCAGGGGTACTATTGTGGTACCAAGTTCTTGGTAGGCTAAAGTACCACAATCCCGGTCAACTGGGCCTGGGGTATTGTAGATCATGCTCCCAGGATGCTACAGAGGGGAGGGAGTAGAGAGACAAGTTTGGTGTATCTATTCCAATAGAAATGGGGGTAGATGACAAAGAAAAGTAGTCAGTAAAAACCATAGGGAATAACTGCTGGGGGACACTGATGAAATACATCATGGCTAGATGTCCAAATACATGACAAAGAAAAGTGGCTAGTTTGTGAAAAGAATAGCCAACACCAGAGTGCCAATGAGAGGTCGGCCACAGAGTGGGACCAATGAAGGAGTGAAAGGCAAAGCAGAGCCACAGAAGAGGTATAGCAGCTGTGCTATGAGCTGAATAACCTACAAATAAATATTGACTTAGAGTATGTCAAGAAAGAGAGATACATGAGCAACAAACTGTGCAACTGCAAGGCAGGATCCAACATTCTTAGTAACTGCTAGTATTGGTTGGGCACCTGACCAAAGATCACGATCCCAGTATACTGCACCTGGTGCGAACGGGGCAGGCCAGGTTTGGCACCTGTGCCTGTGCTGAGTTACAATCCCTGGGATCAAAGCTGTTCAGCTGACCCATGATACATATTGAATTGATTGTCATGTCAACTAGGGCTACTCAACTGACTCACTAGTGGCTACCACTTTTTTTCTATAACCTAAGCCTAAGCCCTGGAGAACATATCTATAATGCTTAGGTTTTTATGAAAGGCATTTCATAAGTCTGTCAAGCAATCTCAATGGCAATTTCATTGATATTTTATGGTTATTTTTCAATAGATACCTGGTACTTTTCATTGGCACCTCAGGATATTTTGTATTGCAATTTTTCATTAGATACCCAGCCCATTTCATTGTGATTTTTCAATTATAGCCCTGAGTATCTCAGTGCGATTTTTTAATTGCAGCCCTGGGTATTTCATTGTGATTTTTCAAATGTACCCCAGGATATTTCATTGTGACTTTTCAATGGTAGCCCAGGGTATTTCATTGTGACTTTTCAACGGTAGCCCAGGGTATTTCATTGTGATTTTTCAATGGTAGCCCAGGGTATTTCATTGCGACTTTTCAATTGTAGCCCTGGGTATTTTATTGTAATTTTTCAATTGCAGCTCTGGGCATTTTATTGTGAATTTTCAATAGATACCCAGCCCATTTCATTGCAATTTTTCAAATATATCCCTGGGCATTTTTGTATATACACTGTATACCCCATGAGGCACTGCATTCAGGTTCCATGTCAGGGTCCTCTGCATATACCCTAAATGAAAATCTCACTTGATCTCATCAAAAAGTGAAGAAAAACATGATACAAGTGATTTCACCTATTGGGGGCCATCCAATGGGTTGTTGGGAGGGTGGTCACATGACCAATTGCCAAAAATGGTAAAAAAACGAAAGTTGTAGCCCTGCAGTGTAGCTTTCAGAATCAGTTGGAATTATGTTCTAAAGTACTTCCATTGTGGAGATATGAGGTAAAAGATTTTCAAAAGTGCCACATTTTTTTTTTTTTTTTGCCTTTTTCTTGATAAAAACAACACCAAATAACATGATTTTACCACATCTGGAAAGCTAAAAGAAGGGGCTACAATTATTGTACCATGGGAAAAATACCAAAAAAGAAAGGTGCATACTCTAAAAGGGAAATTGGCATTAATAGACTATAAAAGTCATATATAGACTACAAAGTTTACTAAAAGACTACAAAAGACTACAAAAAGTTGGACATGGACTACAAAGTTTACTGACAGACTACAAAAGATCACAAAAGTCCCACTTAGACTACAAATTTTACTACAAAAGACACCAATAGACTACAAAAAGTCGGACATACACTACAAAGTTTACTAATAGGTTTCAAAAGACTATAAAAGTTGGACATGCACTACAAAGTTTAAGTAGACTACACAAAGTTCAGTAACAAACTACAAAAGACAACAAAAGTTGGACTTAGAATATAAAGTTTACTAATAGACTACAAAAGACTACAAAAATGTCGGACATAGACTACTGTACTGAGACCCATCCATCCCATTCAAAGCAGATATTTGATGGGGTATATACAGAAATATTGCAGGAACCATGTTCCATTTTTAGTTTGAGAAATTTTATCCAGAAGAGACCAGCAGAGACCAAAAAAGTACCCAAGGTATGCATTTTAGAGGTTTTTGTTTACATATATTTGTCTAGGCCATCCACTAGAAAAATTTGTAGTATCTGCATTTTGAGACTACAAATGTTTCTAGTCTGCTTTTCTGACTTATAGTTTGTAGTGTCCTTGACTATGTATGGGCTTTTGGGATATTGTTGAAAGCTTATCACTTGAAGTGTTGCCATTGCTGCATCATTGAATTTGACATCATGCCCAAGTTGTCCTTCACATCAGGAGAGGCTCTCCTGTCCTCCCATGTCAGAAGCCACCATACAATCTCTGACCACAGTGAACTTCTTTTCTGACTTACAGTTTGTCGTGTCCTTTAGTATGAGTAGGTAGGTGTATGGGGACATGATGGAAGAATTGAGATAAGTTGACTTTTTGCCATTGTTACATGATTGGTTTGGACACACTATTAGTCTTGACATCATCTTTTGGTCGTTCTGTATTTTTATATTAATGGCTACTCTTCTCTCTCTAAGCATAGTCAACTTTGATATGATTTCTTTGAGGACTACAATAATGGAGATAGATGGATGATGGGCTGATTGGTCCTTGAATACTAAAGGACACAACAAATTGTAAGTCAGAAAAGAAATTGAAAAATCACAATGAAATACCCCAGGCTACAATTGAAAAATCACAATGAAATGCCCAGGGCTACAATTGAAAAATTGCAATAAAATGCCGAGGGCTACAATTGAAAAATAACCATGAAATGCCCCAGGCTACAATTGAGAAATTGCAATGAAATGCCCAGGGCTAGAACTGAAAAATTGCAATGAAATATGCAGTGCTGCAATTGAAAAATTGTAATAAAATGCCTAGGGCTGCTATTGAAAAATTGCAATGAAATGGGCTGGGTATCTAATGAACCCAAGGTGGTAACAAAAAATTCCAATGAAAGGTACAAGCTACCTATTGAAAAATCACAATGAAATATCAATGAAATCTCTTTCACAAAAACCTAAGCATTATAGATATGGCCTCCAGGCTCATGTCTCACTTATTGAAACAACCCTCTAGGCTTAAGCCTAGGTTATATGATAAAAGTGGTAGCCACCAGTCACTGACTCAGAGACCCAATCATTACAAATATATTGGTGGCCAGTCCATCTTTAATGGGGTCAACTTACCCATTGGCCCATCAGCAGGTACCATTAACTATGGCCTGTTTGTAGGGTCAGGGGGCTCAGTGTTATTGGAAGAAGGTCACTAATACTTGTGCCTTTCCAATTCTACATGCCTCCCCAACAATACATGCCTCTCTATCTGTCTGCACCTTTCAAAATACATGATGACAAACTTTTCAATTTGGCTGTACCTTACTATACTTGGTCTGCAGGCTCCCCCCCACATTTGCTACAATCTTTTGAGGGATTGGGTCAAGATGCCTTCCCTAGCACCTCAAATCAAGGAGGTGACTCACAAGTGGTATGTATATTCCTCCAGCTTGATCTCTTTTTTTATTCTTAATTTCTGGTGCTTCTTTGTAGAGCCTATTTGAACATGGCCAACCATATATATATGAACAGTGTCAGCTGACCTCCACCATCTGGGGCTTTATTTTCGATCCCTTTTTTCGAATCCCATGGTTATTTCGAGTAAGCTGTGACATTCTTTTTTCCATATCTTCTCTGATCTCCTGGGATCTTTAGCAACTCAGCAACAATGTTGCATCAGGCCCAATTGACCTCCACCCCTGTGGTTATCTCTTCATAACCAAGTTAGGGGTTTACCCCTATTTTATGGTATGTTAGACCCCTGCTCATAATAAACCATACTAATGTTGTTCCTCATAAGTATCGGGATTCAAAGTTTGAATTAAACATAAGTGCATTCATCATGCAAAAGAAAGGCCTACTCAAATTTGAATAGTCACAAAGGTATTCTGTTCTCTTCCCCATCATGTAGTATCCATCTGAACACAATTTAGAGGAGTTCCCTCAGCCAAGTGGCCCCCAACATCCATGCAATGATACACGACACTGGTTACTACTTTCAGGCAACTTTCATCCAGGGCCAGGATATCCCCTTCATGTGGTCTGAGAGGAGCATGTCTTCCTGCTCACAAAGTGAAAAGGATAGAGAGTATGAGACACTATTCAAAGAAGCTTGGGCTTCTTCATTGTCTCTCAATCTGAGACTTGTTCCCAATATGTGTCAGTTTCACCTTCACTTGCAACTTTTGTTATTCTAACTAAAACTATCCCAGAGTATTACAATCAGGAAGGAAAGCAATTTCTTCCATTAACAAAGAAAAGGTACTTTCCCCACATGCTTGACAGGCAGGCAAGGATCAGAAAAGGGCTGGACGACTTTCTCAAAGCATGGCTTATGCACTTGTTGAGTGACATTGGCAATGACTGGTTTCTAGCCTTGTTTGGGCCTCTCCAAAACCAAGCCGACTTCAAAGACAATTCAACTAGGGCAGTGGACACCCTACTTGGCCCCATACCTGGGTTCCCAAATGGTGTATGTCATTATATCTAAAACTTGACCCATTTCTCATTGATTTGTATGCCTTTTTAGCTTCACCCTTTTCAGCATGCTTATTTTGTCGTGTTTCTGAGGGACACCTTCTATGGGCCCATGCCCCTCACTCTGGTGGGAAGAAACAAGAAGCAGTTGCAAAAGGAGAAAACAGTCATGCATGATCTCTTTTCAAACACGATCACTGACAACATCATCACCTTCATGGCGGCTTCTGTAAGTACACTCTCATTTCATCAACTTTCCTTTGTTCTCAAAAGCTTTTTGGGAATAGTGGCTCTTTTGTGGTGTCAGAATCATCTATCCAGAGGCAGACAGGAGTGAGGGTGGCCCATTTGACATCAAAAAATGCACTTTCCCAACGATTCTCAAAGTGATGAAGGGAAGAGTTGAATTTGTAGCTGGAGCAGGCAGACTGTCTCTGTTGAAGGACCGAATTGTTGATCTCTCTTAGTATGCTTGTCTGTCATATCATTGTACAATATTTTTCATTCTCCAATTATCATCTACTATGTTGCCTTTGATGAGAAGCTACGAAGCTGTAAGGAGGAGGATATGTGAATGTGTTCTATTGCCAGCTGAGCGAACATGGTGCTAATTTCAGTACATGTTACAAGATGGCACAAGGGAGGTATCATGGGCATGGAACAGAGGGGGAAGAGAGAGGGAAGGCATGGAGCAACAGATGAGAGGTTCTGGAAGAATAGCAATGAAGCATAACTTGCATGAGGGTATGTAAAAGTGGGTATAAGGGGAGGGCAGGAAGAGCAAAAGAACAAAAACCAAATATATAAGAGGAACAAAACACAAGAGAAAAGAACACCCATCAATCCCCAACCCATCTGAAAGTTGCCTGATGCATGCTCTTCAAGCCTATCTGAACCCACTCAATCAAAGATCAACTTGTCATCATCTAGTGTCCTCACAGAGGTTGCCTGCTGCTGAGACTGATCAGCATCATTTGATGCTGTGATGCAATTGATGTGCAGCTTCACTGCTTGATCAGGTCTAATGGGCTGCAGCAATTGGGTGATTCTAATGCCCCAATACAGCTAGATACCACCAGCATTAGCAAAAAGTCAGATAAGATTGGGCTTGCACATACCCTTTAGTACAAAATATGTGGCAACAAGGTACAGTGTGGGGACCTTGATCTGGGTCATCTGACACTTAAGTGCATAAGCATCCATGCATATATTGCAAATGCTGGTGGATTGGAGAACAGCTGTGTTCACCACATGATTGGAGAAAAATTACAACTGCTGCTTAGGAGATGAGTGCCATCAGAGCTAATCCTGATGGTATGTTTCTGTTCAAACTAAACAGAGAGACGTGAGAGGGGCAGAAACAATTCTGAGTAAGGCCTCACCTTGGGTAATGAGGTGAAATTCTTTTGTGATGTAGGGATGGCATCTGGGAACTAAGGACAGGTAGTCAGTTACAGCCCATCCAATGATCTCGTCCAAGGCAGGACTCAGGGGAGGACTTGTGGATGTTCAACTGTCTTTTGGCTCAGAACTTTTTTAGGCTGGGGATTGAATTTATTTTGTATACAATAAGAAGGTCTATGAAGATATGGCTTATGGGTTAAGACAGAGGCAACTGTATTCTGCTCTCAGAACTTATGTAACTCTTGTGTAGTGGTGTCATGGTGAGTGAGTAATTGTGGGAGGAAAAGAGGCAACAGCAACGTGCTGAGTTGGTTTTAACAACAGTTACTTTAGGGCAGCCTGACATCTTTCCATGTGATTTTTGTAAGGCTGCCCTAAAGTCACTCAAGGCAATAGATGCCAAACCACACAAATGTGACACTCTCTCCTGTGCAGCATAGATACATTTGTAGTGGAACTTTTGTACCATAGCTATAAGAAGTGTGCATAGGAAACAAAATAAAAAACAAAAAGAAAGAGAATTGGAATGAAGGAATGAGGAACAGGAGACAATTAGCCACTTTTTTTGTTCTTTGTGGTCTATAGCTGACCTGATGATAGACTGTCTATCATGAATTCAACTACCATTTCTACAGTAAGTAGTAACTCTGGGAGAACATGCATCACAATGGCTGTTCTCATAGGATCTTAGTTCAAGTGCAAGCAAAAGAAACAATGCTCAAAATCTTGGTTCTCACCCACACCCACAACTTGCCAAGTTTTGCTCTTGACTTGCACTCCACTATGTCTTCATCCAATGTACCAACTCAAGCTTGCAAATGCACTGCATCTGAACATGCTCTGATGAATGCTGATCCTCTTCTTGCTGTGAGGAACCATCCTAAAAAGGAACCTCTCATGCATGTAGTGCTTGAAAGTCCGGTCCGGTCCAGTCTTTTGGTGCCCAGTACCTTAGACTGTAACTGTAACCAGTCCTTCCAAATCGAGAAACCTCAAAGAACTGGACGAAACCGCGAGAGACTGGTCTTTTGCAGTCTTTTGCGGTTACAAGACCAGTTTGTGACCGGTCTAGACTGGTTTTCATAGCCATAAAACAATATTCTAAGTAGTTTAATGAATGAGGGGTTAGCGTATGTGACTTGAGTTAGACTACGAATTCCATATCCAACTTTGGCAACACATTTTCTGAGGTTCTCATCAAAAATGTAGTAATTATATTCTAAGTTCTAAGCTTGGCCCCACCAGAGTTTGAAGGCTCAAAAGACTGGTCTTTAACTGGTTAAAACCGGTTTTTGCTCAGTCTTGAAAGTTTGGAATCTGTAGAGGACCGTAGACCAGACTGTGGTTATGGTCTTTGTTGGTCCTGATAATTTGCGGTCTTTTTCGGTCATGATCTGGTCTGGTCACAGTCTTTTTCCAGTCCTGTGACCGGACTTCCAAACACTACATGCATGTGAAGGTTCAGCAAAGGTGCGGAGGGGGTCACGGCCAGAGGTAACTCACAGACAGACAAGGAAGTCAGAGTTGGGTAGGTTGTCAGAGTTAGGTAGGTTGTCAGCATAGGGCGGTGTAGGGTGAAGGTCTAGTGTAGGGTAGGTTATTGGCATAGGGTAGATCCAGTGTAGGGTGGCATAGGGAAGGTCTGGCATAGGGCATCATAGGGTAGGTCACCCACTTAGGGCAGCATAGGGTAGGTCACTGGCATAGGGTAGGACGTCGGCATAGGATAGGACATTGAAAAGAGATAAATGTGTAACAGGGTGAGTTCTGAACAGAATGAGGGGTATGAGGGGTCATTGGAAAGGTAGAATGGAGGGGAATTCGGATATAAGGAAAGCAAGAGGCCAGGGGGTGAGGGGATCGAACACAAGTGAGATCATGAACTGAATTGGACCTAGGTTAGTAATAAAATGGGAGCAAGGCTCAACCACACAAGACTACAACTGAGAGCAGGGCTCCACCAGAAGATAGCAGCAAGAGATAAGAAACAGAGAAACAAGTCAGAGATGCATTTGTAATATCAAGGATGAGGTAGTGAGTACATGGCAAGCTACCTAAATACCTAGGATAAGTGTACAAGGTAACCTGGGGAAGGACAATG
>Ga0307507_10009858_pt1 | contig 12581 bp, 3 predicted proteins | sample 7_EM_MG_FD_207223 | JGI IMG/M metagenome (GOLD analysis project Ga0307507, IMG submission 207223) | Populus trichocarpa ectomycorrhiza microbial communities from riparian zone in the Pacific Northwest, United States - 7_EM | ecosystem: Host-associated > Plants > Roots > Unclassified | place... | reverse complement strand
CCTTAAGGCGGCTACCTGGTGGCTTATTGGCTAAAATATGCTAGACCAGTTCTGGGTTGCAAAGGAAATAGCAATAAAAGGCAAAGGGGCGAGTAATAGGCGCCCCCTAATAACTCTACAGGAGTAGAGTACAGTGTGTGATACTAGCGCGTCTGTAGGTTTGTTACAGCAGCAGTGGTTCCTAAAGAGGTTAAAAAGTAAGGTAGTAGAGCACCACTAGTGACTCGCAGGTGACTTGTAAGCGAGCCCTAAAAGGTAGGGAGACGGATCGCGGGGTTTTCTCAAATAGAGTTTTCTCCCCATATGTATATAAGGAGTAGTCCGCGTAGGCCCAACAGGGATCTGAATCGGACGTTAAGCAATGAATAATAATAATTATAACTATATAAACTTAATAAGGAATAGAACTATGTCCTTTATAGTAATAGGATAGATATAGTTAACCTTTTAGAAGATAATGCCCCCGTAGAACTCTACGGGCTTTTACCTTTAGATTTTAAGAAATTTATAAAGCTTAAAAAAGAATTTACTAATAAGGAACTCTGTAAGATCCTCCCTAAGAGATACTATAACTTTATTAACATATGCTTATAAAAGGGCATAGATATACTCCCTTTACATTAACCCAATAACTATACTATTAATATTAAATAAGGAAAAATGCTACCCTATAAGAGACCTTACCTAATATTAAAAAACAAACTTCTAGTTATTAAAAAGTATATTAATAAGCACCTTAATAAAGGATTTATTTATCCTAGTATATCTCTAGCAGTTACCCCTATTCTCCTTACTAAGAAGCTAGGAGGAGGTATTTAATTCTATATTAACTATAAAGGACTTAACGCTATTATAATTAAGAACTAATACCCTGTACCGCTTATATATAAAACTCTTAAGCAGCTTAGCTAAGCTAAAATCTATACTAAGCTTAATATTATTACCGTCTTTAACCGCCTTTAAATATAGAAAGGTAATAAATAGAAAACCGTATTTATATTACGCCTTAGCCAATTTAAATATACTATTATGCCCTTTAGCGTATATAACGGCCTAGGTAGCTTTTAAAGCTATATTAATAACGCCTTATAGAACTACCTTAATTAATTCTACTCTGCGTACCTAAATAATATACTTATTTATAGCAATAACCCTTTTAAGTATACTAAGCATATTTAAAAGGTCCTATAGCGCCTTAGGGACATAGGACTTTATATTAATTTAAAGAAGTGCGAAATCTTAGTTACAGAAGTAAAATACCTTAGACTAATTATTACTACTAAGGGTGTCTATATAGACCCTAAGAAGGTATATATAATTATAGAATAGCAAACCCCTAACTATATTAAGGACGTATAAGCCTTTCTTAGCTTTGCCAACTTTTATTAAAAATTTATATATAACTTTTTAGGTATTATAGCACCACTTATAGTAATAATACAAATAAAGGGCCTTTTTATAAAAGGAAGAAAAATATATCTATGTTTTATCTGGACGCCTAAATACAAAAAGGCGTTCTAAAACCTTAAAGATGCGTTTACTAAAGTACCTATTCTAGCTTATTTTATACTAGGATAATAACTCTATCTTAAGACTAACTCTTTAGACCACATTAATGCAGGTATTTTTTCCTAAATAGGTAATAATGGTCTCCTCTACCTAGTTGCATTCTACTTATCTAAGCTTATACTATAAGAATGTAACTATAAGATCTATAATAAAGAACTCCTTATAATTATATAAGCGTTTAAAGAATTCTAACTGGAGCTCTTCTTAGTAGAACCTAACTAGCTAACTAAAGTCCTTACAAACCATTGCAATCTTAAGTACTTTATAACTATAAAATAGCTAAACCAACGCTAAGTACGCTAGAATAAGTTTCTCTCTAGTTTTAACTTTAAAATTATATATAGACTAGAAGTATAAGGTACTAAACCTAATAGCTTAACACGCCGCTTATAAGACCTTCCTTAGTCTAAAAATAACCCCTATAATTAGTTCTAATAATAGATAATCCTAAAAGCATAGAATTTGGCCCTAGGTATATTATCTATAATAGAACTAACTGTACCTTAGCTTTATACTACAGAACTAAAGTTACCTCCTAAAATTAATAAGCTTATTACTATGGTATATAATACCTCCGTTAACCTATTACTATATTAACTTATTACCGTAAAGACCGCTAGCGCCTATACGCTGCCTATTAACCTTTAAAGCTTAAGCTAAATTAATATAGCGGCCTTAGAAGTAAAAAAAAAATAGGCTCTATTATAGAGGCCGCCTATTTATCCCTAACTTAGAAAATCTATAACAGCAACTAATCTAAATAGCCTATAACCTCTAATTAAGCGGCCACCTAGGCAAAGGAGGAACCTATAAGCTTCTTAGCCGATACTACTTTTAGCTAAAAATAATAAACTTAGTTAAACGCTTTATAGGCGTCTGCTATAGTTATAAGCGCGCTAAGGCCTTTAATATAAAGTACTAAGGGCTACTATACCCTCTACTAGTACCTATATAACAATAGGTAGACATTGCTATTAATTTTATTATTAACCTACTACCTTATAAACAATACGGCCATACCTATAAGAACATCCTTATAATAATATACCGACTTATAAAAAAGCGCCACTACGTTCTAACTAAAGGCGTAGTCGTTAGCAATATTACTAACGCCTTTCTCTATAAAATCTACTAACTATATAGGTTACCTAACTTAATTACATCTAACTAAGGTATATAGTTTAACTCTAATATATAGAGACAAATCTGCTAACGCCTTAGCGTCTTCATTAAGATATCTATATCCTTTTACTATAAAACTACTAGGTAACTAAAAAACGCTAATGCTAGTATAAAAGCATGCCTATAATAGGTAGTCACCTATAGTTAAGATAACTGGGTAGATTACCTTTTACTAGGTAAATTTATAGCAAATAACTATATCTTAACTACTATAGGACTTACCCTATTCTTTATAAATAAGGGTTATTACCCCTAATCTAGTATAGAGCTACTAGAACCTATTAATTAAAAACTGCTATATAGAAAACGCCTTAAGATGCTACTTACTAACTAGTATATAGACCGTATAAAAAATCTACTTAACTACTATAAGGGAGAAATGGCCTAGGCTTAAGTAAAGTAGGCCTACTTTGCTAACTGTTATAGAACGCTACTACTAGAGATGCGTATTAGCGACTAGGTATAGCTAGATGCACACTATATCTCTATATAGAGGCCTATAAAGTTACTTAACTATAAGAACCTTGGCCCCTATCTAATTAAATAAGTTATTAATAGGGGAGCTGTATATAAGCTAGAGCTCCTGCCTTCCTTAGCCACCTATAGGATATAGCTTATATTTTACCTATAGCTACTATACCTTTACTAGCCTAATCCCTTACTAGGACAGATAAGCTTAAACCCCTACTAGTACTAATCTAAGATAAGAACAAAGATAAGAACTATAAGGACTAGACCGTTAAACAAATTATTAACTCTAAATACTTTAGTAAAGGTAGAGGACGGCGGCTCTACTATAGAGCTATCTACACAGAATTTGACATAGATTGGCCAGAATGGCAATTATAGAAAGACTTTAAAAATGCAAAGGATCTAATTAGCAGCTTCTATTATGCAAATCCACAGAAACTAGGCCCAAGTAGAGATTTTATACCTAATCCTCTATAGGAGCCCTTATAGAGTTAATGTAACAAGACCAGCCCAGTTATAGTAGGAATGTCTTAGTAAAACACTTAACAGATAAATTCCAACGCTTTAATTAAATTCTGCTAAATTCCGCTAACTTAATTAAATTCCACTAAATTCCACTAACGTAATGGAATTTGGTTGAAACCTATTAAAACCTACATATGCTTATACCCACGCGTCTACTGCTAAGACCCTTAAATATTTAGTTACAAGCTTTCTATATTCCTTTCTCCTCTTTATATAACGTCTTGTTCTCTACAAGAGCTATATACCCTTAGATTTAGATAGAATTTATATTATTCCTTTAAATCTTCCTTAAAGCCTCTTCGCGCCCTTATACTACGTTACGTTAAATAACTACTATTAAAATAGCAAACAAACCCAAATCCCCTTTAATAACTATAAGTATTATATCCCTAGTTAGGGAACAGTTAACTATAATGCAACAGTCCTTTATAGATGCCTTAGCTTAGCAGTGGGCTACACTAGAAGCCTAGCGTTAATAATTAATAGAAGCACTTTGTAAAGAACTCCGTAATATTAAAGCACTTATATTAAAGACCCTAACACCGCCTATAAATAAAATTAATATAACTATATCTAAGCCTAGCCCCTTAAACGCAAACTCCGAACTAGTAATAGTAACTTAACCTATATTTATAACAAATTTAATACCTGCTATAAAATTTAAAAAGCTCCTTAATTCTCTAATATTTAATAAAAATTAAAATAACCTACATCCCTTTATAACCAAGCTCCATCTTAAACTTTTAATAAACTATAACTAATACCCTACTAAAGCTAGCGAGGTTAGCTATGGAATGTCTTATTTAAGTAAAGACGCTATATATTCTATAGATCCATTCTTCTATAATAGCACCTTTATTAATTTTAAAATCTTTATTATTCTGCTAAAACAAATATATAATAACGGAACCAAGACTTTACTAGCTTCTTTTTAGAAATTTTAGGCCTTATTAGCGAACTAGATTGGAATAAAGCCGCTAGAGTCGCTGCCCTTTAATAAGCTATTTTAAATAAGATTAGAGCCTAGTTAGTAGGTAAAGAACTACTAAAAAAACCTGTCTAAATTTGCTATAATATGTTAATAAATTAATGAGGATCTTTAATATAATAAATAGATTTATTTCCTAAAGCCAACTATATCTTATATCTAGAACTCTATAAAACTAGTATATACCCTGAAGCGCGATCCATCTTTAAAACCTAAAAGTCCTATATATAACCTTATAGACCTTAATACCGCTTAATTCTATATATCCTTGGGAACTAATAAATAAGGAACTTAAGCTATAAATAGAGAATGATTTAGATGCGGCAAAAAGGTATATATTTAAAGGAGTTGCCAAACTTACCCTTTTAAAAAGGTCTGGTGAAGTTCCTCCTGGTCCTTAAATTGTACTTATTCTATAAATTATACTTAGTCGCTATAAAGTATCTTATCTTTAGTTAACTTAGAAAACAAATTATCCTAAGGCTAAGTTATGCCCTAGGATAAAAAGCGGAAGAGTATAAGTATCTAGGCTCTTTTAGCGCTAATATATAATATAACTCCCTTAATATACTTAGCAAAATTTAAATACTTAAAAAGTAGAAGGAAGTATAAATCCTTATAAATAGTAGAGCTATTAGTATAGGCTTTATTAATATAAACTACGCAAAAACTTAACGCCTAAATTTAAAGAAACTTAATAAGCCCTAAGGTCTATAAGGCTTTAATGGTAAACCCTTAATATATAGCAAACTAACACACTACGCCCTTATAAAATTGTGGATAGGCAAATACCTTTAAAGTATTATAAGGTAATACTTAGATACAGATAGCTAAAACAATATAACCCTTTAATTAGCTGGGTTAAAAAAATACTAAGGTTCTACATAACCTACTACTAAAGTTATTACTTAAAAAACCATTTGCCCTATAAATATGTATATAACTATTTAAATTTAATATAATATAAATTGCCCTTACTATAAACCTTAAGCCAATATAATAAATCTATAACTGCTAATTATGGTAAAGAATATAAAGATATTTTATTAAAATCTCTTAAAATTTATATAATATAGGCCGCATCTTTTATTTTATTAGCAAAAAGACAAGATTATAAAATCTTTACTATAACTATAGAAGATATTAAGAAAGTACTAGAACTAAAATTATATACTAATTCTTAACCCCTTATATCTAAAGAGTACTGTAATCTAATTAACAAGTTTAAAAAGCAATTTATAAACTAACTAGCCTTATACTAAGATAAGCACGATTTTAAAATAGAACTTAAGCCTAGTATAATACTAAAGTTTAGTCCGCTATATAGTATATTATAAGAAGAACTACTTATAATATAATAATACCTTAACAAGCATCTAAAAAAAGGATTAATTTGCCCTAGTTAATCTTTATTTACTTTACCTATACTATTTATTAAAAAGCTAAAAGGAGGCTTAAAATTCTATATTAATTATTAAGCTTTAAACGTATTTATAATTTAAAACTAATATCTAATTCCTCTAATTTAAGAGACGCTTAACTATTTAGTAAAGGTATAGTACTTTATAAAGCTTAATATAGTTACTACTGTTGGTCACACAGAGTGACTCACCAATAACGGCTACTCGAGTAGGTTACAGTGATGTTGGTTAAAAGCTTGATGATGTTTGGAATGAGGAAGGGCGAGGAGCTTAAGACTCCTCGCCACGCTAGTGCCGCGGCGTCACGTGACGACCGCTTGCCTTATTCCCAACACTGGCAACTCTTCTTTTGTGGTTGCCATCTATATACAAATACTGCTTGGCTAGCGTAACAAATATCAATCCTCCTTACTTACTATTGCTATTATAATATAAGTCTCGCTGTCCTAAAATTTGCATCTTAGCACGTGGTGCTTTTCTTGCTTAGAGTTATAGGTATATATCGTGTTAGGGCCGCTAAGGCGCTAGTTATAAGCAAGCCAATAGCAATTTTCTATCCCGGGGATGGAAAATCCTAATTGGCTAGTTGGAATTAGGGTCTACAGATTATTATACTCCTACTCCCTTTTAACCCAACCTTTAACCCATATATATAGAGTGTTTATATTAACAAACGTTTCTAGAGCCTTGTTTAGGTTTACCTTCATTATTGCATCTACCAGGTTGTCTTAGCCATTAATCCATCAGATCTTAAAGAGTTCTTGCCATTTATAGGATTGCCAAAGTGCCATAATATTAATTATAAGGCGCTTCTCCTTTGTGGTACCAAGCTTAACTAAATACTTATAGAGGGAATATAAGTCGGTGCATACAATTATAGGGATAATAGGGAGTTTAAGTTAATCTATAATTATCTTTAGGGTAGTTCCAATTGCAATTGCTATATTAACTCCGCTAACTATTCCATATATCTCTAATGCTAGAACGCTTTAGGTAATACGCTTACTCTTAGTTAAGCTCTAATAAATAAGATTGCTATAGATTATAAAGTTATTCTCTCTAGTAGATTTATTTATAATAATAATCTTATATCCTAGCTGGGAGCTAAAATCTTTATTATTTATAAATAATCTATTAACAAATACAAAGAGCTTAGCGGTAGGAAGATTAATAGGCATATAGAGTAGTCCCCAATTAAGATAGTTTATTTACTAGGAAAGACGCTTATTTAGGGCAAGGACATCATCCTTAGTTAGTTCCTGGTATTAAGCGGCAATAGAGAGATTAAATAAAGCCTTAGGTTGATAGATAGAAGCAACATAAGCTCCGTAAGCGCGTTACTCTATATATCCTTGCTTTAGAGAATTAACGTTAATAACGTCAATCTTCTTACCTTAATCTTTCTGGCGCAAAGCAATAGAATCCTTATTTAGGGAGAGGATGCATCCATTAAAAAGTAATAGTATTATTAAATTAAGCTTTTCCTTTAGCTTTACTATAAGATTTGCCTTTACTAGCTCATCTTCTTTAAGAGCTGAGAATTGGTCGTCTCCCAAGATAATTATATTATTAGTTTGCATGCTAACAATTCTAAATGGAGTTCCCGTGGTTGTGATAAGGAAGCATAGGTTAAATATAGAAGTAGTCATCAAAAGCTTCTCTTTATGGTGCTTGCTATAGGTAGCCCACCAATAAGTTCCTACCTCTGCAATTCCATATAATGGCTTAAGCACAACTATAATCGTATCTTCGGGATATTGGTAGCGAATTTGCTCTAGAAGGTATGCCAATATCAAGCGCTAAAGGTGCGTCTCTAATTGGGTATAGGCCTAAGTAATATCTCACAAATAGACCGCCATTCTATTTTTTATCAAGGAGGGAGCTAGTATAAGAATAACCCACTAACTAGCTCGTTAAATCGTGGGAGATTACGTAAGAATTACCTCCTTACTATTATTATTGTAACCTTAGATAACAAGCCTTAATTTCTTAAATAGGGTATTAGTAGCTTTGCCCTTAATCTTATTAACCATTCTTAACTTAAAGATGCGAACTCTATTAAACTTAGTAGGGTTATACTTCTTAAATTTAAAGACTCCTCTTATAATAAGACCATCGATCTCCTGCTTATTAGATACTTAGAAAGGAGCTCCTAAAGTTATAATACGGCCTTCCTTTTAGAGCTGTTTTACGAGCTTAAAGTCAGCCTTCTCTTTAGCTATTATAAAGGCCATTAATAACTCATCTCTACTCTTAATAGCGGTAACAAATTGCTCTTCAAAATTAATAAGGTGTTGGCAATTTTATAATCCCTTTAGGCGACCTCTACCGCGTCGTAGTTGCGGCACATCTACTATAATTATATTAGGATCGTAGTCGCCTTCTAGAGTATATTAATCGTAGTTCTTCTTTAGGGTATCCTCTAGGGTATCCTATAAAGGCTCGGAACTATTGTTTCTATAATAGGGCTTAACAACAGTTAAGCGGAATTAAGTAGGTCTATAGGGTATCTAAAGAGTATAAGTCTAACTATTAATTGCAATAAGTTTATATGGGCCTAACTATCCTCCCTTTTTACGCCATACGCGTACCTTAGATTGGAGTGGCAGATTAAGCGTAGTTAAGGTATTTAGGCCATTTCTCATTCCTAGTGCGTCGTTGACCTAGCGCGTGGCGTAGAGACATCACACCTCTTTTATTGCTTTGCGAATAGCCTCCGCTCATTACATAACGGATAGGGATAGTGGAGAATTATTAGTTATTTAAGGGTAGGCGCTAAAGACTAGCAATATAGGTATAAGCCCATCTGGGCTAGCGGAATTATTAATAGCCTTAACAGCCATCTATAAGATAAGCTCTTTGCTAGTACCCTCTAGTTCTAAAGAAATAATCTTATATGCTTATTATAATAGCGTGTAATATCGTTCTACTTTTCTAATACTATTATGTGCCTTAATAGGGACTTCCTTAACCTTAATTTCCATTGCCTTTACCTATTGCCGAAACTCTGCAGATAAGAAGTTCCTTCCTATATTATAAATAACTTAATTAAGGGGTTCTAGGTAGATATCAATCTAGCACAATTAAAGAGTATCCCATGCGTTCCTAGCTAACATATCCTTCAGAAAACGTGCGGCTTAGAAGGAGATTAAAAGGTTAACAACTTAGAGTACTAGCTTGCCGCTGAGATATATAATATTAATAATAATACAGAAGTTAAAGTTATAGTCATCTTTAAGGGTGAACTTAAATCGGCCAGGGGACTTCTGGTTTATTTAGCAGTAATGGCAGTACTTTATAAGATGCTTAATTGCCTTAACCTTGACTTTATAGCCTACTTGCTGAAAAACCCTAAGTAATCAGTAAACGGATAGGTGGCCAAAACGACGGTATAGTTAACATAGCTCTGACTCGGTTAAGTAGCTCTAAGCAACGCTCTTTTCTAGTTAATAAAGGAGTAACTAGGGGTGACCCTATTTGCGTATAACAGGCACCTAATTATCTCCCTAAACAAGCATATTCTTAAGGTTATCAAGTTTAACGCCTAATTTATCTATATCTCCAATGCAAAATAGAAACGGGGTGTTCGCGGGAACAATATAAAAAGTAATATACCCTAAAGGGGTTTTAACCTTAATTGTGCCAAGAGAGATTATAGTACCCTTGCCAAAACAAATTATATATTGGCCTGCCGTTAATTAGTTAATCTAAACAGAGCTATTAAGCTACTAAAGAGCTCAAACTTAAGTTTCTCCTGCTATAGATACTCCTACGGCTCCAGTATCTGGCATAATACTATAGAAGACGTTCGCTAAGTATCTGTTATTAAAGGAGAATATAGAACTCTTCTTTAGCTCATTAAAGATATCTGACTTTGTAATAGTATAGAGCGTAGATTGGTCATTAAGAACAGCAACGGTTTATATACCATCTACCTTACTATACTCAGTAAAGTATTGGTCAGGAGAGTAGTCCTTAATTTCCATATCTATAAGAAGCTGTTTAGCCTCATTAACCTTACCCTTAAGATCTTCTTCGCCTTTATATTAAACCAGGAAGCTTTAGAAGTAGGCTGTAGTAACCTTACAATTTCCAACATTTTATACGCTTTGGCGAAACTTATTATATGCCTCCTTTTATCTATTAAGAGGGTGCCTAGTTAACTAGCAATTTGGCTTTTTACAAATATAGCATTTCTTCTATTAATTGTTTTAAGATAAACCTCCACAAGGACCTCCATAATTGCTTTATAGTTAACATTAATTATACCCTCTACCGTATCCCCTACCCCAGCCACCATATGTTTAATCAGTCCAGTTATAATCATGTTAGTCAATTGGGTTAATTAAAGTAGGTTAGGGTTAAGCGTTAAATTGCTATACTTCTTAAGAGCGCAGAGCGGTGCTAATAGAGGATCTTAATTAAGCATACACTCCTTTATAAGTATTTGCAGGATTAAAGAGGGCAAGGTTATATTCTTTAATATCTTAGCATATGCTAATAACTTAATCGCATAGGCTGAAGTCCTTTTAATATAATTTAGATAAACCATGCTAAATTATCTAAAGTTAATTAAAGAGCTTTTAAAGATAGTTAAGTTAAGAGGTATCTAGGTTTATAGCAATAATTCTTAGAAAGGTAGTCTCTCTCCACTCCAATATATACTGCTGCTTATTCTCTTCTGTTTTAAAGTGGCATCTTATCTCATATATTATTCGGTTAAAATTGTATCCTTTTCCTACCAAACAATCATAATAGAAGGTACTAGCGTGGCCCTTAAGCATAACAGAATAAGCGTTATAATATTGGTTAGGTTCCAGTCTAACCTTCTAGTAACAGTTATAAAAGATGCGCAGCTTTAAATTAAGGATATTATATAGTTCCCCGCCAAACCTCTTCTCCTAGTCCAAATAGAGTTTTATAAGCTCTATAAGCATTTTTAAGGTGCCTCCGAGCGGTATTAGGCCACGTTAAAATTACATTAGAGATTAAGGTGGGGATTGCTTTATAGGCTGCAGTAGAGATACAGAGCTTAATGGAACACGGCGTGGTACCTAATCTTCCTATAGCAGAGTTTAAAGGTTATTAAATCGCAAAGCAAAGGGGTCTTGCGCTTACTCTTAGGGGGTAGTAGTTAAAGTTACAGGTTAAATTAGTGGGAGCAATAGGTATAGCATATAAGAACTTATGCCTAGAGCAATAGAATTAGAACGTATCTCTATTAGTGTATCATTTGGATTCCATCATAAGTTAAGCTTCTTTATATTATGTAGTTGGTGCTCAATCTCTTATAGAGTCCATTTATACTCTTCTTTTACGTTAATAACTTGCTCCTGAATATTGTCTCTAATAGTATCTCCATTTATAGGGACAAATACTCCATTCTCCTAAAGGAAGTTACGGAAGTCTTATACAATATTCTTCTTTATAAGGGCCTATATTTCCTTTGTCCATCCAACAAAGTCCTCCTTTATACAATACCATAGCACAGTATCATTATATTCGCTGTCTGTGTATTATGCTATGCAGTATAGTAAGAATCCGTTTAGGTCCTATTGCTCAGCGTTTATAGGGTTAATATCTTTATCCTATATCTCTAAGTTAATATCATTCTCATACTTCTTTAGGTAGGTCAACGCCATAATAGGAGTAGAATTAACGGGGTATCATACGTCAAAGGTAGATAGGATTTTCGGCTTTGTAGGATCTCATAGGTTTGCTATTAAAAGGTAGGCAATTTAAGGCGTAATCAACGCGTTTCAGACGTTAACTTAGGACCCTAGGTTTAGTAACACTTCTAACCTAAAGTACTTAACCAAATCTTTATAAACGCGATTGTTCTGCGTAATAGATACAACTTGGTATCTCCCAGTACTTAGTGACACTTCTATTACTGGTTTTTCGCAAGCCTAAGGTAACATAGTATCGCCGGGAACCCCTGCACGAGACTGTCTTTTCTGTTAATAACCTAGCTGCTCTATAGTTAACTGTGTGTTTAACCACTAATTAGTGTTGGTTACATAGGGTGACTTACCAATAACGGCTACTCAAGTAGGTTACAGTGATGTTGGTTAAAAGCTTAATAATGTTTGGAATAAGGAAGGGCGAGGAGCTTAAGACTCCTTGCCACGCTAGTGCCGCGGCGTTATGTAATGACCGCTTGCCTCATTCCCAACAACTACCTTTAATAAAATCCATATATATAAGAAGATAAGAAGTATATAGCTTTTTATATATAATAGGGACTCTTTAAATACCTAGTAATGCTATTTAGCATAAAAAATATACTTGGTATATTTTAGTAACGTATTTCACAGGTGAGCCGGTCAAACGGGTAAGCTAATTACTTCAAAAACATACCAAAAAATGGAAAAATCACACTTTAATATCTTAACAACCACTTAATAATAAATTTTAATAATTTA
>Ga0307507_10009857_pt1 | contig 12582 bp, 1 predicted proteins | sample 7_EM_MG_FD_207223 | JGI IMG/M metagenome (GOLD analysis project Ga0307507, IMG submission 207223) | Populus trichocarpa ectomycorrhiza microbial communities from riparian zone in the Pacific Northwest, United States - 7_EM | ecosystem: Host-associated > Plants > Roots > Unclassified | place... | reverse complement strand
GCATATATAAAAGTCTAAATTTAAATTATTAAAATTTATTATTAAGTGGTTGTTAAGATATTAAAGTGTGATTTTTCCATTTTTTGGTGTGTTTTTGAAGTGATCAGCTCACCCGTGAAATACGTTAATAAAGTTATAAGCCTTATTAAAAATTATTTAAATATAGATTAACCTTAGATTTATGGCTTAATTTATAATATTATTTATTTAAAACTTTAATATATAAATATTATAAACTTCTATTTTAATATAATATATTTTAATATAGTAATAAATAGCTATATTTCTAATATTTTAATATTTTAATTTATAATAATAAAAATTCAAGTATTAAAGTATTAGAAATATAGTAAATATACTATATATTAGTATTTATAATATTAGCTAAGTATATCTAAATACTATAGCAAATATTAAATTTATATAAAAGTATACTAAATTACCAATTAATTATATATATTATAGTGTAATAATATAGAATATAAGAATATAAGTATATAATATATAAACAGCTCTATAAACTATACTATATAGTATAATTATATGTAAAGCTTAATTATATTTAAAAAAAACTTTAAACTATTTTATTATATTGCCTTATTATAAATATAAAAGAACAAAGTAAATAAAGTATATTTTTTAAAGGTATTTATATAACATAATAATAATACCTTTATAAAAATACTTAATACTACTTTAATATAGTATATAGTATATATATATTAGCTTTTATACTTTAGAAATCTATATTATAGAATATATTAAGCTATTATAAAAGTAATTTAAAACTCTTCTTATTTAAACTTCTTTTTTTTAACTATTTAGATATATTTTAACCATTACTTTATATATTATAGATAGTTTCCTAATTACATATAGGCCAACAGCTGCAGAGAACTACAGGACACTAGAAAAAGCCCACGACACCTATATAGAATGGGCAAGACAATATAGAGTCCAATTCTCACTAGAGAAATACCAGCTAATCCATTTTATAAGAAAATGTAACCAATCTGCAGATCTTTAGCATACAATCTATATCTAAGGCTTTGGGGGTTAACCGGTTCAAGGCCTAAGGGTATTAGGAGTGTGGGTAGACAGCAAGCTCCAGTAGAGCGCACATGCGGCGCAAGCGGCCCATAAGGGCCAAGTATAGTATATCGCCATGTCCAGGATCGTTAATTCTACATAGGGTCTATGCTTCCAGAGGTCACGCCTACTATATACAGCAGTTGTCCGGCCAACCATAACGTATAGATCTAGCATTTGGGCTACTGGAGAAACCAAGAAAGGCCCCCCTAAATCACTCCTTAAACTACTCCAAAAGGTCCAAACAGCCTGCCTTAGGAGTATAATAGGCGGGTATAAGCGAACGGCTACAGCACTGCTTAAAAAGAAAGCCAATATTCCCCCCCTATAACTATATATTGAAGCCAATGCAATATAAAGGGTGTAAAAGGAACGCAACTCTAATATTATAAAGTATATCAAGATATGCCTAAACAAACTATAGAGGGACCCTAGGGTGCCCTATAGAAGAAGAAACCAACAACCCTAAAGTAGGGAAGATATATTAGGAAAATAGGTAGAGAAAGCAGAAGAAGAATAGTACGGCACTAGGGCCCAGGCCTATATAGAGGAAGAAGGGAGACGCGTAAGAGGCCAGTAAAGACAACAGTAAGGGAGAGAAAGGAGCCAAAGTAGAGCATAAAAGAGTACTAGAAAACTATCTACCGCAACACAATACTGGTTGGACCGACGCTGGAGAGATAAATAGGAGTTAAAGGTATAGAGGTAGACTTAGGCAAGGAGAACCTAAGCCGTAGCATAGGTAATACTATAGGGGGTAAATACCTAAGGGCTCCAAGAGGGCCTAATAAAGGTAGAAAATACAATAACAACACTCTTAAGGACAGGAATAATAGAACTAAAAAATTGGCTTTACTAGGTAGGTGTCCCAGTGGGTAGCCTAAGGTGTAAATATGGCTGGCCAAGACAGACACCAAAACATATAATACTATTATGCCCCTTACGCACCAGCCAAGAAGCAATACTCTTAGCAGCTAGCACAGAAAACTATAATACACTACTCTTAATATAGAAAGGCCTCAAGGCGGCTACCTAGTGGCTTATTAACCAAAATATGCTAGACCAGTTCTGGGTTGCAAAGGAAATAGCAATAGAAGGCAAAGGGGCGAGTAACAGGCGCCCCCTAATAACTCTACAGAAGTAGAGTATAGTGTGTAATACTAGCGCGTCCGTAGGTTTGTTACGGCAGCAGTAGTTCCCAAGGAGGTTAAAAAGTAAGGTAGTAGAGCACCACTGGTGACTTGTAGGCGACTTATAAGCGAGCCCTAAAAGGCGGGGAGATAGATCACGGGGTTTTCTTAAATAGAGTTTTCTCCCCATATATATATAAGGAGTAGTCCACGTGGGCCTAACAGGGATCCGAATCAGACGTTAAGCAATGAATAATAATATATTATAGATAGTAGTATATATAAAGACTATTATACTAAAAATTTAGCTTACTAAATAGTTAATATATTTAAATATCTTATATTAAAAGGGATTTAAATTTTATAATTTAAATACTAATAACTTTATTTAAAGTTAATAAATTCTTGTAAATTTTTTAAAATGGGCTCTTAGTATATATACTAATAATATACTAAATTTTTAGCTAAATCTATTAAGGCGTTGTTGTGCGGTTAGGTTTTATTAGGGTAAGAATATTATGCACAAGCCTATAGCGTGCACGAGCCCGTCGGCACTTCTAGACTAAACTGTTTTTTACCTCTTTTGGAACAATATAGCACAAAGGAGCTATTAATACTGTGACTGACTTAGTAGACTGATTCTTTACCTATATAATTACCGGCACCAATTTAATTGCTTACTATAATAACCTAGACCTATTTGCCTATGTTGCTACTAGCTAGTATATATCTAATAAGTTCTATGGAGTAATAATTAACACTAGAGCTTTAAAGAGATTAATAGTAGGTTATGGATAATACCTTGTATATAGAAAGACCCATAATACCGTTATTAATACCTTAAAGGCTGGCGCTATTAACATTTAGTTTGGTATTAGTTCTACCTCTTCTATTGGCTCTGTTACAGTTAATACACTAGTTGGTAATATTGAGTTTTATATTATAAAGGCCAATATACCCTTCCTACTATACCTTGCAGATATGGATATACTAAAAGTCTATTATAATAACCTTTAGAACGTCCTAGTTACCCTAACAAAATCGGTGCCAGTAGTTTACTAATTTGGTCACCCCTTTCTATTATAGGAAGAGTTACTGCAGTTATTTATAACCCACTTGTTTAATTAAAACCCTTGCTACTTAACTACCACTAAACTCTGCTAACTCTACTATCGCTTCAGATATCTATTAGTAGATAAGCTATATAAGGTACTAGAACGCTTTAGCTATAATAACATTAATAAGTAGGCCATTAACTACCTTACTAAGTACTGTTTCCACTGCTAGAAACATGGTAAGTCTCCTAGACAGTTTAAATTCACACTATAAGAAGACTAAGATTCCGATTTCAACTATTCCATTTTTATTAATATTATATATATTAACGGGAGTCCTATTCTCTATGTAATTAATAAAGCTACTAGATTTTAAGCTGCAAGATGGCTATATAATATTTCTACAAAACATACCTGAGATATCCTACGACTATGTTGGATTAATACCTATATTGGACTACCTAACTACATTACCTATAACGCTAAAAAGAACTTTGTAAGCAAGGAGTTTTAACAGTATACTATGGCAATGGCTATATTAACCAAGAGCGTCCTAGTGGAAGCTTACTAGTCTATTAAAATGGTAGAAAGAGCTTATCCAATACTATGCCAAGTATACTAGATAATTACGGAGGAGCTATAAAACTTAGGAATAACTAAAGAACTGGCCTTATAAATGGCGGTAAAGGCCGCTAATAACATAGCTGGCCCAGATGGCTTGGTTCCAATACTTCTTGTCTTCAGTGCCTACCCTTATATAAGCAAACTTGACCTACCAGCACCCTCTATTATATAGCAAGCGGCAGCTATAAAGAAGGTAATGGAGGAGATTGTAAGGATTAGGGTAAAGAAGCAAGTTAACGATATACTAAACTAACAAAATGGTCTATCTGTCACTATAATCTATAACCTCTCCCTTAACTTAGACGTGCTTATATAGCGTAAAGGCAATACTGGATAAAGCAGTAGATGGACTAGCCCATTTAAGTTGCTTAGAATTAACGGAGAAATATATAAGGTATAACTCCCTAGTAGACCTACTAACTTTAGGACTATAATAGTAAAGCTATATCTATAACCTAAACTAGAAGAACCTAATAGGGAACTAGAGGAGGAGCTGTTTAAAAAATTGACTAAGAAACTAACTAAGGAACTAACTGAGGAACTAACTAAGGAATTAACTAAGGAACTGATAACTACTGCACCCCTCTAAAGATTAAAATAGATATGATAATTGCTAATAAAGTCCTAGCAAAACATCGCGGATATATTAATATTTATTAATAACAGCCTAACAAAACCTAATATTATAACCCTTAAGTGCACCTTACTGTCATTTACAGAGTCTTAATATAAGGAGATAAACGGTTTACTTAAGAAAGGCGTCTTTAAGTTTATTAATATAGTAGACGTCCTAAAGGGAGTTAGAATCTTTAACTCCTAATTTATTAATAAGATTAAGAATACTGGAATAGACAAGGCCTTTAAGAAGTCTAGACTAGTTATATAAGCCTATAACAACTATGGTAAAGATCTGGTCTTAACACAATTACTAATTATTTAACGTGTTAGCTAGAGAATTATCCTAGCACTTATAGCAACCCTATAAGGAAATAAAAGAAGACTAGCCTCTTTATACCTGCGCGATACCTAATAAATGCGAAAAGGGATAAGGTCCTACTAATCCAAAAGGATAGTGTAGAGGTAGAGTTAGAAAAAGAGGAACTTTAGAGAAAGACTCCCCTCTAGGGTTAAAAGGGATTAATATGTTATATATTAATCTAGGTCAGCTAGTTAGTAAAAAAAGCTGCACTATCCCTTATACTTTATTCCGTAATAGATATTAAGTTTTAACCTCTGCCTTAGCTAACTCTAAAGTAAATACCTTTACCTTAATAAATACCTAGTATACTATAAAGCTGGCTAACTTTTTAAATGCACCCCTTAAAAAACTGCATAAACTAATTCCTATTTATAGGTGTAATAGACAGATAGGGCCACCTATTATAACTATCTTGCGGATTTATCTCCGTATTAATAGATAAAGGTAGTATAATATCCTTTTTCTTATTATAGACTTAGGAAGCTATAATATAATCTTAGGAAAAAAATAGCTAGCCTATTTAGGCTTACAGCTTAAAGTATAGAGTAGACAGCTTATCTAGCCTAAAACCCTACCCCTAACACCGTCTTTTATAAAGGAAATTAGCATTATAATACAAAACCTTATATAGCTATAGATAGATACCGTTTATTAGGCCAATACTATATATAGGGACCAGGCGTTTAAGAAAGATATATAGCTTAATCCACAATAAATCTATATACTACAACGCTCCTAGACTACTAATGTTATTATAACGGAACCTTGTAGCTTAGACTACGGTGGGTTCTATTATTAGGCTGGGTATATAGGTAAGAATAAAACAACAACGTAATAATAACTAGTGGAGTAGTTGCCTAATAGATTAACTCCAATTATATTCTAAGATTTACTATAAGGAGAGAACTATCTACGGTAGGGATTGAGGTCCTTTAAATATATAACCATACTCCTAAGAAATCCTCTCTTGTATATAAGGTACGTGTTATCTGTGTTAAATATAATATCCCTTTTATTTAACGCAGTTAACGCGTTTAACACTATATAACCTTAGTTACCATTCCTTATTATATAGTTCCACTAGATCCATCCTAGACTGTATCTGTATTAACTAACTAGCTTCCACCAACTCTTCTTCAAGTAGTTATAACATTATACTTAAAGTGTCCGTAATACTATCTCCCTCCTCTTTATCTTTGTTTTTAAAGATTTCTAATATCTCCAAGTTGTTTACTAGAGGTGTAATGTCTGTTTAATTAGTCTGGTTAATATCCTTACTTATTATACCTAAAGCTTCTTCTTCTCTTTCCTAGGTTGAGTGTTGCCTTTATACGGTTTCCTCTATACTGTTGCTTAGTAAAATAATGGCGATTCCTTACTCGAGGTACGTAAAAGAGGGGTTAGTCTATATTGCGTTAGCAAGTCCTACGTCTTAACAACCCTCCTCTTACTCTAAGTGTACTAAAGCAAATGTTTGATTGTTCTGTGATGTTCGCTCTATCTTTAATACTAAGTATACGCGTCCTATTACTCTTAACAGTCTTCAAGTTCCTTAAGTAACTTATTATAGGGTCTTATGTTTAATCTACTGCTGCGAAGCTTAATAGTAAGCTAGCCTCTATGCTGCTTAAGGTTTAACATGCCTTAGAAAAATCTGCATGTGTCCTTAAAGCTTAATATTTGGCTTATACTTATCTTTAATGCCTTAAACGTATTTATAAGAAGGTCTATTCTAAGAAGTGGAAACTGGTTTAATAGGGTTTATCTAAGCTAGGTAATAAAAGGACTAGCTTTCCTCTTGTAAAGAAAACAACTCTAAGTAGCTCGGCAATTGCTTCTCTTAGGTCCCCCTTAGGTAACTTATTTTTTAGCAATTCTTCTTTGTTAATATTACCTAACCTACTTTCTTTTAATACTCCTGTACCTTTTCTATAGCGTTTCTTAAATTGCTTAGTAGTTCCTAGGTAGTCTTACTATAGCCTATCTACTTTACTTTATACTATATTTTGTCATCCACATCCTTATAACTAATAATCTTTAAAACTTGCTATTTATCTTCCTCTTATTCTCTATATATGTCTGCCTTGTAGACTAGTGGCTTAATATTCCCATATACTAGCTCTAGCATTGCGATATGCTATATAGGGTAGATTTTTATTTTGGCTAGTAAGTTTAACTTATATATAACTAATAAAATTCTTTACTTAACTTCAAAAGGTCCTAGTCTAACATAGTTTAACTTCTTACTTAGTCGTTAACTCTTAAAATTTTTGTATAGTAGCCATATTTTATCTCCCTCCTTAAGATCTGGTCCCTTAGATCTCTTAGCATTATAGTACCTTTTTATTTATTCTTATACTAGTTTAGCTGTTTCTTTAAGGTCTATATAAAGATTCACTAACATCTCCATTCTTTGTTTAGCTGTGCTACTCGTCTTTTTTGCTTAATATAGCAATAACGATGTTCTTAGCTTGTATCCATAATTCGCCTTAAATAGTAATATCCCTATTCCTTTTTATAGTGTTATATTATATATAAACTATATAACTGGTAATAACAATACCTAATTATTCTATACGTGATTAATATAGTGCCTTAGATATTACTCTAGTGTCTAGTTTAATCTTTCCGTTTGTCCGTCTATCTGCGGATAATACGCTATAGATATTACTGCGCGAACTCCTTATTCTACCAGAAATACTTTCTAAAATACTACTATAAATCTTAGATCTCTATCCAATATAATCTTATCTAGTACTCTATATCTTATAAATACTTTCTTTATATAGATTCTAGCGACATCTTCTACTAATATCTCTTTAGTGCATACTATAAAGTATTCCCACTTTGTTAGCTTATCTACTATTACTAAGATTACGTTATAATCTTATCCTATAATAGGATCTCTTAACTTTAGTAACTTAATAATAAAGTCCTATAATATAACTTCCCATAGTCTTCCTGGTATCTTAATAGGTTATAGCCCTCTATACAGCTTATACCTTGTTAGTTTATTCCTTTAGCAATTTAGATATTCCTTTATAACTTATCTTGCTAGTCCCCAGATTCCTTAAATAATATACTCCTTTTAAAGTCTTAATACTAAGCCTATAGCTCCATTGTATCCTTATATTATTCCCTTATGGAATTCCTTAACAAATTCTTCTGCGATAGACTTAGGCATATATATTACTTCTCTATTTTTATATTGCTTTAAGTCTAGATCCTCTACCTATACTTCTTAAATCTTCTATATCCAATCACTCTCTAGTAATTTATAGATCTAACTTTCCTTAGTTACTATAATCTTTAGATAATTATACCTAATTAATCCGTTTTAATCCTTTTATAACAAAGCTCCCAATAGCTTTTTATTGCTTTATAGTTTAGCCTTTCTGCTTAGAGTGTTTGCTTATGCATTATCTATACCCTTAGTATACTAAATTTTAAAATAGTATTCTGTAAGCATTTCCGCCTATCTAACCTGTCTTTAGTTGAGTTCTTTTATTATTAGGAATCCTGTAAGGTTCTTATAGTCTATTTTAACTATAAATGGTTTCTCTATACCTTATAAGAATGCTCTCTATTCCTTAAGTACTGTAACTATACCTAATAACTCCTTGTTGTAGATATCATAGTTTAACTCTAGTGGTGTTATCTTTTAACTATAGTATACTACTGGGTGCCATCCATCTTAATATTTCTATAGGAAGTATACCCCTAGTATAAAGTCTAATATATCTGTTTTTACAACCGTCTCTAGACCTGGTTAATAGATCTTAAGAACTGGCTCCTAGGTAAATAACTTTTTAATTCTCTTAAATAGTTCTTATTATTTCTTTCCCTATACCTATAGTTCTTCTTTCTTTATTAACCTTATAAATGGCTTAATGTTCTATAACTATTACGCTATAAACCTTCTATAATAATTGTAAAACCCTAGAAACGATCTTAACTGCGTAATATTCTCTAGTTCTTGCTAATTTACTATAGCCTCGATCTTCTTTAGATCTATACTAAATTGGCCTAGTTTAATAATAAATCTAACGAAATTAGTCTTCTAGGTAAAAAACTCGCATTTTTTAATTACTACTAGCATTTGTTCTTCTTATAGTCTCTTTAAGACCCATTTAACGTGTTCTCTATGTTCTTCCTTACTCTCTAAATAGATAATAATATTATTAAGGTATACTATAACAAATTCATCTAAGTGTTCTCCTAATACACTATTAATTCGCTTCTAGAACGTTGCTAGTGCGTTTATAAGCCTAAATTGCATAACTAATAGCTTATATAGTCCTTCCTTTAACCTAAAGGCTGCCTTCTATTTATCGCCTTCCTTGATCCTAATCTAATGGTATACCCATCTTAGATCTATCTTTATAAAGATCTTTACGTTGCCTATCCTATCTTAGATTTCGCTAATTAAGGGTAAAGGATACCTATCCTTCCTAGTAATACTGTTTAACTGTCTATAGTCTATACACATCCTAAGTTTTCCGTTTTTCTTTGGGATAAACAGTACTGGATATCCTACTAATAACTATAACGGTCTAATATATCCCTTATATAAGTTCTCCTAGATAAACTCCTTAAGCGCTACTAACTCCATTTTAGTAAGCTTATAGATTAGAAAGAACTTTAGACTTATTCCCTCTTCTAATTTTATCTTATAGTCCTATACTATATGCTCTAATAGCTTTTTACTTTCTAGTGACTATAACTTTTTACTATACTTGTGGTATTTCTTTAGTATATAACTTAAGCCTCACTTAGTCTCTTTATATATCGCTCTAACTTGGTACTATACCAACTTGGTTTACTGTCGCACTTTACGCTGTTAAATATCCTTAATATTAACCTAACCTATAACCTAATCAATCTTTAGATTATACTCCTATAACTAAGGCATTCCTAGTATCGCCTTATTTTGTCCTAATAGTAGGATATTAAAAGACATTCTAACTAGTCTCCCTTTAATAGTTATCTAAATAGGTCCTATTTTAAGATTAATAATATCTCCTCTATAGGCTATCTAATCTCCTAAAATTGTTATAAGTAGATATAGGTGTTCCTTCTATCTATATAGTAACCCCATTCTTTCTACTACCTTTGGTAATATGTAGTTCCTAATTGCTCCACTATCTACTAATACTTTAAACTGCTAATCTTGCTATTTAGCTCTTAAATTTAGGTATTATTTTTAAATTCCTTTAAGGGTCTAAGGCTCTAATACTAGTTCCCTCTAGTCCTATACGCCTCCCCTTTTCCTAACTATTGGCTGCTAGATCCCGCCTATACTTAGTCTAACTTTAGCCAATACTTAGTTTGTTTCTTTTCCTCTATATACTATAGACAAGTGTTCTCTAGGCACTCCTACCACTATTGTCTATCTAGGCATTTTTCCGTAAGAAATCTTCTTAGTTAAAGTATTAAGTCTTTTTAACCTTGTACTTTTACTAGGTGCTAATTATATATATACTTAGCATTCCTAAACCGCTTTTCCTCTAGTACCTAATATATCCTTACTAGGTACTTTCGGTTCTTATCTTTAGGTGCTCTATATATATTACATATATTATCCACACAAGCTATCTATAATAGTGTATAATGCGCTATATGTTTTAGGTTAACTCTTAGTTTATTTTTATCCTTAAGTTTAAACCTATACCTAGTTGGCCTAACCACTAGTATCTCTACTATAGGTACTAAGATTTGTTGCTTATTTCTTTAGTCCCTAGATCCTTCTTCTAGGTTCCTTAATATTATAATTAATGCTCCTTTAATGTAACTCATACGTTTTTCTGTAATAGGTTGGTCTTAGATAACTTTTTTGTCTAGCTATATATAAAAGTCTTCCTATTTATTATTATATCGTTGCCTATACCACTTTCCATATAGCTGGTTTAGTGTGTATAGTCTATCCGTTAGAAAGTACCTTATTATCGCTATATTATAATATTCTTTAGTATGTCTTTCTTTAAACCTAGTTGGAATATCTAGATCCTCTTCTTGTTCCAGTTTATCTAACTATTTTGCCCTAGGTGTTCCTGCACTCGGCCTATTAGTAACTCTTTATATAGGTGCTCTGTCCCTTATACAACCTAGTATAGCTAACCTCTTATCTAGCTTTTGCTCCTACTATATAATAATTCTTGTTCTAAACTTATCTATAGTTTCTTATTTTCTGTGTCTTATAGCTAGATCTTTATAGTTATCTTACTTTTTAATCCTAGTATTAGCTATTTAATCTTTAGGCTAAACACTACATTTACCTAGGATTACTAACGTTCTTATTTATTCTCCAAACTTGTAGTTCTTAAACTTGCGTCCTATACTTATTCATTTATTACTAAACTAAGTTGCTACCCTTTCCTATTAGTTTTTATCCGTTATGGGTCCTTAGGTATATCTTATTTCGTCTTAAAAATCTTAAGCTTTTTTTATCTCTTCTTAAGAATCTTAAGCCTATGGCCTTTTGCCTTTATTAAGTAATAAGCTAGCACTAGCAGTTATCTACTTACTTAGTTTCTTCTAAACATTACTCTTATTATCTTATAAAGCGATGGAAATCGTATCTAATAGTATTATAATACCCATTACTAAACCTTGTTCTATAATAGTCTTAGTCTCTACTTCTATTTTAACTTCTTTAAGATCTATATACTCCTAGTAAGCTGCCTTTATTACCTTATTATTAGTAAATACTTCGCCTTTATTAAATTTATTATCTTTAATATCTAATCTATAAGCTGGTTTGTTAGTTCCTCTAAACTTAGGTAATAATAGCTCCTATAGCTAATAGCTTACGCCGTACTTAGCGTCCTTATAAATTTGGTATACGTTATTATAATAATACGCAAAACTATTAATTAAACACTCTTTTGTTCCTTATAGTGCACCGTTATCCCTCTATATATATATGCCGTCTGCTGGTCTAGTTCCCTTTACTATATAGTTACTCTAACCACCTCTATAGTCTTTGGCGAAATAACCTTATTTTCTATAATTTATATAAGCCCCATCTTTAAACCATTTTTCTTGCTATGGAGTCCGCCTAAACATCTTCTATTGCTAAGATCTCTAGTTTAGCCTCTGCTCCTAGGTTCTTTAATTACTTAATCCTTAACCTCTAGGTTTCTATAGTTTCTTTTCCCACCTTTAGGTTTCTTTAGTACTACTTAGGTCCATTAGCTCTGCGCCATTCCATAGTTTTTAACTCTATATCTATTATTGCGTACTCTATGCCTTATATAACTATAGAACTCTATCTTGCCCTCTCTTAGCTTATTCCCTTTAATAGATTCTATTATTAATCTTTATTAACTAATCTATTAACTCTTTTAGAGTATCCGTATCTTCTATTAGGATAATTGCATCCTAGACTTTAGCCTTAAGTCCCTATTTATGCTATACTATAAGCGCCCTATTATTCTACTTAACCTATATAGCTAGTGTTTAAAACTGTGTTATATACTTAATTACTAAAGTGCATTATACTAAGTTCTAAAGCTTTTATTCCGCTATAGTTATAGCCTCCAGGTCTCTAAATATTTATATTAGTTACTCTACAAACCTATTCTAACTAGTAAATATATACCGTACATCCTAGTTAGTAGTTGTTATGCTATTAGCCTATATTTCCGTAAGATACGGCTTAAACCACTTAAGTACCCTCCCCATTAGGAACAATCCTGTATAGGCT
>Ga0307507_10009856_pt1 | contig 12583 bp, 7 predicted proteins | sample 7_EM_MG_FD_207223 | JGI IMG/M metagenome (GOLD analysis project Ga0307507, IMG submission 207223) | Populus trichocarpa ectomycorrhiza microbial communities from riparian zone in the Pacific Northwest, United States - 7_EM | ecosystem: Host-associated > Plants > Roots > Unclassified | place... | reverse complement strand
TAAGTATTTTTTTCCATTCTATTTTCGCTTTTGACAATCAACTAATAGGGCATTCACACAAGAAAAAAGACAGAAGATTGGGAAGCACTAAGTTAGGGCCTAACTACAACTTCTAGCTGTTGGCCCACATCGACCTAGAAAAATCCAGTTAATTGGAGTTCTAATTCTTTGAAAGTACTTAAAAGAGCCAACTTTCATCTGAATTTCATTCCACAAACCGCCTCAAAGTATATGTGCTAGTTCCTTTACATAGTTAAAAAAGAAAAGATGACTATAAAATGAAGGGGCAAAAAATTCAATATATAATATGATCACCCTTGATGAAAACAATAGATTGAGAACTTTAAAAAGAACTTTAAGGGTAAAAGTCAACGGGCTTTAATTGATTGATCCTTGTTGTTCTTTTGCTTGGGATAGGAAAGCTCAAGGGCCCTTTTACACATGCACTCCTTCAACAGTAGCCCACAGGCAGAGGATTGTATATTTTTCTCACTAAAAGGCCCAAAAGGTTAAAAAGATTAAATGGGAACTTAAAATCAACTTATGCAGAGACATAAACACCTAGAACAATTTTTTGTCAAGAAACAGTCTAACATCTTACAGTATTGTATGCCATAAATTCAAAGCCAGACCTTTTTATGAATATAATCCAGCTAAAACAAGACATACTTCAAACTACACACCAATTAGTTCCAAGGGAAACGTATAGGAGCTGCTAACCATCCAAGAAATTAGTGAAAAAGTTTTTTAGAAGAAAATGATGAACAAGATAGGAGAATACACAAGTGTACTTACATGCGTTGCAGAGTGGCATGGTATAACATACTTCCAATGGCAAGTATCATATTAGATATGTGAAGTACGCTAAACCTCTTCTCAAACCGTTGTCTTAAAGCATTTATAAGGCCGATGAGTGCCAAGAGAATGCCTGGGATAATTGAAACGGTGTTGAAAAATTCAGCAATATAAGATGAATAGACATAATTTTTTTCACACCACTCTGCAGATGTTACAGGTCCCCAAAAGCTCGATATTGCTTCAGCCATTCCTCGATGTATATGCACAAAGTGTAAGATAATTCAACTGATAAACTTTCTGCTAGAATATTGAAGAGAACATAACCTGCATTATTTTGTTATAAAAAGATGAGACAATGAACCTTGGAATGAAAAACAAAAAAGAAGAGGAAGAAAACACTGGAAAAAAAAAGAGATCTTGTCCCTAATAACCCCCTACTCATGAGGTGCCCTCTCTTCTCTCAGTTTACCATAAATACATAATTGTAAGTTTCCTTGCTCTCTCAAGCCTAAAAACCTATTTCTTTTCATTTTAATGGCCTGCAAAATAGGGATCAGCATCTATAGCCAATTCAGTTAGTAATACCAGAACTAGAAAGCATCCTATTAGTGATGCTGATACCGAATCCATACACTATAACCAGACAAAATAAGAATAATTACGTGGATCTTTAATCAATTTATGAAGATAAAAGTTCCAAGGTAGTTTGCATATTGAATTCTTTGTAAAATTGATGGGCATGGCAACAGTAATACAAATATATGGAAAAGAATTAAATATAGAACATCTCACAACGATTTGCAAAGTATGGAGGCAACTTTAAAGCATTCATAACCAAGACGATCCCAGAAAAAAAAGGTCCTAAAGTTAAGTAAACTTACGAAGTACTGGACACCAAATGAGCTATTTACCAATCAAACATAGTCGAAACTAGCAACTCGGGGCAAAGGTTGCATTCACGAAAAAGAAGGAAAATTTTCAGGATAAGGATCCATCTGTTTTCCGATGTTTCAAGGTTTCCAATATGTCAAAATCCAAGTGCGATCTCATACTACATGGTAACTCTTCCTAAATTAGAATTAAACAGAAGAAATTCAAATCCACTAAAAACAAGTCCAGAATTTCAAATAAGTAAAGCATAAAAAGGTATCAATGGTTTGAAGTACAACCACACTGACTACCATTGTGCTTCTCAAAGTTACTTTTATTGCTTCAAGATATTACAGCAATGCAATTCTCTTTAATCAAGAAAAGAAATTTTCGTATACAAAATCACAAACTGAGCAATGAAACAGTCGTAACACAACAAATAGGGAGAAGTTACCAGATTTGCATATGCTTCGAAAATGGAGTTACTTATCTGTTGATCGATTCGATAAACACTATCAAGACATAATAACAACTAAAACGGAGGCATTAAAGTCTAATCTTCATAGCATTCATCTCCTTAGTTTTTTTACTTAATCATTCACTACCATATGTATACATACATGCATGCATACATACACACATACATATATAAACAGCTAATTATTCAAAGGCAATACACTATGCATGGTGTTCATTCAATGGAGAAAACACATCCTACCCTAAGCCAAGCCAAGCCGAATCAATAATGTACAACGAAAAAAAAACCCTTAACAAAACAGAAATCAATGTACTTCCAATTGTGTCCGAATCATAACAAAAAAAGAAATCCGAATCACTAAATTATGCATTGTACTACCCGATCCACACTATTTACTTATTTTCTATAATTCTCTCAACCTTCTAAAAAAGCCTAAACACATTAAAAAATAAAAAAAACTACATCCAAATTTGGCTATTCTTCTGCTACATTGCTAAGGGAAGAGGGAAATTCATAATAAGTGGAGTAAAAAAATAATAATAACCTTCGTAAAAATCAGATCTATTCTACAGTTCTTTCTTTCTTCTTCGAATAATAATAACAACAACAAACAGCACAGGGCTAAAGCAAAACGGACCAGTGCTGCCCGATGCCGATTCGGGAACGGTTTAGGGCTTTTCATAGTGACTGTGCTGAGCACGTGGAGAAAAAGGTTTTATTTTAGAAACGAGTGTTTTGACAACACTTGTAAGGCGATGGATTCGTTGGATTAGGTTTTTGAGCGGTTGGGATTGTTCTGGTAGAGGAACTTTACCATGCTTCTTTTTATTGTTCTAGTGAGTTGATCTTATTTGGATGTCGCGTGTTGCACACGTGCCTCATTTTATTATATTATTATAAAGAATCTAAACCAAGAAAAAGTTGTATGTTTCCCTATTTCTTTTGCCGTGGACTGGGAGACGATTGCAACGTGGGCTGCTTTTAGAAACTTCATAATTATACCGTTAGGGGGAGCCAAGAGTTCTCTACGAATAGGAGTATGCATTTACACTCACACCCTATTAATCAGAAATCTAAACTCGTATCTATGCGTTGTTAGAAATGTTTTGTTGGTGGTGCCCCTGTGTTTAACAGTTTAATTTATAATCTAAGCAATCACCAAATCACGTCAGTCTATTTGGAAAATCCACGTTATTTTGAAATTTAATTTTTTATTAAAAAATATATTTTTTTATATTTTCATATCATTTTAATATCTTAATATTAAAAATAATTTTTAAAAATAAAATAAATAAATAAAAAACACTTTAAACTACAACTATGATCCTGTCTCATGCTGTCATGGTTAATAACTTCATAATTTGGAGGCTAAACTATGAGCTAATATGGGATATAAAATCACATAATATTTTCTTCTATAGAAAGGTAAAGAGGTATCTTCAAATTAGTCGAGAAACCTTTTATATTTAAAGAAATTGGATAAATTATCTTTAAATATTGACTCTAAAGTTTAAACCCACACTAGGGCAACCCTTTATTTATTTGCAAACAAATATCCAAATTTTTGCATCCAGTGGGAAAAGAATTTCCGCGGAGATACAAATTTCCCTCCCAACCTTTTGACAAAAGTCCCTGCAGAGGAGTCGCTTTTACATAGAAATGATTATTTATCGGGTAAATAAGCGGTTAAGCATGGGTCCTTCAATTTTAGAGGAGACCATCCGCTCAACTGCTCTCCAATATTTTCTGTGGCATTCAACCGCCCAACAAATAAACAAAAACATGGAACACTTTCCATGCTTCCTACAGCATTGTTTTTGCAGTTCACTATGAAGCGAAGTCATTTTTACACGAAATGTTAAAGTGGTAATGGCAAACACTAGGAGAAACAACGAGAAAAAAACTGAGGCTTTATCCTGACTTATCAATAGTCAAGAGCTGGACCTATCTTACCTAATGGAACCATTGTTAATGGTTGCAACCTTGCAGACACCAGCAGATGTGGTTAGTGGAATATCTTTGTAGCAGGCTACCAGGTCACTGTTAGTTTGCAGATCCACCTGTAGTGTCTCCCAGACTTTCTTCTTAGGGTTTAGGACATCGTCAGGTTCTCCTTCAAACCCTGGGAATGTCACTCTCTCCCCAACAACGGCAGATTGGGGTGGATCAACCAATTCAACCTACCAGATCACCGGAAATGGTAAAATTGGACCAGCAATTAAAAAACATTTCAACAGCTAGATCCGTGCGCCGCTTGTGGTCATAGGTTAATAGTTCATATTACAAGTCCATTATGAAGGTTAGAATGATTTCATACTTGGAAGTGTGACCTCAGGAAAGTGCATATATGATGCAATGACAATTCAAAAGGTATTGATCGGTTTGCTTACCTTGGTGTGGTCACTACTGGAAGCAGCGAGAACCATAGCCTCTGACTTGATGCCCCTCATATTTGCAGGCTTTAGGTTGCAAAGGATGCAGACCTTCCGATTCTGCCAAATGATCACAATAATCAACAACCTAGTATACTGAGTGGCATTTTCTAAACATAAAAAAGCATCCTATTATTAAGAGCTATGGTGGCAGAGATTTATACCTGCATCTCCTCAAGAGGTATATACTTGACAAGTCCACTTACAACCGTTCTACAGTCTCCTTCACCCAAGTCGATTTCTTCCACATACAGGGAATCAGCATCAGGATGCTTCTGAGCTTTCTTAATTAGGCCAACACGAATATCAAGTCTTGTGATGGAGATTTCTGGTTCAACAGCGCCCCTTGATTTGGCTTCACCAGCAGGTTTTTTGGTCTGCTGCTTCTTCCCACCAACTGTTGCATTAAGTTTGGTAAATAATATGGAAATAAACTTCCCGACAGTGATCATAAGCAGGTGCAAGCACTCAGGTTGATAAGAACATGTATTTTTTCAACCACAATAAATGACTTGGTTCAAATTAGCCACCATCAGAACTAATCAGATGAGCACAATGGCTGCAAGCAGATCAAAACCTGTAGCTTTTTTCTTCAGTTCCTCAGCAAGCTTAGATGCCTTTTCAACTTCTTCCCGCTCAAGTCTGTCAGCCTGACTTCCAGCAAATTTCTTCCTGTAGTCCTCCACTTCTTCTATTTTCTGTATGAAAATGAAGTTACTTAAATTAGTTGCAGGCCCAAAGAAAAGGTAAAATTATGCTGATCTTCACCACCATCTCCATCAGCATCAAAGCACAAACACACACATGCAAACACCTGCAAAATCAAACCAACACCCAGACGCACACATGCACATAACCATATGTGACATAACATATTATACCAGTTCCTTGAACAAGGGCTCTGGTGTCCCAATCTTGTGCCCAGCAGGTAGGATCTCCCAGGGTCTTTTTGCCTTATCCATATCACCTTTCTCATCACATAGTGAAGCTTGTTCAGGGGGCATATTAAGCTGCTTGAAGACCTTATATCCAATTTAAAAAAAAAGTCTCAGCACATAAAAACAATGAAAGACATTCACATGAGTGCTGAGTATAGATGAATAAGGTAGCCAAGATACCTCAACAGAGAAAGATGGCATGAAAGGTTCTAACAAACATGCGAGAAGATATACTAGACCCAATGAAGTCTTTATAACTATAGAACAAGAAGGTTGGTCTTCCTTGTAAAGCCTCCAGAATTGGCTTTCCTACAGGGAAATGGAATAGAAATCAGTTCCCACCTTGAAGAACAGAAAAGTTAGAAAACACACAACTAATGAAACTTTTGAATCCAAAAGATCAAAAATATTCCAGGCTTACTTGCAGATATGCATTTCCCTCACTAGAAATGCTCATTGCGGTTTTCAATCCATGCTTTAATTTAACCTAGAAAATTACAAACAGGGGTGTAAGAACGATGCCCAGTTACATGCAACCACATCCTGCAAAACAATGATTGACGGATACCTTTTCCATGGCTTCCAGGTATTGCTCCACATATTTACCAACTTCTTCAGCCAATTTATTTGTCAGGGGATGAGAGCCTGCACCTGGAGCATCTGGGATAACAGAACCATATCCTGAACCTGTAGATCAAAACAGTCAGTCACTATGGTCTGAGGATACAATGCTGGTGCTTTGTTACACCCAAAAAAATGCATAAAAAAATGAGTGTAAAGTGATAAAATAAAAAAACCACTACAAGAATTTACAATCCTTCATGTTCCTAGAGGATCAGTTTGGCACTAATGTGATGCAGTGCACTATGTCCCAACAGTGTTTTGGCTTGCATGCTTCAAGGAAAAACAAATGGGGTCCAAAAGGGTATCAAGCATATTAGAGGGATAAATTGGCCCTCCCACAAACTCCAAGAACCATCCATCTTTCTAAAGATTTTCAAAAGAAAATGAAAGAGAAACACACAGCTGCTCAATGAAGCTTCAAGTATATCTATTATAGTGAGGAGACGGTTCTTAGAAAAAAATGCCACTTCACAAGCACCACCAAAGCTCAAATAATAGCAACATACCACAATTGAAAGGGAGGGAAAGGCTATCAAAACTCAAATGATAAGAATTCTAATAATTATAATTAAAACCAAACAAATAAATATCCTGCTATTGGCTATAGAAATCTACAATTCAGCTCTCCCACCAACAAAAAAAATTGTCATTCTGACGTATTTGTCAAGAAACAAATTTAGCTGAACAACAAATGACTAAGAAACCTAATATGGAATTTCACGCAGCTGATCTACCTGGAGGTTTAGCAAGAAAGCTCAGAACTCGGTTAATAAAGTTGCCCAAATTATTCAGCAACTCATTGTTACTTTTTGCTTGCAAATCAGACCATGTAAATAGCGTGTCAGACACCTAATCAACACAGACACATCAAATTAGTACTTTCCTGTTGAATGATGAAATATTCAACTGCAGAATGAAAGCATTATCAGCAACAAGAGGATTGCCTCAGGCCTATTGGTTAGCAAATAATATCTCCAAACTTCTACAGGAATATTTGTATCCTTTGCATCATTACCAAACACTCCTACACCTTTACTCTTGGAAAACTTTCCTGCATTAGCCAGCCAAATAAAATTAGAAAATTCAAAATTGTCAAAAGCAAAAGGCAGCTTGTTAGTAAGCAAAAGGTTATCTAATCAGTTATCATTTGAATGCATGAAAATTCACCAAGCATTGCATATTGGCTAAATTAAGTCAATAACACAGCTGACAAACCTGCTTCATAATTTAAGTATTCAGTTACACTTATTGTCTTCATCAAAGTCCAATTTTCACCTGTTCCAAGAAGCGTAGAAGGAAACATCACCTGGAAAGAGAAATGCATACACATTTGAAGAAATGAAACTTTACAACATCATCACAAGGCAAACCATGCATATGGACAGCAATTTTGGAGCTCAACATAAAATAGCAACAAAAAAAGAAACATCGAAGCACAAACAATGGAAAGCCCATCAGGCATCAAGTAAAACCAAACAGAAGAAAGAAAATATAACAATCACATCAAATCTGCCCTAAAATCACTCAGACACAGGAAATTTCAAGCAAAAAGGAAATCTCATTATACAAATAATGCAAATAGAAATTGTACAAGATCAAAACATAAAAATGTAGATAATAATAACTTCCATGTGCAGGCCAAAAATTCTGAAGGACAATACTTACAGTGTGGAATGGCACATTGTCTTTTCCCATAAACTGATACAGCTCAACATTCTCAGGATTCTTCCACCACTTCTCCCAATCAGGAGTGTAGCAAGAAGTAATGGAGACATATCCAATAGGAGCATCAAACCAAACATAGAACACCTACCAATAATACAATCTGAAGTTACAACATGAAAACCTAACGGAACAGTTATGTGTATATTAGTTTGACAAAATACCAGAAGAGGGAGATTCAGCATGGTTTTTTTTTTAAAAAAAAAAAATCACATCTTTTTAACAGGCTTTGAATAGGATAAAATTGAAATGATACTAAACAAGATTTCTAACCTTGTCCTTAAATTCTTCAAGTGGAACGGGAACACCCCACTTCAGATCCCTAGTAATGCATCGTGGTTTTAATCCTTCTTTAAGCCATGCATTTGTTGTTTGAATAGCATTTTGGCTCCAGCCCCCAGCTACAGATGTGCTCTCGATATAGTGTACTAATTTATCCTTCAGTAGAGGAAGCTCAAGAAACAAGTGATTTGTATCACGGATTCGTGGTGTGTTTTTACATTGCTGTTCACATATCAGATCGGAATATACAAGTAAATACAAAATGAAATCAGCAGAGTCTTACAATGTTATTGCTATATGTATGGAAGAGGCACAACTGTCGATGATCACTTATTCGCTGACTTCTTATTTAGGACATTACCCAGGGAAAACATGGCCATATCTAGCGAGTGTCATGTATTAAGTTTGGCAGTAAAATGGCCTTCTAGACATTTAGCCTATTTACTACGTTATGCAATTCATTTCAGTCCAACTCTGGATGAATATACAACCATGTGACCAAGAATTACCAGAAACTAAGATATAGCTGAAATTATACACAACGAATTCACTAAAAAAAGAGAGAGAGATCAATCTCACACCTTGCACCTGGGATTTATTAACTCTGTAGGATTCAAAAGCTTTCCACAATTTTCACACTGATCTCCTCGTGCAGAATCATAATTACATCCTTCCGTTGGACAATTACCTTCCACAAGCCGATCAGCTAAGAATCTTTCGCATGTATCACAGTACAGCTGTATCATGATAACAGCTAAGCACATCAATCAATGAACCACCAAACAGCAAAATTGAGCTGAAACAGAGACAGGGTACTGAACTAGACAACAACACGTCCAAAAAAAACAGTGAAATAAGCCATTACTCATGAGACTATACCTGTTGCATTGAGTTCTCCGAAAGCCAGTTATTCTCTAACAATTTCTTAAAAATTGCTTGACAAATTTCCGTTTGCTGCGGACTCGACGTACGTCCAAATTCATCAAAACTTATATTAAACCATTTATAAACCTCCCTATGAATCGCATAATACCTATGAATACACAACCAATTTAAAATTCACAACAAAACAACAATTCAGCAAATACGTAAAAAATAACTTATTCAATTTAAAAGAAAAGGAAAATTTTTAAAAAAAGAAAGAAAATTACTTGTCACAAATTTGTTTAGGAGTGGAATTCTCCTCCATGGCTTTAGTCTCAGTCGCAGTCCCATACTCGTCAGTTCCACAAATATAAATCGCGTTATATCCTCGAAGACGACAGTATCGAGCAAAAACATCAGCACTCAACACACCTAACCAACCAAAACGACACCAAAATCAGAAGAAAAAAATGAGATAAACTCCTTAAAATGAAAATGACTCACAGCCGATGATGTTCCCGAGATGAGGGACGTTATTGACATAAGGCAAAGCACTGGTTATCAGTATGTTTCGCTTTCCCGGGATAGGTAGCTTCGGGGCCGTCCGATTGAGATCTTCCATGGTTACAGTAGCTTAGCTGCTGCTGCAGCAGCAGGTGGTGAGGATTTTAGAGAGAAAAAAAATTGGATTCTGCGTTGGCGATTTGGGGTTTTTAAAAGCACAGGAGAATCAGAATCAAAGATAGGCAGGCGGGTGAGTGCTGCAAGAGTAAGCTAACATCAGTAGGGTGGCGTCAGTTAAAATTTTACGGTCGATTTTGAAGAAATTACGGGTATGTAACGGCCGCGAAACAGAGTTTAGAAGGGTCTTTGCCAAAGGGGTTATGTCAATGTGCCATTGGAAGGGGAGAGGAGCTTTTGGTTGGGTCTTCTGGATTTGCAAATTGGAAGTTTGTAACCGTCCGTGGACTGCTGCTGGCCCATATACGGCCTTGATCAGGTGCTGACTTGGAGGGCACACAAAGGAAGCTGACACGGTCGCAATGCTGACGGACTAGGTAGTCAAACATCAGCATACCTTTTTATTTTTTATTATTTTTTATTTTTTTAATAATTTTTGAATGAATTTTCGTGCAACTCAATTAATTCTTTAAAATCCTGAAATTAACAATCATATAAATTTTCAATAGCCTTAAAATTTATAACTAGTGACCTTTGAGAATAAACTTTTATTATTTTTATAAACAATTGTTATAGTTGTTATTTTTAAAATATTTTTTATTTTTACTACATTATTCTTTTACATAAAAATAACTCTTTATGAATTTTTATTTTAAGGTTTTAATAAATTATTGTTTGTGTTTTTTCTGATATTTTAAAGACTGGAAGATGTTTACATCAGATTTCATTCGCACAAAGTAAAATACAAAACATTTTGTTTTTGTGTATTAATAATATCAAAAAATATATATAAAAAAATAAAAAATATATATATTATTTTAATATATTTACAACTAAAAACACACTCGTAAAACACCAACCAAACCAATCAGCTTTATATATTACTGTACAAGGAGACCACTTTATATGAGAGTGGAAAGAAAGAATCCAGTTGTAGTTTCTGAAATTGTTTCCTTTTTTCATTTCCACTGTGATTACACTTAGACTGAAGAGGATTGGACGACCTTTTCTTTTCTTTTTTCCTTTTAGAGTAATAATATAATAATTTAAACGTTCCAAGTTTTAGTGCAGTTTGCTTTGTAGGAGTAGCTGATTTCAACACAGTGGCCTTGCACGTAAGATCCAAGGTTCTTGTCCACAGAAGTTGTTGGGATTTAAATTTGTTTCCTGTTTTTTTTAATAAAAAAAAATCGTGGTTTTTTGGACAAAAATAGCTCAGAAGACACTTGAGAAAAAACCCAACTCTTGCTTTTTGATACAGTACCTGGGAATCCTGTCAGGAATATAATACCTGCCGGCCAGCTGTCTAGACTGTGTAGACCAAATTATCTACATAACAAGAGAGAATTTCTGCCACAGTAGGAGTCATTATCTAGCTGCGTTCGTGTTAAAAACCAAAACTAGAAAAATGCTCCAGGGGGGAGGAGTTTGAATGTTGAGACAAGGGAAGGGTTAAGGGAATACAATGATAATTTTGCTCCAATATTACAGTGCTATCTCACATCCCAGCAGAAGCTTTTGACACTTGCTTCAGAACATCAGCGATCTCGCTAGCCGTTGCTTTTCCACTCAAATAAGCAATCAGGGGACTCTCCTTAGGAACAATGTCATCTCTTAGATCTGTGGTTCTTAGCAAGTCTTCAGAACCCTTTGTCACCACATCTTTCAATATTATCGTCTTATGAGCACCAGATATCATTTCCTCGTAATCGGTATCTCCATTTTCACCGAGAATCACAAACATATTGGCAACATTCAATCTCCAACGAACAAAAAGGTACCTAATAATCACAGAGAGTTATGGAAATCAATATTCTCAACATACTGAAAAATTATTTCCCGGTGCTATAAGGTCCATATGAGGGTGCCTGTATGGCGGCAGTTCTGCATTCAGTCCATGGGACGGAAGAAGGATTGGCTGTGCATAAAATTGTAGCATATAGGAAGGGATCGGAATGATTGTTAATGCATTCCTGAGTTTAGAATATATGATAGTACCTGAGTGCTTGCGCGCGTGATGCAAGGTGTGGAATAATTTGCAATCTTGTTGAGTTCCTACAATACATTAGATGACAACGGAGACCTCGCATCCTAAGCTTCTGCCTCAAATCATCCACTCTCTTGACCTGAAAAAGCAAATTAGTATGAAAATATGCCTATAGAAAGAAAATATATAAGAAACTGCATCTTGAACTTCCAGCAGATGCATTAATATCTTCATCACCTTACTGCGATCCTTTACAAGGTATGCTATGCAATGGGCATTCCTGGATTTTTTGTCTTCCTCGATGGGGTTGGAAGACTCATCAGATTGTTTCCCACCTTCAGTTGTATTCATCAACTTCCAAATGGTTTTCTTTAGGCCATCGCAGCCCCAACGGTAGTCTATATGAGCTGCATAATCTGGATCTCGAACAAGCTTTCCATCTACTTGAGTGCAAGTACCGGGGTAATATACTTCGCCCCCACTGTTACAAATCAATGCGTCAAACTCATTTGCGTGAATCTTTGCTGATGTCAAGAACTCTGTTGTTTCTGTTAATGACATAGCTGTTGATAGAGCAAGCCCTGTCACTCTTGCAAATAGTGAGTCTGACCGAACAGCTTTAATTATATCTTGCACAATCTGAATCATTTTCATCTCGGGAAATCCTTTGCTATCGTAGCAGTCAAGAGCTATAACAATCAATCTGCGCCGTCGCCTCAGCATGGGATATTTGCTTACAACAGCCTCATGCCTTGCACCTTCAGAAACTACTGGCTCAGATTTCTTTATCTTGTTTAGGACCCGTTGTACTTGATCTTGCAGTGCAGGGTCCCCAGAAGACACAGCTGAATAGTCAAGAGATCCATTCAGAGAAGGTTTGTCTCCATCAATTGACAGCCTGAGGGAC
>Ga0307507_10009855_pt1 | contig 12584 bp, 17 predicted proteins | sample 7_EM_MG_FD_207223 | JGI IMG/M metagenome (GOLD analysis project Ga0307507, IMG submission 207223) | Populus trichocarpa ectomycorrhiza microbial communities from riparian zone in the Pacific Northwest, United States - 7_EM | ecosystem: Host-associated > Plants > Roots > Unclassified | place... | reverse complement strand
CAGTTTTGGGTCGCCCCGGCGGCCCGGGGCCGCCCCCCCCCACCCCCCCCCGCCCCCCCCCCCCCCCCCCCCACCCCCCCCCGGGGGGGGGGGTGGTTGAGCGAGTACGGTAATTACAGTTCGTAGTGGGATATCGGGGGTGGGGAGTTTGCAGATGGACGAGAATGGAAGGAAATTTTAGAGAGGGGGGATGAGGGGTGGAATAAGAAGGATAAGAGACAGAGAGACAAGAGGGGGGAGGAGTCAGATGGGGAGGGCAGATAGCGGCGAGAATATTTAGGATATGATGGAAGGGGAAATGTCTAGCTCTGAAGCTGGGGCACCCATGGTCCTATTTTCAAAGGAACAGAATCGTCCGCAAGGAGGGGCAGAAGCGAATTGAGGCAGCAAGTGGTTGATGAAGAGGGGCACACAATGATACGGTACGAGGAGCGGACTCGGTAGCGGCAGCAAGCAATGGCGTGGCGGCCTTGCGGGAGGCAGCACCCAGCACAGTGTCGGTACTGTAAATGTATCATCATAACCAATCACACAGACCAGTAATAGCAGCGATATAATGCCGAGCGGCATGGAACTCCAAAGCAGGCGGACGAGCAGCAGGTGTACTAGTACCGGTAGTTGAGGTAGTAGGCAGAGAAGTACTTGAGTAATAGGCATTAGAAGAGATGGGCATGACGGATCAAGATGAGGGAGAAAGGTTGGATACAGCTATCGGCGGCTGAGGAATGACATCGTTAGAGCTATGTACAGTACATGGTTTGGTGACTTCAGGAAAGTGGTAGAAGTACTCGAGTGCAAGGAAAGAAAGGTTACTAGATAGGTGTCACTTTACAGATTTCGAAGCTGAGAAGGGAGGTGGGGTATCGTATCTATCAAAAACAGAAAAGATTCTATCTTCGGATACCCTATCCCGATAATGAGTTGGAATTATTACCACGACCAGCAGAGACTACACACACCGCAGTGAACCACACTCACACACACAGCTAGAGAGAGAGAGAGACAGTACTGTAGGCTACCATGGTAAATGATAGACAGCCGAAGGGAACGGTAGTTAAAAATGGGGGGGGGGGGGCTATATCACCACCCAGGAGAGTCTAAACCCAACTTTAGAGTGATTTCCACTTCCGATTGCTAGATAGAAAATGAAGAATAAGGAAAGCCCCTTCCCCTCTTCCACCCTACCAATGGGGTAGTAGAGTAATGACAAAACGGTTTATCAACCAAACGTTTTACCCTGGGCTACAGTAGTGTGGCCCCTTCACCGGGCGAGTGCGAATTCTCTATCGTCCACTCGAACAGAGAGAAGAGCTTTTTCGCTTGAAAGGCTACCGGTATTTCAACCCTGATCCTTCACTCCAAGCACTCTCACACGTTTGCCACGATAGCTGATGTCGAGAGGAGACTGGTCAACACGAAGGACATGTGATCGTTTGTCTCGAAGGGTGGCGAGTGACCCATTTACAGGCGAGCAATTGCGAATCACAGGAACTTCTATAATACCGCTGAAGAAGCACTTTTCTACCAAATATTACTCGCATCGAACTTGAGAGTTACAACACAATTGGCACATTATCATACCGGTATGCTACGTTTTGTTCCCTTGCGAGGGAATATTGTAGGTGATCAAAGGGAGAAGAGAGGAAAAAATAAAATTAGTCGAAATCCAACTCCACTCCCCTGACATCTGGCATCACTGGTTAGTACACTACAGCATCCACACGAGAGTGTCACTACTACTTTAGTAATGGACGAGAAGCAGTCTTCATACAGACAAGCCCGGCCAGCCAAGTACGGGGCCCGTATGTATTCGAGCGCGGTACCGTACTCGAGCACACCTCGACCAGTTCTTGCCGTACGGTATCATACTCGTACAGTACGCCGCGCTCGAGTATGGTACTCTACATCTGTGGTAAGTTAGTGGTTTTCCGGTAGGGCGCCAAAGAAAGCATGTGGAGACGGGGCATCACGAACGGAAGTTGCCAAAGCGAGACCAAGCAGACGGAGAACCCGATTCGAAGGGTTCTTTCCAGAACATGCAAATACTATCACAAAAAACTGTCAATGGTAACACAAGCGTGGCATCTTCCCTTTCGCTTTTTTTTTTATAATTTTTTTATCCCCTCTCAATACCGGTAGGCGGGCATTGAACTAGATTGAGTGAGTAGGAGAGCCTGGATAAATAAAGCTAAAATCAATCCCATCCCAGTTGGCCAAATAAGGGTTTGAAATGTTGTGGATGGATGGACAGTACTGCAATGCCAGATATTGGGGGCTAAAGAAGGACATGCGCATTTCACGAAAAACCAATAACCCAAAGCGAGTGAATTCTTGGATGATTTGAGGTGCACGGGGACTCACCGTATTTTTTGTTATGAATTTCTCTCCCTCCAGCCCTTTTCCAGATCTCTATTTGCCTTCTTTCTCTCAGTTCTTATCCCCTCCCTCCTTGCTTGTAATCCTCCTTGCTTGTAATTTGAGATTTCTGCCTGGCGTGGATTGCTTTTAGCTGGGTGGTCGAGTACCAGTAGCAGGTGGGTTTGTATTGTACCATTGCCAGTCAATTGCTTTTATGTGAACTAAGCTGGACCAGTTGTTGTCAGTTGCTCACTCTCATTGGCAGATTTGGTTGCTTCCTTTTCCTCTCTGTTTGGGCACGCGAGCTCGAGTTTCCCACCCTGCTTGCCTCACCAAGTCCCCTCCCCTCCCCTCCACCGCCTACCTTTTCCCATTCCTCTCCCCCACTTCGCCGCCTAAGCCATGTGGCTATTACCCCGCACTCACTTCTCTTCCTCGTCATCGTCATCATCATCATCATCACCATCAGGGCCCTTATGCCATGCTCTGGGCATCTTTTCCTTCCTTTTGTTTGCTGTTGCCCTGTTCGCGACCCCATCAGCCGCTTCACGAGGTGACCGTCTCCCGGAATTCAAGGATTGTGTGCAGGTTCAGCTCTCCCCCCTCAATCCCCTTCAGATCTCCTGACCATCTACCCTTCCTCTTCTCCACCTACCCGCCTACGGTATTCTATCTTCTCCATCTCCGCCTTCATCTCATGCTTATCTCTACTCGCTTCTTCTACCCTACTCTTTTCTTCTTTTGGCTCTGGTGATCACGTTTCATATTTCTAATTTCTCTTGCAGGGTTGCAATGAGAGGAACTGTCTTTATGAGAGGACTGCACTCCCTTTACACCTTCGCATCCTCCTCTGGAATTGCCCCTCCGAATGCGATTATGCATGTCAGCGATCTGTCACAACTTCGCGAGCTGCAAATGGCCAGTCAATTGAGCAATTCCACGGAAAGTGGCCATTCAAACGACTTTGGGGCATCCAGGAGCCCTTTAGCGTCCTCTTCTCAGTCCTGAACGGCTATGTCCACTATGTTGGGCTGAAAAGCCTCAAGCGCGAATTACCTTACTCATACCCGCTCTACCGATACTACCGGATCTTCAGCATCTTTGGCATGTTCTGCTGGCTTTGGTCCACCGTCTTCCACATGCGTGATTTCGTCTTTACCGAGCGAATGGACTACTTTGCTGCTGGCGCTAATGTCCTTTACGGGTTATATCTCGCTCCAATCAGGATATTCAGGCTCTATAAGCCAACCTATGCACGTATTCTGCGGATCTGGGGGATGGTGTGCATCGCTGCCTACATTGCTCACGTCTACTTCCTCCTGGGCGTCCGGTGGGACTACACTTACAACATGGCCGCCAACGTCGTTGTGGGATCCATCACAAATATCCTGTGGACGTACTGGTCTATTCGGCATTACACAAGGCTGAAGAGCTTCTGGGCCGCTTGGCCTGGTTTGATAGTTATGTGGTTGATTATGGCTATGAGTCTGGAACTACTTGATTTTCCGCCTATCGCTGGGGCTCTAGACGCCCACAGCCTCTGGCATGCCGCCACGATCCTCCCGGGTATGTGGTGGTACAAGTACGTAGCAACTCCTCCTCTACCTTCTTACGCTTTACCTTTGGCTCTTCTTTTGTCCCTTCATTATGGCCTCAGCTACCGCATCCACGTATGCGCTTGCTGACGAAAAATTTGCCATCTGTTAGATTCCTAATAGTAGATGCGAGGAAAGATGTCGGATCCGTCGTTCCACTACAAAGATTGAAGGCATAAATTCTCTCTTTCTCGCCCGCCACTATTACCATCTTTAATTCTCGTACATACTTTGTACATGCTTTTTATTTTACCCCCAGGCATTCATTAGGATACCCTTGAATACAACAACCTGTTAATATGGAAATCAAAAGATACCAAGGATAGTGTATTACCATCAATCGGTCAGTCAGCTAGGACGAGTTTTTTTTTTCGGTTAGGCTTTTTTTTTTTTGATATTTTTTTCTCATGGTCTGCCCTCTGGGAAATGCGTGGCGAACGAGAGAAAAAAAAAGTCCAGGATTACTCTGCATGCGTGCATTGCCAAACCATGTACTCGTAATGGGGATGACGTTTGTGAACACAGCTCCTACGGTATTGCATAACACCAAGATCCAAGCAAAGAGTTGAGGTTTATCGGTATGCAATACCGGTGGCAATCGTGTTCACAAACGTCACGCTATTACAAGCAGTGATATTTACTCCATGGATACCCAATTTTGCTGTAGATAGCCTCATTACTTAATGCCTGCTTTTTCATTCTCTATTCATTTTTGCGCCTCATTGGGTGGATCTCGAAATATTATCTTATGCCTTCTCTTTTTTTTCTTTTTTTTTTTGCTAAGGGGTATGATAGGGGGTGGGTGTGTGGGTGGGTGACATACTGTACACCCCGAGAAGCACACCGCATCGTACAGGACCGTCCGGCGGAGCAAGCAAGCAGGGTGGAAGACCCAGGTGAGGGATTACAAACACACCAAGTGTGCTGCCCTCACACCGTGCTGTGTCTTATGTAACTTACTCCAGCGCTCCTCCTCTCCCTCTTCACACATCTCGAGTACGGTACTGCGGACAGCACCATACTGTAAATTGGCATCACCAAACATCATGCTACCTCCTCCAGCCAAGGGGAATCTCGCCCATTCACCACTCGTATTGTATGATACTAGTATGATGTAGTAGAACTATCATAGTATTATCATATCCAATTTATTATATTGTAATATTATTATATCTAGAACAGCACAGCAACGCTCACCCGACTCACCCATCAAGTATCATAGCCGGAACAAGTCGGATCAGATAAGATGATAACAACAACTGTTTGGACTAAAAAGTTTCAAAAAGTGTGGTTACACAAAGGTCTCAAGCGGGAAATTTACTAAAAAAGCTTGTTTTTGAGCCGCCACCGGGTTGTTCCGGTAGAACTGGGACGGGGGGTAAGTTACGGTATTTATCGTGTTATCATAGATTAATGGACGGACTCGGACGGTATGACACCGGTACAGCACCGGTATGCGGAGTGGGCCGTAGTATGGTATGGTATGGCAAGGGACCATCAGATTCTGTACGATAGCCGGAGCACTCGGCGAAGAGGATATTGACCATCTTCAACTACTGGTCTAAAATGTAATAATCCTCAACCACCACTCCTTATCAGAATTGTGGCCTTATTAGGTGGCAAAGCAGATGACCCTCTACCGGCACACATTACCAGAGAGAGAGAGAAAATAGGAACATCTCAAGTTTTAATGGAACTACTGGCTAGACTACGGTAGTATTGGGCTTCAGAAGTATTATACCGTAGGCCAAAATTTAGCAGAGAGCAGAGTGGATGTCCGGGACGTGTTATAATAATTACTGTTGATTCCCTTGGTATTATAGGACATCGGTTAATAGTTTGCCAAGATATTGGCCTTGTTCAAAGATTACTCCTGGCGAATTAAGTTTAACATACTCTTATTATACTGAGCTAGAATGAATGTCCGCCTACTCCGGTTATATCGTAGTACAGGAATCCCTCACTATAACGGTGCGCACGGTATCGATCGGGCCGAGGGCCGAGGGATGGAGTTGTTTGACGTATTGTGAGGGGGGTGGGGGGCACAGATTCATGGGTGAATGGCCGGGTGGAGGCCGGGTGAGTGATATGGTATGGGGTTTGGGGGTCTTCTCTATTTGCAATGGTGAGTTGCTGAAAATCGTAGAGTATGGGCGCTGGGTCTTGTGGTCTTTCGGGGTACGAGTACGAGTCTAGCCACAAGATCGCACTTGGTGTGCGGCATACCGGTGCTGTACCGGTATTCCTAGATCACTCAAGCACCGAGACATCAAACCGTAGTCATGCGGTAGCACAATATCTGTCAAGGAAAGCAGATTTTACTTCACCCTACTTCTTCCCCAGATTTCATGCCTGTGGCAATGGTACTAAAAACAACAGGAATCGTGTAACATAATGGCAGAGAAGGAGCATCGTCAAGATCATCAAGCCCCCCGGAATAACGAAGAAAAGCCTTTTAATGTGTCTCCCGCACATTTACACCCATCCATCCATGTTCCCTTTAGAATTGTACCACAACGTCGGCTACCAGTCTCGCGAGCTCCTCTGCCTCGCCCCTTTCCGCCGCTTCAGAATATACCCTTACGGCATCCTCTGTCCCGGAGGCTCTGGCGAAAGCCCTTCCTTGCTTGTACTTCCCAACAAGAGAATCAATCTTCTCTTGCACTCCCACTGGTTCCACAAGCTTTCGTTCGGCATCGGTTGTCTTGAAGGCAGTTCGGTCCTTGACCTCGACACGGACTAAGCGATTTGGCAGGTCAGTGTAGGTCGAGTCCCACTCTTTTGGTCCCCAGCGCTTGTGTGCCAGAATGACCTCTACGAGGAGAAGGTCAGACAAGGCGTCTCCTACGGCTTCGTTAATCAAATCTATCAGGGCACGGAGATTTTCCAGGGCACTGGCTTGAGCAGGTGATTCTGGTGAATGCGAAGCAATGGTTGTATGGGCTGCATGGGAGAAAACCACAGTCCCATGTCCGTTAGCCTCAAAGTAAACACCGCAGTCAAACTTAGTGGCTGCATGATGAAGATGCTTAACACCAGTAGGTGTGCAAATAACTGGCAAACCGAGAGTCTTAGTGATGTAGGCTGTTGAGGAACCGTTGGCGTACGCAGTCTGAACAACGCCAACTTTGAGGTCCGAAATACCGGCTGATTTTACGAGGTCGGTAATAAACGAAGCCACCAGAGTAGCGATTTTGTCCCCGTCGAGCAGACGGAAAGTGCCGTCTGAATCGGCGAAGTAGTATATTAACCTATCAGCATCGCCGTCAAGGGATGCACAGCGAGCCAGCGGAGAGACCTGAGAGGCAGGTGGGAGTCGTTGTTGGGTTTTTACAAAGTCGGCACCACACTAACTAAATGTAAGCACATTTACTACTAGAGCCAGCAGATAGGTGGTTAGGCAGACTAACTTGGTAATTCAACTTTGAGGGCTGGTCGACGAGATCATTGACAATCTTGACATCGAAGATCTCCTTTCCAATATACTCGGCAAGGGCCTTGAGTTTTGGTGCACCAACCCCATTGGCACAGTCTACAGTAATTGGCCCAGGTCTGGGCTTGCCTTGCAGCAACTTTGCATAGGCATTTCCAATCTTCTTGTAGTATCCCTCCTCGGTTGGCTCTCCGTAGGGCTCACTATGCGGGGGGTGTTGGGTATTCAGACAGCGGACAAGGTAATGCAATTGGGGTGTTGTTAGGATCCCATAGTCATCATATTTAGCACCAACGGAGGTGAGGGCATCGGTCAAGGCAGTAACAAGAGCAGGTCCAGATTCGCGAGTATCTTTGGCGAGAATAACGTGAGCTGGGGTGGATGTATTGATCTTCAGGGAAGAGATCAAATGCTCATAACGAGCCACGAGCTCTTCTTCGTTCTGAGCGTTTGCTAGGCTTGTGGCATAGGCCTCCCATGAAGCTTCAAGCATTTCGCCCTGATGAAATGCATATCAGTTGTGCAATAAACCAGATACCAGATGACTGTGACCGACCATAGGATCAACAAGTTTTACTCCATTATCCTCAGGGACATTGTGAGAAGCAGTAATCATGACACCAATGGTCTTTCCATTCAGCTTCTGTGAACGGAGAGCAGCGAGAAGACCAACACGGAAAACAACAGAATCAAGCAAATTCCTATATTCCCATCAACCTTTAGTAGCCGAAAACAGATAAGATAGCACGGGGTTTGGGGAAAGACATACGCTCTCATTCGGAACTACATCAGGAAGGCATAAAAAGTAAGCAACTGCCCCTGAAAAGCTCCATAAGTGGTAGATAGAGCTTACCCCGGCGGTTCCATAGGCAAATGTTCTATCTTCAGGTTTAGGATGCTTTTGTGAAGCTTCGATAATCGGAGACGCCATTGTGCAATGTGATGTAGGATTGTGACAATCTGAAAGTGATTCGGGGTAAGCAAGCTTCCGAAGCAAGTGTAGTTAAAGAGGGGGAAAGAGTAAAGACGAAGAATTTATCAGGGAAGAAAGAATGGGAATAACAATTGAGGGGGGGGAGGGGGTGGTCCAGGGCTTTTTCTTACAGATGGGGAAGTATCTATTTATCTACTTGTCTACTTATTTACTTCAGGTCTCTCTGTTGCAGGGCCGAGTGCTAGTGAGGGAGTTGAGCTGAGCTGTGAATAAGGCTGAGGCGGGGTGAGGTGGGGTGGGGTGAGGCGAAGAAGAGGGTGGTGAAGGAAAAATATGAAAGGAGCAGAGGAATGAGAAAGGGACAAGCCGAAGGGCGGGGAAGCCTCGCAGGGCTAGAATAAAAAGGGATTTAGTTCGTTCCTTCCTTACTGCAGGACTGGCTTAGCTAGGGTAAAATATATCAAATTCATCCCTACTGCATCGCCAGGTAACAACTGAACAGCAACTAGGGGAGTTACAGCACACGAGCGGACCTTGGCCTGCTGTCTATTGGATTGCCTTATCTGTCGACAATCCGTAACAGGGACGCGGATCGAGTTCAGTATTGGTGAAAAGTTCCGCTATGCGGATGCAGCCCGGCATCTGCTCAGAAACTCTATGCGTCGTAGGAAATGAGGGTTGCTATATTATGCTTGTAATAGAGCCAAGAGATGATACTGTATGAATGCGCTGTGGTCCATATAGCTTTCCACCGTACGGTAATACAGCAGTGCGTGGTGATTGACTACGGGACTGTATTGCACTGTATGATTCTTATGCCACTGAATTGGGTGTCGGACTGCCGCTATGCTGTCAAAATCCCCCCGCCAAGTAGTAGACCATGGTAAGGCGGTTTTAAACTGTGGTACTGTCCAGCCCACGACATTAATCCATCTCCGCAATTGCCCCCTTGCCAAGATTGAAAGGGGCAGCGTTCCTGATTCCCCACCAACTCCATCCAACTCCTATCCAACTAGGATCCCAGATGTTGATTAACATCCAACCACCAACTGCCAGCCAGACCCCAGCCCACCACCACCACCACCGCCAGCTAGGAAGTCTATATTTATCGGAACCCCAGACTATAACATACCGTACATACGTAACGTTACTTCACCCACCTCCGCGATCTCAGCAAACTTCCCCTCAATCTGCAAACAAAAATGCATCGGAAGACAACAGATTTACCGATACAACATCTACCTTCTCGACCGGGCAATCCAGTTGTAATGAAAACTGACGGATGTCGTATGATGGCAATCGAGTGGGATCTATTGGCGAGCCTGGTGCTGGTACTGAGCATTCAAGTGAGTTCAAACCCTCCTCGTATCGCGTATCGGACACCTCGCTGCACTCCCCCTTCACTATTTTACGTGATGATGAAGCTGGGGCCAGGAAAGGGCAAGGTCTTCATGTCGCTTGCCCTATGCTCACAAACACCAGCCATGAAAACAGATCAGCGGTTTGCTCTTTCAAGTGCGGCCGCTGTACCGTCTGATCCCCTCCTTTTTTTATTTTATTTTTTTATTTTTATTATTAAAAAAGGCAAACATAAGGGATTTGAGCACAATAACGCATGGCATTGGGATTAATTCAACGAGGCTAACATTTTGTGTATAAGATAAGGGCTCTTTGTGGTTCTAAATCCAACTGTCATCCTCTAGCTCGCCCCTCGACTTGGTGATACGGCATCCAAAGTTCTCGTGCAGTCCTTGGTTTCTTTGGGGCGTGACACACCATACGTCGATATCCCGTGCATATTGCAAGAGGATAAATACCCCTGTTAGCTAAAGGACCATAGCCCGATATCAGCGGCCAAAATACAACGATGCAATTGCGGGTTATCCACTAGACTCAAAGAACGGCGGAGCGATGATCGGAAGTTATTGAATTTAAGTGTTACTACTGTCAACTCACCGGGGCTGTCAACGCAGCCCTAAAACGAAATATCCTGCATTTTGTCTAGAGAATTACTAAGGCTAAACTAACTCTCAAGCAGCTACTTATCACAATTAGGATTGTGGTGGATTCACCATTACGAACTTGCGTCAGTTTCGCCCAAGCGGAGGGGATATTTGTCAGTCCTTTACTCAACCCCGAATACTCTCAGCGAGCATTTTCCTTTCCAAGGTCAACCGACTGCATAAGAAGCTACATTCAAGCTTAAAGAAAGCTTGTGATTTGAACAATATAGGGCGAGCCAGAGTAGGTACGCTGCGCTTAGTTATGTACTTGCAGGATTGCTTTCACGGAAGCTTCTATTCCGTGGGGCTTCACAGGAACTCTATTTAGGACATTAATGCTATCCCACTAGCCAGCGCTTTGGTGAGGAGGCTGCTGTACCGAAGGCCACACGCAAGGATTCTTTAAGCACAGGCTTCAATGGGCCTGAACAAGCAAAGGAAGTAAAGGCAGACAAGAATTCAACTTCCCTATCCATACAGAAAGTTAGAGACACTGCGGTGGCCGAAGACATATCCCCCGCCGCAAGCAATATCCTCAATAAGACCCAATGGCTTGGACAGGGGAAGGACCCATTCCAATGCACCCGAACCCCCGCGCTATTGAATCCTCGTGAGCGCTCACTGAGCAATTGTCTACTCCGCTCCTCACGCCCACCAGCTGTAAAGCCTACACGTGTAGTAAGTTGAATTAATTTGTATTATCCAGCACCCCACCATACAATTCCGGCTTCAGAGTGACGCTCCGTGATGACAGTAACTTTATATATTATAAGCAAGAAAAATAATAATAAAAGGGCCAAGTGATAAATTTTCTCTACATTCCAAACAAACAGACAGACATACTCACTCGCGATCACATGACATGCTTGATAGCGAGGGGGGGTATCTGCGCGAATGCAAGAAAGAAAGTACGGGACGAAAATATGAAGCGAGAAAATTAAAGGCGAGATGGTCATTCGCTCGTTCGTCCATCCTACTGCTGTAGCAGACAGAAGGAACAATGACAAGAGATTGAGGAGGTAGGCAGGTAGGTAAAATATAGCCAAGCAGGAGGAAGAAAGCAATGAACTCCAAACCGCCAACAGGTGCAGACAAAAGCGAGAAGTTATATGAAAAGGGAAAAAAATCAGCTCCATGAGTAGCACGAAAAAAAAAAACCCCCCTGAATATCCACCTCGTTTTCTTGATTAGCTAGCTAGCTAGCTACTCGCAAATACGTCGACCGACTGGGTGGGATATACCGACCACTGGGGCAAGTGATTAAGCCGACTCCCCGTCAAACTGGGAATTAAAGATAATGGGATTGCGCATGGTAGTTCTCGAGACGGGGGATGACGCTGTAAATTCGTTCCATTTGATTTCATTAGTCCCAATCAAACTCACCCAAATCAATTGAAGGATTGTAGAGTAAACTTACGAAACCCACACTCCCTCCCTCCTGCCCCGGCCGCTGGGCTTCCTCTTCCCCCTGCACTCCCTTGCCTCCGGTGAACCTGTAACCCCCCGGCCCCAGCCCCGGCCCCAGCGGGTGGACTCCCAGGCACGCTCCTAATAATCTTAAACAACTCTTCTAGCACATCTCTCCCCAACTCTCCCCCTCCCCCAACAGCAGGGGGCGAAGGCGAAGAAGCCAGGAAGCTACGCGCCAGCTTCGGCGACGAGGATGACGAGGACGGGAGGCGTGCTGGTGGTGCGGGGGAAGTGAGCGGACTAGGGGTTCGCGGGAGCGGGAATTGGTCTAGGAGGAGGAGCGGGCGCGGGTGTCGGAATTGTGGGAGGCGGAGGGGGCGAGGGGCGAAGACGGGGTTTGGTGAAGATGCGGTGGCAGTGGCGGTGGAGGAGGAGGAGGAAGTGGAGGAGGAGGAAGTGGCGGAGGGAAAGGGGGCAGGGGGAGGGGTGGATGGGGGTGTTGCCAAGTCCGAGTCTGTGTCGTCCGGGAGTGGAGGTGGGGGGGTGGTAGTGGTTGCGGGGGTCAGGGAGATTGAGGGAGGGGTTGACATTGTCTGTTTGGTTGATGGAGGTGGATGCGGAGATGTGCGGTGCTCAGTTTTTGTTTTGAGGTGGTGGCGTTGGTGATGGTAGGGAGGTTGTGGAGATGTTGAAGCTATCGTATGATAACGTATCGGATTTCGCCCGAAAAGCTAAGTTACGAGAGAGAAAAAAGCTTCCTTCCTTCGTCAACCAGAGTTGATTTGTTGAGCCGAGCTATTGTATGATAAGCACCTGTATGATACTTTTGTGGTCAAAAATCAGTAGGTAGG
>Ga0307507_10009854_pt1 | contig 12585 bp, 8 predicted proteins | sample 7_EM_MG_FD_207223 | JGI IMG/M metagenome (GOLD analysis project Ga0307507, IMG submission 207223) | Populus trichocarpa ectomycorrhiza microbial communities from riparian zone in the Pacific Northwest, United States - 7_EM | ecosystem: Host-associated > Plants > Roots > Unclassified | place... | reverse complement strand
TTTGTTTCTCATTATTTTAATAAACTTGAGAAAAATAAAACATTAATAAGTTATTTTCCAGCTCATTTTCCATGACATAACCAAACATTGGAAAGTGTTTTCCAACTTTTTTTTTCATTACATTACCAAACATCAAAAAATACTTTTTCAGAATTTACTTTCTTCAAAATTCACGTTTGGGCTTAGTAATTACAACTTCCAAGTGGCTCCATTGTCACGAATCTGAAAATAATTAATGTAGATGTGACTGCGAGACAAAAGTCAAGGACAGCTAAGATTTCCCAGATCGGACTAAAACATGAAGTCTTATAAACCAAATACGACAAATGATTGTCGCTAAATACCCCGATGAAGTAAATAAAACGGCAACCTTCAAATTAACTACGGTCCAACTAACAAGAAAATTCTCTTGTAAATTTAAGTAACTTCTCGCGAGTCTCGTGATCGAACGGCTAGATAAATTGACTAGCATTTAAAAATTAGAAAAATGGATTAAGAAAAAAAATACTACTAAACAACATACTTCTAAAACCCAATTGGGTTGACCCGAGATAATACCTGTATTATTGACAAAAAGAGGTAGCCTAAATTAACTCTATTTATTTTTTAAAAATTAAAATAATATTATTTTGATCAAATTTTTTTTAAAGTAAATAGGTCAAGTGTTGAGTTTTGACTGGTTTATAAAGTAGTTGTTTACCGAGTTAATAAGATTTCTCTACTTCTTCAATCTTGGACTAATTTAGATCTTAAATCAGTCGGTTTCAAGTTAATCCTCTGATCGAAGTTTTATAATTATATTAAGGTAATGTTTGAGATTGTGATAAAAATTGTTTTTTAAAATATATATATTTTTTAATATTAGTGTATTAAAATAATTTAAAATTATAAAAAATTTAATTTAAAAAAAAACTTAAAAAGTAATTTTTAAACATAAAAATAAGAAATCTCTATATAAAAAAGAAAGCGTTAGTACCTGACAGCCTTTTTAACGCCTTTTCTCTCTCGAACGCACAGGGCAAAGAGAGCAAACGGACTCGACGATAAATTGGCGGATTTCAAAATAAGAACGAGTTAAATTTAAGGAAGATGTTGATGTCCGTGTTTCTCTCTGCTACAATTCCCAACAAGACACCTCGAATATAGGTGGGTTACAGGATAGTCTTAAAATAGAGAGAGAGAAAGAGTGGGCGAGCGAGTAAGTTTTTTTAGAGAGAGAAAACAAGAAAAAACATAAAAATGGGAAGATCCACTTCCTGTTTCAAAATAATCACCTGCGGCAGCGATTCTGCTGGGAGAGATGATCTTCAACTCCCTGAGGTATCTGACTGGTCAACCATGATCACTTTCTTTGTCCTTCTACTGTTTTGTTTCTATGTTCGGCTACTTCTTTTTTATACTTGCCACATGTTGTGAGTTTGAGTGGTGATTTTTGAGCTAAATTCGTGGATTTGTAGCTATGAGATGGTGGTTGTTGCTAATTTCGTTCTGTTTTTGTTTGGTGCTGAGAAATTGTTGGAAATAGTAAGTAGTGTGTGAACGTGTCAAAGATCCTAGAAACTTTGAATTTTCGTTCCATGAAGTTTGATGTGTAACGGTCATGAAATCTTAATTACCGTGTCTATTAAAATCATAGAATGTTGCAGAAATTTGTAGCCACTGTTTGTTCTTAATCACGATTATTAAATCTTTTATATTTGATTCAGTTAAGGTTTATTCAAGCTAATTTAATTTGTAACTAGTAAATGTAGTATGACATGGTGATTTTTGACTGATTCAAGTTTGAACTAGGATGGACACACGTAAGATCCATGGATATGGATGACTGAAATCATGGATGACTCAAGGAAATTCTGTGGATCATGGGTTGCAATTTGCAATTGCCGGTGTCGATCAGGCATTATAAGATTTTCCTTGGTTGAAAAATGCCTATTTTATATGAATTCTATTGGTTTCTAAGCCTACAAGGCTTTTTGAGAAGTGATTCACCATCAGGAGTTACAGATACAGGTTGGAGTAAAAGGAAGTCTGTCTTAATGTAGTATCAGTTAGATGATGTTATTTAAATTTCATTTCAGAGCAAGGGTTCAAGTGACAAGCGTGGATGGAGTTTCCGGAAGAAATCTGCCCGTCATCGAGTTCTCAGCAACACTATCATTTCAGAAACCACCCCTTCTTCGGTGGATAAGGAGAGTCCAGAATCCACAAATCTAAACTTCCAACAACCAGGTATTCCTCCTGCTCCAGAGAAAATTGCTGTGATACAATGCACTGATGAGAAACCACAGCTGTCTGAGAAACCACAGCTGTCAGAGAAGTCACAGTTATCTACTTCAACAGAACAGGAATTACCAGAGACCATTGTTGTAACCAAGGATGAAAATGAAGTTGATGACCATGTGGATGAGTCTGTTGTTATTGTCATACAGGCTGCTGTCAGGGGTTTTTTGGTAATTTTATTGTGGTTAAGGAAATGTTTGATAATGGAGCATGCTTGTTGGTAATTTTCTTATTCACACTTCTTCACAACTGTCTTCCAGGCTCAAAAAGAACTCCTCAAGCTTAAATATATTGTTAAGTTGCAAGCGGCTGTACGCGGTCACCTTGTCAGGCAGCATGCCATTGGAACCCTACGTTGTGTTCAGGCCATTGTTAAAATGCAAGCTCTTGTCCGTGCTCGTTGTGCTCGTTTGTGGGAAGAGCAGGTTGGTGGGAAGCATGGCAATCCTATATCCAAGACCTTGGTAATGCTACTCAACTCAAATAAGTTTGTTTTAAGAAAATGTCTCTGCTTTCACTAAGGTTTCTGCTTAAGGGTTCTCGTTCACAATAATCTGGCACAACCCCCTGGCCAAATGAAATAGCTAGGTCTTCAAAACTTTCTGCCTGATCCTAAATTTTGCATGCCAAATCAATGTTCTCACTCGGATAGTATTGCTTTGGTTCTAAAGACATCTTTGGAATATAATAGAAATCGTGAATTCTTCAAAGGCAAGTATGAAATGACATCCTAAACCAATGTTTCAAAGTGTTTACTTGGAGGTTAATGAGTTACCTTAGGATGTCCAGCAACTTTTCTTTTAAATTCTAGTTATTGTATTATTCCCACTATAAGTGATAGCTATCATAAAATCTACATGTAGGAGAAATTTCTGCCCTCCTGTCGTTAAGGAAGATCGACATATATTCTAATGCTTTTGGTAAAAAAATCTGTTTATACAATTCATGGACTGCAATTCTCTTCCTGAATCATCAGTCTCATACAATTATTCTTTCCCTTTTGCTTTCAGCAGAAGGAAAGCTCGGTAATCAAACCAACCACAACATACATTTCCATTGAGAAGCTGCTTAGAAATAGTTTCGCTCATCAGGTATGGAAAAATGGATTCCTTTTGCTGTGTATTTTGCAACTGTGTTTATGTCGCTTATCCAAAAATACTGACCTTTTGCTTTGAATTAAAGCTGATGGAGTCAACACCAAAGAGGAAGCCTATCCACATCAAGTGTGATTCTTCTAAACCTAACTCTGGTTGGGAATGGTTGGAGAGGTGGATGTCTGTTTCATCAGCAGAACCAACACCCAGACCAGATTTAATAACTGAACAACTAGAAATAGAGAAGAGTGAGAATGTTACCTCTCCAATGCAAACTAGAGCCCCACCTGAAGGATTCTGCGAGTTGGGAGATTCAAAATCTAATATGGAGGAAATTGTTTTGCCATCTGAAAGTGAAGAGAACATGATAAAATCTGATGTGTCTGACTTCAAGTTTCAGGTGTGCCATCCAAACTCCCCTTTAGCAGGAGATATTTTGGAGCAGCCTCAACCTGAGATGATCGGTAAATCTGACGCAGAAGAAACCTCAATAACTATAAATTCGCTTCCGAATCAAACTGTTGAATCTGAAGTGAATTATAAAACAGTGACTGATTCTCTTCCTTGTAAGCAAGAATTAGAAGGTGAACAACCTGATCAACCCAAACGATCTATGAAAAGGGAAGCGGCTGAACAATTGGATACTGAAGAAAAGGAGTTTGTGTATGGATCAATGAAGGCAAGCAATCCTGCTTTCATTGCTTCCCAGACAAAATTTGAGGGGCTGGGTTCAACAGCCAGTTTGAATAGATCATCTAGTTCTTCGCATGAAGATAGTGGAATTGAATCAAACACAGACATATCTGGGATAGATACTGAATCAAGGACAAAGGAGCTTGACATGACAGAAAACTCAGTCTCCCACATTTCAAGGGTGCAATATGGTGGCTCTGAATGTGGTACTGAACTTTCTGTTACTTCCACTCTTGATTCACCTGATGCATTTGAAGTTGGAGCTGCAGAACTCGAGCATGAAGCCAAAGTTTCAGAGGAAGAAACTTGTAATCCTAACAGAGCAAAAGACCAGGACATCAAAGACAAGGATTCATCCAAGGATCCAGTTTCTAATTTGTCTCACATGAATCAGCCTGAGAAACTTGAGGTCGTCAAAGGTGAATCAGCAAATACAATTGTTGTTGCTGATTCCACACAGGAGGAGATGAATCCAGAGAGAAGTGTATCCGATGTCCAGAGAGAGCTGAACTCTGAGACTGGTGGTCTAGCATATAGATCATCCCCAGAAGCTTCTCCCAGAAGTCTTTTAACTGTTCCAGACTCCCAAGGAACACCTTCAAGTCAGTTATCTGTGAAAGCTAAAAAGAGCAGAGCTGACAGAAGCAGTTCTAGCCAAAAACATAAGTCTTCATCAGCAAGTAAGAGATCTCCATCGAACCCAAATCATGATTCTGCTGCGAGAAGTAGTGTGGAACAATTGTCCAAAGATCAAAAGAATGGGAAGAGGCACAACTCATTTGGTTCTCCAAAACCTGACAGCACTGATCAAGAGCCAAGAGATAGCAGCAGCAGCAGTCCTTCTCTCCCTCGTTTCATGAAAGCCACAGAATCAGCAAGAGCCAAAGTGAATGCAATTAGCTCACCAAGATCCAGCCCAGATGTGCAGGACAGAGATTTCATCAAGAAGAGGCAGTCCTTACCTGGTGCAAATGGAAGGCATGGTTCTCCACGCATCCAGCGGTCAACGTCTCAAGCACAGCACGGTGCAAAGGGAAATGGTAGCCACGTTGTTCATGGTATGCTCTGACCTTTTTCTCACTCATTTATATTCTGTGTTGCACTGTGTTTGAAAAGGTTTTCATTTTCATTTAACAGATATTGCTCTTATTGGGGATTTTATTTAGTTTACTTTGATGCTGTCTTCTTTATCTGATGAGATCACTAGATATAGGATTTTGGAATCTCCAACTGCATTTTTTTTAAAAGACTTAAAAGGATATTGTTCAATTGTGTACTATTATTATTATTGGAGGATCTTCGCTGTTATTACCATAAATTGCTTGAGTCCATTCTGTATGGTGTAACACTGGTGGCCATCATGCATCATGAAACATAACAGTTTGTTGTTGGATGGTTCATTTTGGTACGCAATTCTTTCACCTCAAATACAGGTCTAGTATATTTTTGCCAATGAGGCTGTAGTGCCTAATTATTAAGTGAAATTAGTCAATGCCACTTGAGTTAACCATCATGGCATTTGCTGATGCGATGCTAATATGGTGGGGAATTTGGTAATCTGGGCATGCATTTGTCCTCGCCCCGGGACAATCATCTTGAAAATGATCATCACTGTGCTTAACTGCTCAAATTCTGCTTGTTACAGAGAAAAAGTGGCAGAGGTGAAAAAATGCAAATAATATTGTGCACGACACAGTACTTTACCTGCCATGGGAAACCTAGAGTTGATTGTTGGTCCACAAGACGGCTTGATATCATGTTTTATACTTCAATTTTTCTGCACTTGGATGTCGCCTTAGTTTTATGCAACACTTGGAGTTTGGTAGGAGAGGGGGTATATATATAGAACTGAGTAAGGATTTCTTGTATATTACTGGAACCCAAAAAAATTTATATATTATTTTCTCAAACTCTCCACTGTGGAGGTATGGTCGTGTGTTTTGTTCAACATTATTTTGTGTGATATTGTTGAGGCTTGTTAAGCATGTTGTGGATATGTATCTGGAGTTTGAGACATTAACAGTGAAGTCTGGGCTTTCCAAAGGCCCCCACTGGTTTTTTCAATAAATTCTTTATTTCTTTCAGTTTGAGACCTAGGTTAGAATATTTGTTAGTTCTCTCCATCATTACAAAAGGAGTCCTGCAGGTCTGCAAACCCCCTGACGGGAGGGACGCAGAGTCCTGACGGGAGGCATCAATTCACTTTCAAGACGTGCTTCTGAGTTCTGTCATTTTTGAGAGTTTTTTGTTTTTGCGGCAAGTGCTCTTTAAAATTTTTAAATTATTTATTTTTAATATTTTTTTTATGGTTTTGATGTTTTAATGCTAAAAATAAATTTAAAAAATATTTTAAAAAATAAATATTACTAACACAGAAGAGACAGAAAAGAGAATCGTCTGGCTCTCATGCGCAGAGTGCATCGATAAGAATGTACATGCTTGCTCGATAACACTTTGCTGGGTGCCTGGGCAGATTTAACTTTATCAGAACACAAGCGTTTGAATTTATTTGTTTTTTGAAAATTAGCACTATTAATTAAAAAATTAAAAAAATTAGCAGAATAACACAGTTTATATTTATTGCAATTTTTAAAACATGATATTTAATGAATTTCATGATTATGAATGGATTCGGAATTTATTAAATATTGTGTTTTTTAATCATGATTGTCTAATTGGGAATTGTGTTATTTTATCAATATTTTTTACATGTTTTATTTAACCTAATCTTTTTTTTTTTTATTTTCTGTGCTAATAAGTAAACGTATCCTTTGAATTCCCATCTTTCCTTTTTTGGTATCTGAGCTGAAATCCTTGAAAGCTAGGTGACATGAAACATGAGATTATTGGAGAAGTATGTTGATTTCTTAAATTTCTAGATTTAAGTTTTGGTACCAACACTGAGAAGAATTTACTACGTCTTTGATATTGGAATGTAAAATATTTTTTTGCTTGAAATGTTTTTTTAATTTTTTATATTAGTATATTAAAACCATTAAAAAATATTATTTTAATATTTTTTCGAGTCAAATGCTATTAAACACATGTAAAGACAAATAATGTCTTAAATTTCTTTGAATAATTATATATTTAAAACTACTTCTAAAAAAATCATTCTTAATTTATTAAATAATGAATATGTAAAAAATACCATGTTTATCCATAATAATAATAAAAAAATAACAGCCATCTTAGTAATTGGTCTCACATGAGACCTTTTTTGAGACCTATCATCAGCTGGTCCACGCGACCGGCTGAAGAGTTTTTGGTGAATTTAACATTATTATATATATAAAAAAGAATAATAGTAGATTTTTTTTAAAATAATCATTAATTAGATGACTCTGTACAAATAGAAGGCCCAGATATTTCAAGTACGTCTGACCCAGCCCATGAATTAATAATGCCCTAAAAACAACAAAACCGAACCGTAGTACGTGGCCAAGTGTCTGAGAGACTCTCTCAACTATGCATGAGCTGACGCGACCACAGCTTAACCTTTCCTCAGCCAACTGTCCTTTCATCGTCCAACTCAAAAAGAAAAAAGAAAAGAAAAAAAGACTGGTCGGAAAATCTTAACACTTAAAACAAAATTAGTCAAAACAAACTCCAATCACGTTTAACTAACGTGCTCCTCACCTCCACTGGCCAGGTCTGTGTAAGTAAATTTCTCAAGCATTTCTGAGAGATTCAACAGCATCTCATGGTTTCGTCCTTTACTATTAAATAAGTAAAAAAAACTTACAAATTTAAATTAGATTAGACTAAATTTTCCTATCTACTTCTTTATTCTTTTTATATTTCTAAAAAATAAAAAAATAAATGAAATTAAAAATTAAAAATAAAATTAACTAGAAATTAAGTTATCAATTGATTTAAAATGACAATATTACATGAACCAAAGTTAATGAGTTTTATTCGAATAGATTCAATGACGAGAATTCTAATATTATATATTTTATTTTATTTTTTATTTATATAAAACTCATTTGTTTGTTTTTATACAATTAAAAAATATAAAAATTAAATAATAGTTTTTAAAATCATAATAAGTGATTTTGTTAGAGTACAATGATTAACCTATAATTTTCCAGGGCTAAAAAAGAAAAAAGAAGCTTGCTCAACTATATATATATATATAAAAAAAAAAACATCTCGATTCACGCGCTAAAACCAAAACACGCGTCACTCCTGCAAGCAACTTTACAAACTATAGATACAACAAGAGATAAAAAAAAAAATAGAAAACGGCGTAGAAACGGCAAAGCAAAAGAAAGAAAGAAAAAAAAACAGAGGATCTAGGGTTCCCTGGGATCTCTCTGCGCTCTCTTCTTCGATCGCTGATTATCGTGGAATGGGTAAGTAATTGACAAGGAGAGATATCGATGCAGCTGTAAATCTAGTTTTCTAGGTCTTTGAACTCGGAAGTGGAGTTTATACTCTAATCGAAAATTAATTTTATGGCGAGGGAAATTGGAAATTGAAAGAATCGAAGAATTTTTGTAAAAATGCGAGGGTTGAGGAAATCAAAAAGAGTTTGTTGGGCATCAGATGTTAATCTTTGTCAGGTAAAATTGCAGATTTTCGAAGAAGTTTATAAATTTTAACATAAAGATTTAATTTGTTGAATTCATTGACTAAACAAGAAAGCAAATTAGAATCATGATGAATTTGAATGCATGCAGTTGGAGAATAATCTTTTCTATTTTACTGGAAATAAATGTGTTTGTGTTTGCTCATTTAGCTTTGCTTCTGGTGTTGTCTGTGCTTGTCTCGCTTATTCTGATAGTGAAGAATCCGATTTTATGATGGATTTTCTGATTGCTTCATTGCATTTCCATGTTTTAGGAGGCAAATACTATTAACTGCATTACATGTAATTTGAAATCAGAAAATCAGAAGCTTCTTGTGTTAGGAAAAACACCAGTTGTTTTTATTTTTTGAATTTCCTTTTGAACTGAAAGTGAAAATCTGTGTGTTTTCTTATGTTCTTTTGCATAAAAATGATATCTTTAGTTTGAAAGGCATTAATGAATTTAGAAGAATGCAGTACTGAAAGTGCTTTTGTTTGTCTTTGAGGTTTCTTATAGTTTGTATGATAGATATGGGATATGATGAATTTAAGAATAAATAGAAGCTCTCTTGGAGAAAAATTAATTTTTTCCAATTTGATTTTTTTTTAATTACATTCGAGAAAGCAGTTTTATGAAAGCTACTTAAATGCGAGACTGAGATTTATGAAATTTCAGCTTTGAAGTATTTTTGAAAATTGGTGTTTCTTCATTGCATGTTCACATCCAAAGAATCTTGATAGAGATAACAACCATTTATAAATACATAAAAACTAAAGCAGTAGTAGAATGTAATTGCCTGAATATTTTAGCAAATTCAAAGATGCCATGAGTCATTTTGACAACTATAAACAAGAAAATAAGAATTGCATGTGTTTGCGGAGCTTGGACAGCACCAACTAAGTCTGGTAGAATAGCAAGAACATACAAGGGGGGGCATATGGTGTGGAAACACACATGGTCTCAAATATGCTTTCTTATAAGATCAAACCATCAAGTTTTAGCAAATTCCAGGAATAGCCATGTCTTTTTATGTTTTGATTTTTGATAATTTGAATGATGAATTTGAATGCCCATAGGCAAGGTACAGTCGTTAATCCAGCATGTAGCTTGAATTTGAAAAGCGACTATGTTGAATGATATTGTCATCTTCTAATTCTCATGACTTTGCACAAAGTGATTGCTAACCACAGTATGGTGGAAAATGTGTCATGTTTTGATTTAACTTCTAAAAATTATTGTTATCTCTGCTGGGTAAAGAATTTTTATGTTTTGAGTAATAAAAATGTTTTATCACCAGTTTTGTTTCCCCTTTAGTTCTTAACGCTTTAATTTTGGAAATACAGTTGCCTACAAACTCTTTGCTGCATATGTGGATGTATGATTTGTTGACCTACTTGTTGTTTTGGTAAAATCTACTCACACATTAAGTGCTCCTGGCTGCATCATTTAAAAGTGCTTCTAATTGATGCTGTTATTATGCTTTGGTGGTAACAATTTTGTGATGAGATTTCTGATAAAAGAGATCCTGTCATGAGGCAGAATATATGCACATGCATGTGTTCCTAGGATGATTGAGATAAGAGGGTTTTGCGTTTAGCTGGAACTTATGCTGAAAGTCTGCTTATGTCTATGCCATAGTAGTATAGTAAAGGTGCAACTTAGCAGTGTTTTCTTAACTGGTTTCCTTCTAAATTTGTTTTCATTTTCTCTTTCATCTGGAAGGGGGACTAACTCCAAGATTAGAGCTGCCTTTTAAGAAGGGAGTCAATTATGGTATCCTGATTGGTAAGTTCCACAGAACCACTGGAGAGGCATGCTAGAGGATTGGACTGGATCAGGGAACTGTGTTCTTGGCTGACAGCCAATAACCATGAACATTGTGCTCTTATAGATTGTGGCACATTATGCATCTCTAATCTCTGACTTGATTTAAGTTATCAACAGATTTTAATACACAGCATCCTTAGAGATTAGATCTATTTCCATAATTTGAGTGATCCCTGATCACTGATCCAGGAAGCAGTCTTCTCCATTATTACAAAGACAAAAGTTCAAACACAAATGTTGACAATGTAGGTTTTACCGGGTCTTTCAATGATGCTCCTTGGGGCTCATCGTTCTCTCCTCTGCTTTGATTCTGCCCTTTGTCCCTTTTTCTTTTTCCAAACCATTACTTTTCCAGAAAAGAATCAATCTGCTGAGCATTGTATCCTCTAATTTGACATAAAAATCTGAACCGATGGTTGCCTGGATTTGGATTCTCTGTATACCTAGTTCTGAAGGAATCAAAATGGGTTCAGGAACATAGACTCCTCTCCAAAATTGCCAAGAGATTCAGCAAATATTAAACCAATAGGTTTTTATCTCTACCTGCCAGAGGTAGAGACTTGAGCTGATTTCAGAAACGTTCATGTAAAGAGCAAGTTTGAAGTATATGCACCCTCTTAAACATAGCCACCGTGGTTGCAGCTCCCATTTGAAGCTTTTTAATCCATCTACCTAAAAATTGTCTATTCTTCTTGTCTCTTGCTGCTGAGTCATTGGCTGCTTATATGATTCACCCATATTTATAGTCTTCATATAGACTGACCATTTGCTGGTTGTTTAAAATGGTCCAGCATCATGCTTTCACCTCTAATGGTTGTTTAAAATGGTCTTCTAAATAATCAGTTTACCAATTATGGCCAGTTCAGGATGTGCGTAAAGGAATTGCATGAATGCGTGTTGTTCAACACGGAATTATTTTTCACCTGAAAAGATCTGATTTTTCTGTATAAACTAACACTTGCGTTGTCATTTCTGTGTATGAGCTCCCTTTGTTTCAATTGCTCCATGGAGTTTCTGAAGTATAAAAAGGATGCTGGTTTTCACTTAAGAAGATCTGAGTTCTGTATAAACTAATATTTCTTTTGTCATTTCTGTGTGTGAGTTCCCTTTTTCTCAATTGCTAGATGGACTTTCTGTTGTGTAACTGTAACAAAGGATTCAGACAGTAGCTATAAGGGCCCAGAAATTTGACTTCTGCTTCTCCCTTTACCAGGTAAGGTTGTTCCTGTCAGAGGAATCTCCTTCACTAGTTGGGTCGGGTGCTCAAGATCACCTCCAAGCAAAGTCGTCATGGCCATCTCATTCAGCTGGAACCGATGACTTTCAGCCCCCTGGCTTTGAAGGAGGCCATCCTGCTAGTCAATTGCAGATTAAGGTGTCAGAAATCCCTGTGATAAAATGGAGATGTCCGCCCAGGGTAAGTCACAGTTTTATAGTCTTTAATTGCCCATCCCTTTGGTTTTTAACATCAGTCATGGCATTGAAAGTTTTGAACAATCACAGCTTGTCTTGAACTTGACTTGGCAAGTGGTTTCTGGGGAGGAAAGTAAAGATATGGAGTTTCAAAATCAGAGAGAGATTAGGGTGCTTGAAGCAGTTTATCCTCGACCATCTGCCATTCCTCCAAAGTTTGCTACTTTTCTTTTTGCCTCTCTCACTCTCTTTCTGAGTTCTGCTTGTTGAACTGAAAAGTTGTCTATATGCAGCCCTGCTTTTTCTGTGGACTTGGAAAGCTCTCAGCATAATGATCATCAAATTCCTTTGATTCCTATTACCCCCATTGAAGATGAAGATGCAGCAGAGGAACCATCTGATGTAATGGGACCATCAATGGGTCCAATGAGTTCACAAGCCCAACTATTAGCTTCCGGAGTTCCATCTTCTCAAAGCAGCATTCCCAGCATTCCAAATGAGAAACCGACTGCTGGATTGCTCCCTGGTGTTGAACCTGGTGCAGTGGCTGCTGCATCTGCTGCCTTTGCTGCTGTCAAAAGCAACGAACAGGGAAGTTTGATAGACCATGACCTGCTCATTAAAATTCTCAGCAACCCGAAATTGGTTGAGAAGTTGGTTACTGATTATGGAGCTGTGGCCAACGCACAGAATATTCCCAAGCC
>Ga0307507_10009853_pt1 | contig 12586 bp, 7 predicted proteins | sample 7_EM_MG_FD_207223 | JGI IMG/M metagenome (GOLD analysis project Ga0307507, IMG submission 207223) | Populus trichocarpa ectomycorrhiza microbial communities from riparian zone in the Pacific Northwest, United States - 7_EM | ecosystem: Host-associated > Plants > Roots > Unclassified | place... | reverse complement strand
TATATATAGATAAAAGTTTTTTCTCCTAAAAAAATACTTTAGTAACTCCTAAATACTGTTTTCTGCACGTTAAAAAAATGTGTTCCGACCTGCATGTAGAATATATATTGTAGATTTGGAGCTCATTGAAAGAGTTTTTTTTATTATTATTATTGTACTGAAACTCATAATTATAAGAAGTTATGTAATTAAAAGAAATAAAATGCTCTGTCATTTCTTTAAAAAAAAGGTACTACGATAGCATCAATATTTGTCCTTGTGTACGTGCACACTGCACTGTGCATGTACGTGTTTTTTATTGTCCTCGACCAGCTGTTTGACAAAATATTGTTGCTCAGGCCAGCGAAGCGGTGGAGTCAGAACGGAATACCATGTTTTTCAAAATTAATTTATGAAAATTAAATCAAGTGGGGCGACTTTAAAGTATCCATATCAACTTTTATTAAAATAATGTAAGTTTTATATCAACTAACGTAAATAGAATCAACCTAATAAAATAGCAATCACATAATAAAGATAAATTGGATGAATGATTAAATTTATTATTCAACTAGATAAGAGCATGTGCTATGCTGGATCCTGCCTAAATTTTTTTCAATATAAAAAAGAGCCAAGGTGATGTGAGCATTCAGAAAAAAAAAAGCTCAAAAAATTAAAGAACTCGATTGTATTTAATAAATTCAGTTAATTTAAATAATATAAATAAAAAATACAATGACAACAAATAAATCAATAAAAGAATTGATAACATAAAAAGGTCAAAAAAACAAAAGAAAAAAAGCACAAGACTAATTCTCATGAATCAAATGTTCAAGAATGAAATTAAAAAAAAATCAATTTTAAAAAAATAACCTTAAAAAAAGACCGAAGTCAACTTATATTAGCCTTCAAAAATATCTTATTTACCCTAACAACATATTAATTACAAAAACAAAACAAAAAAACCGACATAAAAACATGTATAATTGCCGTTTGTGTTAAGTCCTCAATTCTAGTTAAAAGTATCAATTCTTCAACGTTTTTTTTTTTTTTCATTGTTGCTAGAATTTATAATGTGAGGTTTTGGAATGGAAATCTAATTAATAAAGTGGAGAATATACTTATTTATTGATGGTGCCAACTGCCAACCATCAACCATCAACCAACAACAAGGTTTGATGGTAATTTCACAAACCCTATCAGCCATGTGAATTTAATATTGAAGTATATAATTATTAGGGTTTGTTTTTTTCCTTTAAAAAAATGGTTCCCTCCCACCACATCCGCCACCAAAGCCACACCAGACGCCACCTTTCTTGTTCGTGAGAAGAGAGAAAAATTAGGTAAAGAGCGCAAATTGGTCAAACAACGCCCTCCGTCTCAGCCACTCATTTTACCCCCAAATCTCCTATCTATTTCCAACGCAACCATCCAAAAGTCAATAACTTTTCAGGGATGAGAATGACATTCTACTCCCTTTCAATTTATTTACACACATGCTGCCCACCAACTAACATTTCTTTTGGAATACCCATCGCCAACCACCTCTCGGCTCGCCGCCACGGCGATGTTGTCGGTGACGCCATCATTTCTCCGTCCATCACCTTATCTACAAACTCTCACATCCACGTGGCAACATCATCAACATGGATGGAAAGCTCCTAGTCTCCCTTGGGTATATTCAGCTCCTCCATGGACCACGCTATTTCCTGCTTTTTTATCCATTCTTCTTTTCTTGGATGAAACTTTGGATTGAAGCTTTTTCCCATCTTATCCATTGCTTTATATGTCCTTCCTAATTATATTCCATCCATTACAAGAGTTGATGTTTCTGATTTTTTATTCTTTTTTATCCGATAAAGATAAAGATATTTCCGGATCAACTTTTATATCAGCCACTGAGATCGAGAGTGTTTAGCACGGTAGTAAATATTATTTTTTAAAGTAATTTTTATTTAAAAATATATTAAAATAATATTATTTTATTTTTTAAAATATATTTTCAACATTAGTATATCAAAAAAAACTATGTTAATGTTAAAAATATATTTTTTAAATAAAATAATATTTTAAAAAAAAAAAAAACTCTTAATCATGGTAGGAATTATGAGTGTATTCCTATCTAAAAGTTTATATATTTTCTTTTTCTTATGAAATAGCATTATTATAATATATAATTTTAGTTTCACTCGAAGTAAAGAAAGAAAAAGGAAGGTGGGGAGGAGGCTGAGAAGATGATTGGCTAGCAAAAAAAGCAATTAAGCTACAAATGAAAACATGTGATACTCACCTTGGTTGATTAGGTATCAAACGACGCGGGGGCAGTACATTGTTCTTACTCACGTGGCTTTGTTTAAAACCTGACACGCGTGCAGCTGCCTTAACGAAAGGGAGTAAAGAGCGCGTGACCCTAAGACTCCACTTTGCCAGCTGGCGTTACTGGGTAGTCTACTGGCGGACCTTATCCTCTTCTTTTTTATGTAATATTTTTTCTGGTAATTAATAAAAAAATAAAAAACATAAAACAAAAGAAAGAAAGAAAGAAAGAAACGTTGTTTATTATTGTATTGTATTGTAGCAGTAGTACATTGTTTACATGGATAGATAGAAAGAAAGAGAAGAGGGGAGGAGAAGAGAAGAGACAGACGTTGTTAATGTGACTCTTGAGATAACAGAGAGGAACCGAAAGCCAAACCCTAGAATTCATTCTTTCTTTCTTGTGAAAGATAACATTTTTTTTTTTAATTATATTTCATTTCAGATCCAAAGATTATTAAGGTGCAAACTTTCTTGCCTTTCAAAGGTTAGTTTTTCAACTTTTGGATAGTTTTTCTTTTTTAATCTCATACAAGAAAGTTTGTTAATCTGGGGTAAATTTTTTTTTTTTTTTTTGAATTCGAATGTAAAGTTTGAGTCTTTTTTATAATTCATCTTTGCTTGATCATTTACTATATTTGGATCTCATTTATATGTTTAATTGGATTGTAGCCATTAATCATGTGTGGATTAAGATTGGTAATTACTGTATCTCTGATTATGGTGCTTGCTTCTTACCCTTTTCAGATCCTGTCAAATTATAGTGATCTCAAAGGGAAATCAATACTGGGGTTTGGTTTATAGTAAGTTTTGAGTACAAGTTGTAGTGTTTGTAGTTCTGCATTGTTAAAGAAAGAGGGTGAAGATGGTGTCTAGATCATATACCAATCTCTTAGATCTAGCTTCAGGTAACTTTCCGGCAATGGGTCAACCTCGGGAGAGAAAGCAGTTGCCTCGTGTAATGACAGTTCCGGGAGTTATTTCCGAGCTTGATGATGATGCGGCCTCAGATGTGCCTTCATCAGTAGTTCAGGACCGCATGATCATTGTAGCGAATCAATTGCCGGTAAAAGCAAAGCGTATGCCAGATAATAAAGGATGGAGCTTTAGTTGGGATGAGGATTCTCTGTTATTGCACTTAAAAGATGGTTTGCCTGAAGATATGGAGGTTTTATATGTTGGTTCTTTGCGGGCTGATGTTGACTTGAGTGAACAAGATGATGTCTCGCAGGTTTTGTTGGATAGGTTTAATTGTGTTCCGGCATTTCTACCTCCTGATATTTTGTCGAAGTTTTATCATGGGTTTTGTAAACAGCATTTGTGGCCGCTTTTTCACTATATGCTTCCTTTTTCGGGGAATCATGGTGGGCGATTTGATCGATCTTTGTGGGAGGCATATGTGGCAGCAAATAAGATCTTCTCGCATAAGGTGATTGAGGTTATAAACCCAGAGGAAGACTATGTTTGGATTCATGACTATCATTTGATGGTGCTGCCTACTTTCTTGAGGAGAAGGTTCAATGCATTGAGAATGGGATTCTTTCTTCACTGTCCATTTCCTTCGTCAGAGATATACAGGACTTTACCTGTTAGGGAAGAGATTCTTAAGGCACTTTTGAATTCAGACCTCATTGGCTTTCACACTTTCGATTATGCTCGACATTTTCTTTCTTGTTGCAGTCGAATGTTGGGGTTGGAATATCAGTCAAAGAGAGGTTACATTGGAATGGAGTACTATGGTAGGACTGTTGGAATAAAAATCATGCCAGTTGGGATTCATATGGGGCAGATTGAGTCTGTCTTGAAACTTGCAGACAAGGAGTGGAGGGTAGGAGAGCTAAAACAACAATTTGAAGGAAAGACAGTTTTACTTGGGGTTGATGATATGGACATCTTTAAAGGTGTAAATTTGAAGCTTTTGGCAATGGAACAGCTTCTGAAACAACACCAAAAGTGGCGAGGAAGGGCTGTTTTGGTGCAGATAACAAATCCTGCAAGGGGACGAGGGAGAGATGTTGAGGAATTGCAGGCTGAAATACAGGAAAGCTGCAGGAGGATTAATGAAACTTTTGGTCGACCTGGCTATGAACCAGTTGTCTTTATTGATCGACCAGTATCTCTCAGTGAAAAAGCTGCATATTTCACCATTGCAGAGTGTGTCGTTGTGGCAGCTGTGAGAGATGGGATGAATCTTACTCCTTATGAGTATGTTGTGTGCAGGCAGGGTGTTTCTGGGTCGGAGTCTAGTGCAGAATCCAGTGGACCCAAGAAGAGCATGCTGGTTGTATCAGAGTTCATTGGATGTTCCCCTTCACTTAGTGGTGCAATTCGGGTCAATCCATGGAACATTGAAGCAACCGCTGAAGCAATAAATGAGGCGATTTCAATTGCCGATTCTGAGAAACAATTGCGACATGAGAAGCATTACAGGTATGTCAGCACACATGATGTGGCATATTGGTCAAGGAGCTTTTACCAAGACATGGAGAGGACTTGCAAAGACCATTTCATAAGGCGCTGCTGGGGAATTGGCTTAAGCTTTGGTTTCAGAGTTGTTGCGCTTGATCGAAATTTCAAAAAATTAAATATTGATCATATTGAATCTGCATACATAAAGTCCAAAAAAAGAGCTATACTCTTGGACTACGATGGAACTGTAATGCCACAAACATCCATCAATAAGACCCCAAGTTCTGAGGTCATTTCAATGATAAATACTCTTTGTAGTGATGTTAAGAACACCGTCTTTGTTGTCAGTGGAAGAGGAAGAGATAGTTTAGGCAAGTGGCTTGCTCCTTGCAAAAAACTTGGAATTGCTTCTGAACATGGGTACTTCGTGAGGTATGTTCTAAATTACTCTTGTTTGCTATTGTTCTTCCATTTCTGCTTGACTAAAAATCATGATGTGTCAGGTGGTCTGCAGATGATGTTTGGGAGAACTGCGGGCAGAGTAGTGATTTTGGATGGATTCAAATAGCTGAGCCTGTTATGAAATTATACACAGAAGCCACTGATGGATCTTCCATCGAGACCAAAGAGAGCGCTTTGGTTTGGCACCACAGGGATGCAGATCCTGGTTTTGGAGCTGCTCAGGCCAAGGAGATGTTGGACCATCTTGAAAGTGTGCTTGCAAATGAGCCTGTTGCTGTCAAAAGTGGTCAGTTTATTGTGGAAGTTAAGCCTCAGGTAAATATTCTGCTTCAAATCCAATTTACCAACTTTCTAGCTGAATGCAATTTCCTGTCAATTGCTGTTCTGATGATCAACTAATTTGTTTTTCAACCATGAAAGAAATGAACGTCTTTGGCATACCATCTTATTTGTTTTGATTGCTAGAACGAAGTGCAAACTGTTCTCATTTTCTTTAGACCAATTACATAACTTCAAGTCTGGTAAGTAAGCTTATGACAAACCTAGGTCGGAGGAGAAGCTGGAAGTTAGGGAGTGAGAATCAGTTTAATGTTTGGCATGAAAATTATTTCAAGTTTTTTTCAGGAGCAGCTAGTTAGCCAAATGGGAATTACAGATTCATGCAATCATGAAAATTCTGGAAACCTGTTTCCTAGAACACTCTTTCTAATTGTAAGCTGTGCTATAGAAGGAAAAAATAATAGTGTTGGTAAAATACTTTTTTGGACTATGGCTTGATTTTCTGAACTGGTTGGGTTTTGGCCTTTTCAGTTGTCGTTATTTCTCTTTCTGAAGCAATTGCGGTGATGATGCCATAAAAGTTGCATGATTTCTTATTGATTGTCAATATTGTTTAATAATCAGTCAGTTTGAATGTTCATTATTAAACCTTTGGATCATTAAAATTTCAGTAGGAGAAAACATTAAAGCTTGTTGATCGTGGATGTTATATCACCACTAATTGAATGGACCCTGATATTTTGTTTGACAATGAACCATGCAAACGCTCAGTGTTAACTTCAATCATAACTACAACCTACCTTTTTACTGTTTGGGATAACCTGGGTCCATCTTTCCTAATCAAGTGATCTATTCTGGACTAAAATGTAACCATGAAGCCTGACGCAAATTTTCATGCGGCTTTCAGGGAATCAGTAAAGGTTCCGTGGCAGAAAAGATCTTTACATCAATGGCTGAAAGCGGAAGACAGGCTGATTTTGTATTGTGTATTGGCGATGACAGATCAGATGAGGATATGTTTGAAAGCATTGATAATGCAATAGCAAGTGGTATCCTTAACTCCAGTAAATCTGTATTTGCTTGCACTGTTGGTCAGAAACCTAGCAAAGCCAAGTACTATTTGGATGACACAGCTGATGTCATAAACATGCTTGAAACTCTTGCAGAAGCTTCCGACCCTTCACCCTCTGCTGGAAACTCCCCTTGAAATCTTTAAGATGATCAAGGAAGAATAACGTGCTTGACTGTGATTGAGGGTAGCAATCATTTTCTGCTCATTTTCGGAAATGGCTTGTTGGAAGAGACATTAATGGCCTCCTGATAGATGGCCTGTTGAGAAATGTCCAAGCGCTTGATTTTTGTCTGTGACATAACATGAACAGTTCAGATAGTGGGATTTTTCTTGGGGAAATCCTAAAAAAGTATATTTTTTAATCAGTTCAGACATGTAGGGGTTCAGGTGACCTAATGGATTTATAGGAAGACTGACATGGAATTAAAAGAAATAAATATTGCATTGCAAGCGTGTAAAGGCCAGCTGCATAGGATCCAATACATGATTGTAGGTGGCATTCATATTCAACTGCATTCTTGCCTGGGTAATTCGAACGGCGGGAAGTTGGGGTTCCCGCTGTAACAGAAGCAGGTATCAGATGGTTTAAGTTGCCATGTTCAACAGAGACTATACCGGTGCAAATTTTTTCCTTCTAATTTTATTTTTTCTCGAGTGAATTTTTTTCGGAACAATTTTTATTTTATTCCTTTGCTCGTTAAATCTGTAAATTTTATAGCGAAGTTGGGAATTTAGTTGATTTTGAATCAATTTCATTGAACGACATTGTTGCTCATGCTTACTGGAGTGTTGGTTGATTCTTGACCTGTTTGTAAACTGTGGACACTTCTGCCATTTGTACTGCACAAAAATGAGTTTAATGTTGGTTTTGTAAATTCTCTAGGAACTGGAGAGAGAGACCCTTTTTTAAAACCGCTTGTCTTGTGCATGCTAAGAGGTCTGCTGCCTTGTTTTGGAACTCTTGTCGTCCGTCACAGTCTTCCTTGAACTACTGCCGTTTAAGCTCTGCCTCTGCTTTTAACATCGTCAGGGATGGTCTTCCATGATTTTGTAGGCTGTTTTCGTTAGACAAATTCGGCAATTAGCATAAAAAAAAATAGTAAATTAATATAGTGGCAAAAAGTTTTGATGAAATAACATGCCTTTCAATATCATGGTTTTAAAATGTGAAATTTAATTAAATATCATGTTTTTAAAATATCATGGTTAGGAACTTTGACAAATTTTAATTGATGTTGCGGTTGTAAACGGCTACATCAATTAAATCCAAAACTAACTGATTTTTATGGTTGTTTAAACTGGTCGACTAGTTTACAAAGAAAATCATAAAATTATCAAAATCAGTGTCCTGAGTGAGATTTTTGAGATTTGATGGTTGGAAAGGAAAACGACCTTCCGGAAACTCTTGTAAACATTTAGACGCGATCCAATAGTCGAATTAAAAGTTATAGTTTTTTTTAGTCATGATTCTGGTTTGGCGTGACCTAACCTTCTCTTGAGCGTAGACCTGTCTCACCAATCCATAAATATATCTGTTAGGTTATCCATGTAATTTTTTTATTACCTACATGCAATAGTAGGTATACATGGGGGGATGGTTTTCATGCCCTTCGTTGAGGATGAGGGAGTGACAGTGTTTTAAGCTATTCTTAAATGGCTTAATGAGTATTTTTTGTCTTTTTAGTTATTTGTTGAAAGTTTAAAGGGGTTGATTCTTCAATGATGGTGGGAAGATCAGTCACTATATCATGTTATAACATTTCTATATTATCTACAATTGAAAAAAAAATAAGAATATGTAAAAAGAGGAATAAATTAACTTTCATTAGTTTTTCATAAATGACGCATTAACAATGTTAAAAAAAATATTTTTCATTGAATTTGGGTTTTTCACGGTGGTTTGATGGGCTAATATCTTTCTTTTTTTTTAACTTGGATTGTGATCCATGTTTTCTCATAAGACAAGGTTCTTTTTTAAAATAATAGATTCTTAAATGCTTAAGTTGAAAAAAAAATACAAAGATGTATATAATGTGTAGAGGGAGAAAATAACAAAGGAGTGTTTTTAGGTGTTTTGTAATATGTTGTTTTTTTTAAAAAAAAAATATCATTTATATCCAATGATCCTTGGGCATTTATACACCTTCGAACCACATGAATTACCTGTGGTAAAGGGGATTGCAAACCTAGTTGGACCCTTCATCTATCTTTTATTTTTCTTCTTCATTATCTTTTCTTTCTTTAGGACTAGTTGGCCCTTCCTTTTTCTATTCCTTCTTCTACTACTCTCCTTTACCTTTCTCTTTCTTCCATTCAGGTCTGGTTAGGCCCTTCCTTCTTCTCCTTTTTCTCTTTTTTCTTCTTCTCTTTTTTTTTTTCTGGTTTGGTTAGGCTGGTTTTATTTTGACCCAACCATATGACATTTGCGGATTTTTTTATATCATTTTTTAATGATTAAGACATTTTAGTAGCCTCTTTCAGTCCAATGCTTAGATTCAAGTTATCCCGTCTCCTTTCTTTTTGTTTTTTTTTCTCTTTCAATGTTATTATTTACTAATTTATTGTAACTTAGGCCCTGTTTATTTCACGGAAAATGGTTTTTTAGAAATCACTTTCCAAACTTTCTTGTGTTTGTTTGTCATTAGAAAAGTTGTCCAACGAAAAACACTTTCCAGTCAAAGGAAAATTTGGTTTAGTTTTCAGGACAGTGTTTTCTTTTTATTTTAGACGGAAAACTCTTTCCAGAAGTTGTGAAAAATTTAAAAATATCATGTTATTTGCTGATTATATCAAATTTGGTTCTCAAACTTTTGATTGCTATATATTTTGTTTTGAATCTTTTTTTTTTTCAATTCCATCACTTAGAATTTGATTTAATTTGATTTTTATATCAATTTTGGTTCTCATTTTTATGATTGTTATTTGTTTTTCTCTTATCATTTTCTTAATTGAAATTTTTTATCTATCAGATTTGATTCTCATTTTTTTTATTGTTATTTATCTTATTAAAAATAATTTATGAAATTGCAATTTTTTTTAATTTCATCATCTTTTAACTTTTTTATCTATTAGATTTGATCTCTATTATTCTGATTGTTATTTATTTTATTTGAGATAATTTATGAAATTAGATTATTTTTTTTCAATTTTATTCTCATTTAACTTTTTAATTTGTAAGATTTGTTTCTTATTATTTTAATAAACTTGAAAAAAATATTAACAATTTATTCTCCAGCTCATTTTTCATGACATAGCTAAATACTGGAAAATATTTTCCAACTTATTTTCCATGATATTACCAAACATCGGAAAATAATTCATTTTCTAGGAATTCATTTTTAAAAAAAACCACTTTCAAAAATAATACTTTCCAACAAATAAATAGGATCTTAGTCTTCGTAGTTTAATGAAACTGATTAATTAATCGTTGTGATTTTTAAGACTATAATTAATCCTTTAAATCTGTTTATAACTTAGTATTTCCATGATTTCACACCCTTTTCCATCTTTTTTTTTTTTGAGAAATAGAAAAGAGAAATAGTTAAGATAGGAAGATTTGATTAGTGAAAAAGTAAATTCTGAAACAAAAAGCTACTAAATCGAGGAAGACCAATGCTGGTCAAGGTAATCTGTAATTGTTTATGGTCCTCGTGGAGACTAATCAAATTAGTTTAACTAAATAACCCTTGCATTATACCTCTCTCGTATTTTCCCATTTTCTGCTCTATTTGTCTCTCTCTAACATGATTGATAATGTGGTGCATGAGATTTTATAAAAAAATACATAATTAAATTAAAAAAAATACATTTTTATATATATTTCTTTTTATGTTTTTAGCTTTTAACATATCAAAATCATATAAAAACATCTAATTAATTAATTTAAAGTTCTTAGAGCATCTCCAACCGGAGAGGCAAATGGTGAGGCAAATTTAAAAACGTGTCCTTTTAACTTTTGTTTCTTTATTTTACCATTCCAACGCAGCAGGCAAAAGAGAAACCAAAATGGCTATTCAATTTGGGAAGAGCTATTTCTACAGGTTTCTGTAGAATAGCTAAAATGGAATTAACGTTGCCAACGGCTATTTTTATAGCCGTTGGTCAACAGCGTTTTTTTTCTTTAAAAGCAAGGAAAGAAACTTGTTTTTTTTTTAAATCTTGTATTGTGCCTCACTCTTCTCTCAAATTTAGAAAAACAAGAATCAATTATTCTCTGGTTAATTAATAACAATGGTTGTGTTAATAAGCTGAAATTAAAAGGTATGTTTATTTAAAAGCTTTTTATATTTTCTCTTTAATATCTCTTGATTTTGTAGATCTTTTGTTGTTAATTTGATATTTGTGATGATTTTTATTTCTTTGTTATTTTATGTTTTTGATATGGGTTAAGGAAAACAATTTTTTATTTATGTTGTTATCTTTGACAAAATTAAGAGGAAGTAATAATGGTAACTGATACTGATAAAAATATAGAGTGATATATTTAAAATTTATTTTTTATAGTCTGTTTTAATTTGAGGTTAATTATATTTTGTCTTGTTGAAAATGCAATTAAACAAGTATATCAATCCTCTCTTAGTTCCAAAAAATAGTCAAATTGTAATGTTAGAACAAGTAGGATGCAATGCTTGTTATTAATTCATATGTATGTAAACTACAAAAGTGCTAGACATTGAATGTGCGCTTCTTTTACACTCTCCTATAAGGTTTTAACTTGAGCTTTTTTTTAATATAGATGGATTCAAATTTTCCAAGCTCTTTCACCAACTTTCTTATGAGTGAATCAGAAAATATTCTCTCTCAACCAAGTGATTCTAATCAATTAATTGATGACTTAACATACTCGAATTTAAATGTCTATACAATAAAAATATCACAAAGAAGTAAAAACTTCTCACTAGAGGAAGATTGTTTACTTGTCTCTGCATGGCTAAATACAAGCAAAGATCCAATTATAGGAGTTGAACAACAAACAAAACAGTTTTGGGCTCGAGTACATGCTTACTTTGTAGATAATGGAGGAAACTTGAATAATCGTTCCCAAATAAGCATCTCAAATAGATTGCAAGAAATAAATAGAGAAGTCGGTAAATTTGTTAGATTTGTTACTCAAATTGAAAATCGTCAACAAAGTGGAATGACCGAAGAATCAAGGGTAATTTTAATATTCGTTTTCATGTTAAATTGTTTAACATATATTTTAAAATTATTTAATTTCTCTAATTTTTTACTTACCAGATTAATTATGTTCGACAAATATATGCTTCTTGCGTTGGCAAACGATTTCAACTAGAACATTGTTGGGTTATCTTAAGAAAAGAACCCAAATGGCAATTTGAGCGTGCAAGTCAACATCAAAGGTCAAACAAGAAACAAAAAAGTCATGTCAATGCAAATTCGACTTCATCAGCTCCATCTACCCCTGATTCTGTTAGTTTAGGAGAAGACAGTGAACCATTGATTTATCAAGATAGACCAATTGGTCAGAAGGCTGCAAAGGAACGACTTAAACGTAAACAAGGAAAAGATAAAGTTGGAGAGACAACTGTAACAAATCTCTTACAACAATTCAGGGATACTCTAGTTGAAATTCAGGATCAGAAGAAACAAGACAGAAAAATTATGTTAGAGCAACAAGCTATGATGATTCAACAAAGTCAAGAGAAACAAGAATTGGACAGGACTGAGAAAGAATAACAAATTATGAAAATGGATATTTCTAATTTGGATCCAATTTCTGCAGCGTATTTTCAAAATAGAAAGTTAGAAATTATGCAAAAGAGGGGTTTTAATTTTTAATTAACTAGATTTATTTATTGTTTAATGTAATATATTTTTAATTAAATATTTAGAAATTTATTGGTTATTTTAAATATATTGTTATAAAAGTGGTATCAATTCATAATACTTTTTTGAAGTTCTTCTAACACTTAACAACAATAAGTATGATTAATTAACTTAAAAGATAACAACCATAATGAAAAAAAAAAACATAAAAAACTTGAAAATTATGATGACATAAGAAGTTCAAAGCTAATGATTCTACTCGTTACCATATTGTTCCCATAA
>Ga0307507_10009851_pt1 | contig 12588 bp, 3 predicted proteins | sample 7_EM_MG_FD_207223 | JGI IMG/M metagenome (GOLD analysis project Ga0307507, IMG submission 207223) | Populus trichocarpa ectomycorrhiza microbial communities from riparian zone in the Pacific Northwest, United States - 7_EM | ecosystem: Host-associated > Plants > Roots > Unclassified | place... | reverse complement strand
CATATTATATTCTACCGAAATAGATGCTACGCCGATTTACAACTATAGGAGTATTTTAGGGAGGATTTTATAGGATGGACTGCTAATACCTAGGCACTTAGCAACGTTAATATTATTTAAAATTTTTAAGACTTCCTCTATAGGAATAGGGTATATATTACTAAGAATAGTAACCTAATTACTAGTAATATTTAGGCCGTTATTACTAGTATAGAAGAACTAATATGGATAGAAGCTAAGATTATACGTTAACTATGGAAACCTAAAAACAACCCATATTCTTTAGAAGGCAACTTTAATTTATATTAAAACCCCTAGAACGCTAACCCCCTACCTAAAGCTGCTTTCCTACCTAAAGGTGCCCTCCTACTTAGAGTTACTCCGCCTCCACCTCCTCTACTCCAGCTAACCGGTAAGCCTTTACTATAAGAAGTCACGAATCTGATAAAGGTATATTCGGACAAAGAAAAGAAGTTTAAAGGAGAACTATATAATATACTTAAAGTAAAACTACAGGTCTTCTATAACTGTTATAATAAGGTTGGAATTTAACGCCATTAGTACCACTACACTTTCTCTATTATGTTAAAGGGACGGGCAGCGACATTCTATTATAACTATATTACGGGTAAAAACTATAGCTTTAATATAATGCTTTAGCTTACTAGAGCTTACTTTAAAACTAATAAGAATTACCAACTTTATATATCTAAATAGCGGGAGATTATATTTTAGAGAGTTATTGCTTCTAACCCAATAAAGACTCGTTTAGAGTGCCTTTAATTACTCTTTAATAAACTTTAGAAAATCTAATATGGCCTTACTAAAACTTACTAAAATAAGAACAGCCTAAGGGACTAGGTTATTTTAGTATGCCATAGCGTTCCTAAGTGCAACTTGGCGCTATATAAACCTGTAGATATGTTTAAAGGAGTATATACTAAGCTACGCTCTATTATAGGTACTATAATACAAATATAAGAATCTTAATAGTTCTATACCAAAAACTCTACCTAACTAAGTATTCCCAACTAATATAATCACAACTGGACTAATCAAACATATAGTAGCCGTAGTAGGGAATATAGAAGAGGGTATAATTAATATTAACCATAAGGCAACTATAGAGGTCCTAGTAGAGGTTTATTTTAAAGTAATTGCTAAAAAAAGTGCTATATTTATAAAAAGCCAAATTGCTAGTTAACTAGACACTCCCTTAATAAGCAAAAAGAGGTATATAATAAGTTCCATCAAAGTGCAAAAAACGTTGGAAATTATAAGATTACTATAGCCTACTTCTAAAGCTTCCTAGTTTAATATAAAGGCGTAAAAGATCTCAAGGGTAAGGTTAATAAGGTTAAACAGCTCCTTATAGATATAGAAATTAAGAACTACTCCCCTAACCAATACTTTACTAAGTATAGTAAGGTAGATGGCATATAAACTATTACTATTTTTAATAATTAATCTACGCTCTATTCTATTATAAAATTAGATATCTTTAATAAGCCAAAGGAGAGTTCCGCGTTTTCCTTTAATAATAGATACTTGGCGTACGTCTTCTATAGTATTATACCGGATATAGGAGCCGTAGGAGTATCTATAGCAGGAAAACCTTAAGTTTAAGCTCTTTAGCAGCTTAATAGCTCTATTTAGATTGACCAATTAACAGCAGGCCAATATACGATTCAATTTAGTAAAGGTACTACAATCTCTTTTAGCACAATTAGGGTCTAAACCCCCTTAGGATATATTACTTTCTATATTATTCCTACAAACACTCCATTTCTATTTTGCATTAAAGATATGGATAAGTTAGGCGTCAGGCTTAACAACCTTAAGAATATACTTATTTAGGGAGACAATTAGATGCCTATTATATGCAAGTAGGGTTACCCCTAGTTGCTCCTTTATTAACTAGAAAAGAGTGTTGCTTAAAGCCACTTAACTAAGTTAGAATTACGCTAACTATACTATTATTTTAGCTACCTATTCGTTTATTAATTGCTTAGGGTTCTTTAGCAAGCAGGCTATAAAGTTAAGGTTAAGGCAATTAAGCATCTTATAAAGTACTACTATTACTGCTAAATGAACCAGAAGTCCCCTAGCTAATTTAAGTTCACCCTTAAAGATAACTACAACTTTAACTTCTATATTATCGTCAATGTTATATATCTTAGCGGCAAGCTAGTACTCTAAGTTATTAACTTCTTAACCTTCTTCTAAGCCGCACGATTCTTAAAGGATATATTAGCTAGGAATACATAGAATACCCTTTAGTTATACTAGATTAATATTTACCTAGGACCCCCTAATCAAATTATCTATAATATAGGAAAGAACTTCTTATCTACAGAGTTCCAATAATAGATAAAGGCAATAGCAATTAAGGTTAAAAAAGTCCCCGTTAAGGCGCATAATAGTATTAGAAAAGTGGAGCAATATCATACGCTATTATACCGCGTATATAAGATTATCTCTTTAAAACTAAAGAACGCTAGCGAAAAACTTACCTTATAAATAGCTGTTAAAGCTATTAACGATTCCGCTGGCCTAGATAGACTTATACCTATATTACTAGTCTTTAGCGCCTACCCTTAAATAACCAATAATTCTCCACTATCTCCCTCTATTGTGCAACGAGCTAAGGCTATTCGCAAGGTAATAAAGGAGATATAATGTCTCTACGCTATATACCAAGTCAACAATATACTAGGAATAAGAAATGGCCTAAACACCTTAACTATATTTAATCTGCCACTCCAGTCTAAGGTACGCGTATAGCGTAAAAAGGGAGGATAGTTAGGCCTATATTAACTTATTATAATTAATAGCTAGACTTGCACTATTTAGATACCTTATAGACCTACTTAATTCTGTTTAACTGTTATTAAGCCTTACTACAAAGATAATAGTTCTAAGCCTTTGCAGGATACCCTAAAAGATGCCCTAAAAGAGAACCACAATTAACGTGCTCTAGAAGGCGACTATAATCCCAATATAATATTAATAGATGCGCTATAACCATAACGCGGTAGAGGTTGCCTAAAGGGATTATAAAATCACTAACATCTTATTAATTTTAAAGAGCAATTTATTACCACTATTAAAAATAGAGTTAAGTTATTAATGGCCTTTATAATAGCTAAGGAGAAGGATAACTTTAAACTTATAAAACAGCTTTAAAAGGAAGGTTATATTATAACTCCAGGAGCTCCTTTTTAAGTATTTAATAAGTAGGAGATTAAGGGTCTTATTACAAGAGGAGTCTTTAAATTTAAGAAGTATAACCCTACTAAGTTTAATAGAGTTCGTATTTTTAAGTTAAGAATAGTTAATAAAATTAAGGGCAAAGCTACTAACGCCCTATTTAAGAAATTAAGGCTTGTCATTTAAGGCTACAACAATAATAGTAAGGAGGTGATTCTTATATAGTCTCCTATAATTTAACAAGCTAGTTAGCAAGTTATTATTGCGCTAGCTTCCTTCTTAATAAAAAATAAAATAGCGGTTTATTTGCAAGATATTACTTAAGCCTATACCTAATTAGAGACGTACCTTTAGCGCTTAATATTGGCATACCTTCTAGAGCAAATTCGTCACCAGTATCCTAAAGATACAATTATGGTTGTGCTTAAGCCATTATATAGAATTACAGAGGTAGGAACTTACTAGTGGGCTACCTATAGTAAGCACTATAAAGAGAAGCTTTTAATAACTACTTTTATATTTAATCCCTGCTTCCTTATTACAACTATAAAAACTCTATTTGGAATTATTAGTATACAAACTAATAATATAATTATCTTAGGGGACGACTAATTCTTAGCTCTTAAAGAAAATAAGCTAGTAAAGGCAAATCTTATAGTAAAGCTAAAGGAAAAGCTTAGTTTAATAATACTATTACTCTTTAATAAATGCATCCTCTCCCTAAATAAGGATTCTATTGCTCTGCGCCAGAAGGGTTAAGGTAAGAAAATTAACGTTATTAATACTAATTCTCTAAAGCAAGGATATATAGAGTAACGCGCTTATAGAGCTTATGTTGCTTCTATCTGTCAACCTAAGGCTTTATTTAATCTCTCTATTGCCGCCCAACACTAGAAACCAACTAAGGATAATATTCTTGCCCTAAATAAACATCTTTCCTGGCAAATAAACTATCTTAATTGGGGACTACTCTATATGCCTATTAATCTTCCCACCGCTAAGCTCTTTGTATTTATTAATAGATCATTTATAAATAATAAAGATTTTAGCTCCTAGCTAGGATATAAAATTATTATTATAAATAAGTTTACTAGAGAGAATAACTTTATAATCTATAGCAACCTTATCCATTAGAGCTTAACTAAGAGCAAGCGCATTACCCAAAGTATTTTAGCGTTAGAGATATATAGAATAGTTAGCGGAGTTAATATAGTAATTACAATTGGAACTACCCTAAAGATAATTATAGATTAACTCAAACTTCCTATTATCCCTACAATTATATGCACCGACTTATATTCCCTCTATAAGTGTTTAGTTAAGCTTGGTACCATAAAGAAGAAGCGCCTTATAATCGATATTATAGCACTTTAGCAATCCTATAAGCGTTAAAAACTCTTTAAGATTTAATAGATTAATAGCCAAAATAACCTAGCAGATATAATAACAAAGGCGAACCTAAATAAGGTACTAGAGACGTTTATTAACACAAATACTCTATATATATAAGTTAAAGGTTAGGTTAAAAGGGAGTAGGAGTATAACATTCTATTAACCCTAACTTAAACTAGCTAATTAGGATTTTCTATCTCTAGAATAGAAAATCGCTATTAGCTCGCTTACTACTAGCGCCTTAGCAGCCTACCTGTCTTTATGTTATCTGCCAAATTCTGCCAACTACCACATTGTCGCATATTGTCGCATATTGTTTAGTATTGTTGTACACTGTCTAGTATTATCGCATCCTGTCTATTTGTATATATGTAGATGGCAACTATAAAAAGAAGAGTTGCTAGTATTAGGAATAAGGCATATTGACATTACGTGTTAATATGGCCCTAGTGTGGTAAGGAACCTTAAGTTCCTTACCCCTTTTCTTATTCCTATTAAAATTAAGAAGAAGAACAACTATTATACTATCTACAAACCGTAGCTACGTGATATCACCTTATATAACCAACAGTATCTACTAGGGTCCTTAGAGCCTTTTAAATATAGCTTTAAAAAGTTATAGGGGTATTAGTAAAACTAAAGGGCATTACTAGGTACTTAAAGTAACTATAGCGTATCTTAAATACGGTTTTCTATTTATCTCCCTTTTTAATATAAATCCTATAGTACGCATTATAAAGATCTAGCTTTATAAATATCTTTATATAGCTAAGCCTATTAAAGACTTCGCTAACTAGTGGTAGGGGGTACCAATTTTAATTATAATCTTATTTAGACATCTATAGTTAATATATAGCCGTATTATACCTTCTACTTTTAGTATAAAGAGAATAGGCGCTCTAGTAGGTAACTTACTAGGCCTAATTTAGCCCTTCTTAAAAGCACTCTCTAGGTACTCCCATAAGATCTATAACTCTTTATCACAGAACCCTACCGTAGGGGCCTCTATAGGAGAGCCCCATGCTCTTATATACACCTCGCGTATAGCTTACGTCAGCTACGCGTAGGTATATTACCTCCTTACGCCCTCGACCCTTATAATTGATCGCGTAATATCTTATAGACTCCTTAAATATATACGTCTTATAGCCATTGCCCTCGTCCTATAATATTACGTTACGCCTTTTTACCACTAACGCTTAGCCTACAACCAATTCTACGTCTTTGTAACACTATAGGCGCTACTAGAAGCAGTATATCTATAAGTTATCTTACCTTATACTTCTAAGGAACCTATAATAGTAAGATAATATTCCTTACTAGCTATTATATCAAACCTAAAAAATAATCTAATACCTATACTTAACCTATAACGCCAATCAATCCTAGGAGAATTTGACTTATTAGCCCTAGCCTTAACCCCTAAGGAGGTAGACACTAACAATATCTTATCTTTTATTAACTATATAACTATAGATAAGTAAGCAGAAGGGCTACTACCTATTAAAATTAAAATACAAAACACTAAGATATTTGTAAAAATAGTAGTATAAGAACCTAATAAATACTACCACCTTTTATAGAAATACTACCTAAAGCTTATATAAGCTAAAATATATACTGCCTAAGACCGCAATATTATCCAAGACCTATAAGCTTATAAGGCGTTCACTAATAATACGCGCTAAGAGACTAAAGATAACCTCTATATCTAAACGCGACGTCTAACGGTTAAAGAAAGCTAAGATTGTACTTATTGCTACAATTACTAAAAAAGAAGGTATAATTAAATACCTATAATTCTAGCTTAATAAGCATATCCGCAATAACGCTAGATACCTCTTTACTATATATAACACCACCTAAGCCTTTATGCCCCTAGCAACCTTACCTACTTAACGCTTAATAAAAGGTTAATACTAAGCAGCTTTACCTAATAGGAAACCTATTAAAGCAGCAATAATAAAAGCCCTAATAATTAAACCTAAGCTGCTACTATAGGGTCTAATATACGCTGCCTTAATCCCCTAGTCTTCTAGGGGGACCGTAAGGAATATAGCCACTAGAAAATATAAATCCGCGAGAAACTAACTTAGAGTACCTACCTTTTTCCTATAGAAGATATTAAGATTGGCTATATTATTAGGCGAATAAAGGGTATACTATTTAATAGACTCTTCGCCTAATAGAAGATTAATAGCCCCTAGAAGTGGCAGTTCTATTAAAAAGTCCTTAATAATCTTAACCTAATATACCGCGACTATAACTTACTAGCTATTAACCAAGCTAAACTATATACCCTAAAGATAAGCCCTACTAAATTATTTAATAAGTTCTATATTAAATTCTAGGAATATACTAAAGCCCTCGCCTAAGACAATACTAAAGACTAAAAAGATATTAAAAAAGTCACTTATTGCCTTAGTTACGCAGCCGCTAGCTATAACTATAATAATATTTATAATATGGTAGCAGCTCTATAGAAGATTAAATAATAACTAAATTAAATTGCTACTGCTAACCCTTACCTAAAGACTTCCCTATAGAAGCCCCCTAGGCCTACTAAACCTATATATACTAAGCCACCAACACCTACTACTTTAAATACCACTAGAGCCAATATCGACCTCTCTATACTAACCTTTTTGTAAAAATTCCTAGATAAAAAGCGTAAGCTACTTTAGAAACTAGGACGCTGCTATAAATACTATTAAAAAGGCTATTATTATAATAACTTAAACTGCCTAATAGCTAGGTTTAGTAGCTGCCGCCTAATATCTAACCTAGTACCCTAAACACCAAATATATTGCTATATACCACTACTATATAAGATAAAGACGTAGTAATAGCGGTAGAGTTGGATATAGAAATAGAAAACTCTAAGTCCTAGCCCTAAGTCGTGGGTTAGGACGCCCTAATAATAAGGGGATCTATATATTAGCCTGCTTAATAGATAACTTAGTAAAGATAAATAGACGGAAATAGATAGTTTTACCTATAATAGAAATTACTACTAAAAAATAATATAAAAGTTGTTCTATAATTAATTGTGGAGCTATTAATAAATTTATAAATACCTAATTTATATGCACTTATAACCTACTATAAGAGGCTAGTTTAACTAGAACGTATAGTTATCTAATTTATAGTGTAGAATAAGAGTTACAGGTAAGTAAAAGGTAAGTTAAAGGTAGAATAAGCTTTATATATTAAAGGACAAATGCTTTCTAACTTCTTCTATTTAGAGACTAATCGCTAGTTCTTCTCTGGAGGAGAACTAGCTCCCTATATAATCCTTCTAAGACACTAGTAAAACCCTTTACCCTTTATCTATCTAACCATGTCTTCTCTAGGACATTAGTGGGATATTAGTTATTGGTTACACAAGGTAATATCACGTAGCTACGGTTCGTAGATAGTATAATGGTTGTTCTTCTTCTTTTAATAGGAATAAGAAAAGGGGTAAGGAACTTAAGGTTTCTTACTACGCTAGGGCCATATTAATATGTGACGGCAATATGCCTTATTCCCGACACTGGCAACTCTTCTTTTTATAGTTGCTATCTACATATATATAAATAGACAGGATGCGACAATACTAGACAGTGTATAACAATACCAAACAATATGCGACAATATGCGACAATGCGGCAGTTAGTAGAATTTAGCGGATAATATAAAGACGGGTAGGCCGCTAAGGCGCTAGTAGTAAGTAAGCTAATAGCAATTTTCTATCCTAGGAATAGAAAATCCTAATTAGCTAGTTTAAGTTAGGGTTAATAGAATATTATACTTCTACTCCCTTTTAACCTAACCTTTAACTTATATATATAGAGTATTTATATTAACAAACGTCTCTAGTGCCTTGTTTAGGTTCGTCTTTGTTATTATATTTACTAGGTTATCTTAACTATTAATCTATTAAATCTTAAAGAGTTCTTAACGCTTGTAGGATTGCTAAAGTGCTATAATATTAATTATAAGGCGCTTTTCCTTTGTAGTACTAAGCTTAACTAAACACTTATAGAGGGAATATAAGTTAGTGTATATAATTATAGGGATAATAGAAAGTTTAAGTCGATTTATAATTATCTTTAGGGTAGTTCTAATTGTAATTACTATATTAACTCCGCTAACCATTTTATATATCTCTAACGCTAAAACACTTTGGGTAATGCGCTTGCTCTTAGTTAAGCTCTAATAGATAAGGTTGCTATAGATTATAAAGTTATTCTCTCTAGTAAACTTATTTGTAATAATAATCTTATATCCTAGCTAGGAGCTAAAATCTTTATTATTTATAAATAATCTATTAACAAATATAAAGAGCTTAGCAGTGGGAAGATTAACAGGCACGTAGTATAGGCCCCAGTTAAGATAGTTTATTTGCCAAAAAAGGCATTTATTTAGGGCAAGAATATTATCCTTAGTTGGTTCCTAGTATTGGGCAGTAATAGAGAGATTAAATAAAGCCTTAGATTAACAGATAGAAGTAATATAAGCTCTATAAGCGCGTTGCTCCACGTATCCTTGCTTTAGAGAATTAGCGTTAATAACGTTAATCTTCTTACCTTAACCCTTCTGGCGTAGAGCAATAGAATCCTTGTTTAGGGAGAGGATGCATCTATTAAAGAGTAATAGTATTATTAAACTAAGCTTTTCCTTTAGCTTTACTATAAGATTTGCCTTTACTAGCTTGTTTTCTTTAAGAGCTAAGAATTAGTTGTCTCCTAAAATAATTATATTATTAGTTTATATACTAACAATTCCAAATGGAGTTCCTATAGTTATAATAAGGAAGCAGGGATTAAATATAAAAGTAGTTATTAAAAGCTTCTCTTTATAATACTTGCTATAGGTAGCCCACTAGTAAGTTCCTACCTCTGCGATCCTATATAATAGCTTAAGCACAACTATAATTGTATCTTTAGAATACTAGTGGCGAATTTACTCTAAAAGGTATGCCAATATTAAGCGCTAAAGGTGCGTCTCTAATTAGGTATAGGCTTAAGTAATATCTTATAAATAAACCGCTATTCTATTCTTTATTAAGGAGGGAGCTAGCGTAATAATAACTCGCTAACTAGCTCGTTAAATTATAGGAGACTACATAAGAATTACCTCCTTACTATTATTATTGTAGCCTTAGATAACAAGCCTTAATTTCTTAAATAGGGTATTAGTAGCTTTACCCTTAATTTTATTAACTATTCTTAACTTAAAGATGCGAACTCTATTAAACTTAGTAGGGTTATACTTCTTGAATTTAAAGACTTCTCTTATAATAAGACCCTTAATCTCCTACTTATTAGATACTTAAAAAGGAGCTTCTAAAGTTATAATATAACCTTCCTTTTAGAGCTATTTTATAAGTTTAAAGTTATCCTTCTCCTTAGCTGTTATAAAGGCCATTAATAACTTAACTCTATTTTTAATAGCAGTAATAAATTACTCTTTAAAATTAATAAGATATTAGTAATTTTATAATCCCTTTAGGCAACCTCTACCGCGTTATAGTTATAGCGCATCTACTAATATTATATTAGGATCGTAGTCGCCTTCTAAAGTATGTTAATTATAGTTCTCCTCTAGGGCATCTTCTAGGGCATCCTATAAAGGCTCGGAACTATTATCTTTATAGTAAGGCTTAATAATAGTTAAACAGAATTAAATAGGTCTATAAGGTATTTAAATAGTGCAAGTCTAGCTATTAATTATAATAAGTTAATATAGGCCTAACTATCCTCCCTTTTTACGCCATATGCGTACCTTAGACTAGAGTGGCAGATTAAGCGTAGTTAAGGTATTTAGGCTATTTCTTATTCCTAGTGCGTTGTTAACTTAGCATATAGCGTAGAGATATTATACCTCCTTTATTGCCTTATAAACAGCCTCAACTCGTTGCATAATGGAGGGAGATAGTGGAGAATTGTTAATTATTTAAGGGTAGGCGCCAAAGACTAGCAATATAGGTATAAGTCTATCTAGGCTAGCAGAATTATTAACAGCTTTAATAGCTATTTGTAAGGTAAGTTCTTTACTAGCATCCTCTAGTTCTAAAGAGATAATCTTATATACACGGCATAATGGCGTGTAATATCGCTCCACTTTTCTAATACTATTATATGCCTTAATAGGGACTTCCTTAACCTTAATTACCATTGCCTTTATCTATTATCGAAACTTTATAGATAAGAAGTTCTTTCCTATATTATAGACGATTTAATTAGGGGGTCCTAGGTAGATATTAATTTAGTATAACTAAAGGGTATCCTATATATTCCTAGCTAATATATCCTTTAAGAATCGTGCGGCTTGGAAGGAGGTTAAGAAGTTAACAACTTAGAGTACTAGCTTGCCGCTAAGATATATAACATTAACAATAATATAGAAGTTAAAGTCGTAGTTATCTTTAAGGGTGAACTTAAATCGGCCAGGGGACTTCTGGTTCATTTAGTAGTAATAGTAGTACTTTATAAGATGCTTAATTGCCTTAACCTTAACTTTATAACCTGCTCGCTAAAGAACCCTAAGTAATTAATAAACGGATAGGTAGCCAAAATGATAATATAGTTGGCGTAATTCTAATTTAGTTAAGTAGCTTTAAGCAACACTCTTTTCTAGTTAATAAAGAAGCAACTAGGGGTAACCCTACTTATATATAATAGGTACCCAATTATCTCCCTAAATAAGTATATTTTTAAGGTTGTTAAGCCTAATGCCTAACTTATCTATATCTTTAATGCAAAATAGAAACGGAGTGTTTATAGAAATAATATAGAAAGTAATATATTCTAAGGGGGTTTAGACCCTAATTGTATTAAAAAAGATTATAGTACCTTTACTAAAGCAAATTATATATTGGCCTACCGTTAATTAGTTAATCTAAATAGAGCTATTAAGCTGCTAAAGAGCTTAAACTTAAGGTTCTCCTACTATAGATACTCCTGCGGCTCCTATATCCGGCATAATACTATAAAAGACGTACGCCAAGTATCTATTATTAAAGGAAAATATAGAACTCTCCTTTAGCTCATTAAAGATATCTAATTTTATAATAAAATGGAGCGTAGATTAATTATTAAGAATAGTAATAGTTTATATACTATCTACCTTACCATACTTAGTAAAGTATTGGTTAGGGGAGTAGTCCTTAATTTCTATATCTATAAGGAGCTGTTTAACCTTATTAACCTTACCCTTAAGATCTTTTACGCCTTTGTATTGAACTAGGAAGCTTTAGAAGTAGGCTATAATAACCTTATAATTTCCAATATTTCTTGCACTCTAACGGAACTTGTTATATACCTCTTTTCGCTTATTAAGGGAGTGTTTAGTTAACTAGCAATTTAGCTTTTTATAAATATAGCACTTCTTCTAGCAATTACTTTAAAATAAACCTCTACTAGGACCTCTACGGTTGCCTTATAGTTAACATTAATTGTACCCTCTTCCATATTCCCTACTATAGCTACTATATATTTGATCAGTCCAGTTATAATTATATTAGTCAGGAATACTTAGTTAGGTAGGGTTTTTAGTATAGAACTATTAAGATTCTTATATTCGTATTATAGTACCTATGGCGGAGCGTAGCTTAGTATATACTCCTTTAAACGTATCTACAGGTTTATATAGCGCTAAGTTATACTTAGGAACGCTATAGTATGCCAAGATAACCTAGTCCCTTAGGCTGTTCTTATTTTAGTAAGTTTTAGTAAGGCTATATTAGATTTTCTAGAGTTTATTAAAGAGTAATTAAAGGCACTCTAAACAAGTCTTTATTAGGTTAGAAGTAATAACTCTCTAAAATATAGTCTCCCACTATTTAAATATATAAAGTTGGCAATTCTTATTAGTCTTAAAGTAAGCTCTAGTAAGCTAAAGCATTATATTAAAGCTATAGTTTTTACCCGCAATATAGTTATAATAGAATGTCGCTGCCCGTCCCTTTAACATAATGGAGAAAGCGTAGTGGTACTAGT
>Ga0307507_10009850_pt1 | contig 12588 bp, 4 predicted proteins | sample 7_EM_MG_FD_207223 | JGI IMG/M metagenome (GOLD analysis project Ga0307507, IMG submission 207223) | Populus trichocarpa ectomycorrhiza microbial communities from riparian zone in the Pacific Northwest, United States - 7_EM | ecosystem: Host-associated > Plants > Roots > Unclassified | place... | reverse complement strand
GTCATAGGAATTGAATGAGGACTCTGTCTATTGAAATGTGGTTCTAAGACCTCTATATATACACAAGGAAAGGTGTAGGAAAGGAAAGAGAAGGAGGGTAGGGGGTGGCAATGGAAACAAGGAGTAGATGACCGAGTCAATGACTGACTCAACGACTGACTCAATGACTGAGTCAACGGGTAGGTAGCTGAGTCGGGGCAGTAAGGACCTGATTCGGGTCGACAAATAGGCAATTTGGGAGGAGTAGGACAAGATTACAGAATAAGATCTATTCCGACTCGTCACATCTATAAGGCAACGTGTGCGCGACGTAATTGCAGCCGAAGGGGGCATAACTAAGTGGTAGATTTAGGTGAGAGCTTGAAGGAAGGTATTGGACGCTTATTTGGTAATTTGACGATCGCTTAATTGCTCCTCCATAGAAATTAGTATATAGGCAAAATCCCTTACAATCGTTTGATTTGAAAAGCTTCATTTAATTTTAATATGGGCGTTTTTTTAAGCACGCTGATCTATCGGAGATTAACCCCATTTTAACTAGTTAAACAGGCGGCGTTCTCCAAACGATCGGCAGCGCTAAAAAGGCGCTTTCAACCGGATGCGCCTAGGTGGTGTAGTATTTTAGGGTACCACGGTCCTTCTTAACTGCTAAGATCTCTTTAACTTCCTTTTTCTTGTCCTCTGCAATCTAAATTGGCGGTAGGGGGTTGTTATACTATCTAGGCAATAGGTTGTCCGCGGCCTTCCGCAGTCGGTTTAAAGAGAAGACAGGGTGGATCTTTATTAACTTTAGTAGCTTAGCCTTAAAAGAGTGCCCTTCCTTCTTAAGGATTTCGTAGGGGCTAGCTATTTAGTGGTTTAGTTTATAGCTTGGCCTCTAGGTCTTTTAGTTTTTTGTTAACACCTATATCTTATCTCCTACTTAGAAGTCTACCTTATAGTGATATTAGTTTACGTCGGCCTCTTTCTTCTTTTATGCCCTTTTTATAGCTGTTTAGGCAGTTTCCTAGGCCCTATATATTCTCTTAGTGAATATCTGGGCCTCTTTATAGCTAAGGCGTTCGTGGGCCGTTATGGGTCCTATAGGTCTATCCTAATTAAAGGATATTTGTGGCTTATATCTATAGAGTAACTTAAATAGCGACATTCCTATACTGTTATAAGGGAGCGTAAGCTATGCGTAGTCTATTATAGGTAGTAGTGTGGTGGGGTAAAATGTCCCATGCTCAGTGTCTTGGCATTTTCCTATATATATTGAGCCTTCGGCTTCCCTCCTTCTTGGACATCACGAACCTACCAGAATACATTCTTTTCTTTCCTTTCTTATAGACTGCTTTACTGATTACTTTTAACTGATTATGACCGACCGACCGACCAACAGACAGACAGATAGACTGACTAACTAATAGCATTCTGACTTCTTATCTGAGGGACACCGTACCCTTCTACATTTTGGCATTCCACGTGGGGACGACGGCAAGCTCTTTAGATTAGAAGTCTAGTGCTACATATATATAAGACACGTAAAGAATATATTACAACTACAGAAGGACAACTAGCTGCAGAAGAACAACTAGCCAGGTAGACGAGACAGCAGTAGAGAACTAGGCAGTATTAGACAGCGAGGGGAACTAGGTAGACCCTAAACAGAAAGACTACGGAAAAGAAAGAATAGCTAGACTTAACGTATAGGCCAAGGAGTGGCAAAGGTCTTATATATAAGGACATTAAGCGAACTAGTAAGCTAATCAGATAACTTTGACCTATAGCTAAAGGTACCCAATATTTCTACTACCTACGCACGGACATGGCCAGAGCTTTATTAAGGATATAGAGACGACAAGCCAAGGACCAGTTAATTAAATAGAAACAAGACTTAAGGGATCTAGCGGCAGAGGAAGTCAGTACTGCCCTTTAAGAACAGAGACAGTACCAAGCAAGGCCGTAAGCATATAAGATAGGGTCTCTCCTTAAAAGCTTTATATTTTGGCTTAGCTTTATCTTCTTTTGAATTATCTAGATTGTGTTAATAGCGGCTCTAAAGGCGTTCCGTAAAGAAGTAGATATAAGCGGAAGCATAAGGCTTAGTGGCACCCTACCGCATGGAACAACGGCAGGCCAAAATAGACGGACGTATCAAGACCCGGCAGTGGTAGAAGATGGAGATTCTGTACTCTCTTAGGAAAACACCCCCTTAGACGTTAAGAAGCAGGTGCCTTCCGTTACAGACATGGCCGTATAAGTAGACCTACCGCAGCGTTTACCCGTTAAGGTCCCGCTAGGATAGTTATCTAGGATATCCTCTGTTAAGACTACGGCCATGTAAGCAGACTAGCCGCAGTATGTACCTGATTAGGCAGCAAGGGAAGTACACCACATATTCATTCTAACGGTAGCAATACCAGATCCTTTTAGGCAAGGAGTTTTATAGTTTAACAGAAAGAATATCTTAAGGTTTATTAAGGACTACAAGGGTATATGTTAAAGGTATTTTATAGGCAAAGAATATAGGCTTACGTGTCTCCCTAACTATTGCGAGAATATATACGCGGAAGCTATCTAGGTAATGCCAGAGTTTAACTAAAGAGAATAGAAAGGACTAGTAAACCGCCTTAGAGCTAAGTACCAAGCAGATAACTTCTACCAACACATAGAGATATAAGACTTTGTAGAAGCTTTTATTTAAAAATCTGCGGAATAACTAGGCGAATTACATTACTACATACAGGACTTCACTACCATCTCAAATAAAGCGGTAGCCGTAGGAAACCTTACTGAGCAAGATAAAGGGTAGTTGTTTGTGCGAGGACTTCCTGTCAAATATCACAGGCACGCAATGGAGTAGATAGGAGCCGTAGTAGACAAGCCCAACACCCTTAGGTTCAAAAGACTAAAGAAGGCCATAGAGTTAAGGATAGTAGCTATAGAGGGCGCCAAGCAAATGGATATCCTTCCGGAAGAAGACGCCCTAAATGTCCAGCTTATATAGGAGCTACGGCAGCAAAGGGATGAGCTCGACCGTAGGAGAGAAGGAAGGCTTCTAGACTTAGGTATATATAGAGGAGCCCTAACGCAGCAGCAGTCACCCTCTATTGTAGACCAGGAAATGGATAAAATGCTAAGCTAGCTAAGGAGTCTAAAACTGACTAAGATGGAGCTTGCGGCAGCTATATAGTTGATGCCGTTTTTTAACCAAGTCCGGATAGACCTAAGGAAGTTTATAACACTGCTAGATTAGGCCGCAATTTAAAACTTAGTATAAGGGTATAGCCTAGCACTAGGATATAAAGACTGGCAGAATAGCACCTAAGCTCCCTTTACTCCGCAAGACTTTTGATATCCGCATGATTTTTAATATCCGCAAGATTCTACTGCCTTTAGACGGCCGCAGTGGGACATATGGGGTCAGTAAGGTATATGAGGACAAGGCCTATAGACCTGTTTTAGATGTGGAGGAAGTTACCGTTTTACCTAGTATAAATGCTAAGGGCTTAAGGATCTTGTTTAGCAAGGATTTGTGCATCTATTTAATTAAGGAAGACTAGTAGCTAGGATACGCGAATAACCTAGACCTAAACTTCCGTGGCTCGGCAATAAAGGATAATTGAAAAGTATTAAGAACTGGCTTTGTACGTACTAAGAAATAGACCTAGATGGATAGGCATATTAGAAAATAGAAGGATTAGGCTTGTTACTCAATCAATTCAATTTAATTGAGGCCTTGAATTGATTGAATTGAAAGCTTTGTAAGCAGAAGGTTCAGTTGATTGAATTGATTAATTCAATATTGAAACAATTGCAACTAATTGCAACTACGTAGTAGTTAGCAATTATCACGAGTCTTGGCATGGTGTGATGCAGGAGGACCTACCTAGCGACGCCCGAATTACTTTCTGCCGTCGTTCCTGTCACTCCTGCCGTTAATATAGGTCTATCGCAAGTCTTGGTATGGTGTTGAGTTACCATCCTATTGTGTATTTTCTATTTCTTCCTTCCGCGGCCGCCTTAACTGCCTATCTACTATCTTAATTACGCCTTCCTTGTCCCACGATCCTACCGCCATTGAAGCTCCAATTATATCAGATTATAGTCGTGCGCGATTGGGAGTGAGGAGCAAGCCTGTAAGGCTAAAAATTCGTTTAGGGTCTGACGACATTAGTGGAACAATTATTAAATTGAGAGCCATGCGAGCAAGTCGTGGATATTGAGTCCCGTTCACTCTAGCTCGCCAATAGGCAATCGGATCTGTACATTAAACGTCTTTAGGGTGACCTGCTTGTGCTAGCCAATTATCGTACTTATTACGATCTTCTGTAGATGTAGGCTAAGTGAAGCCGCTGGTAAAATAGTTGTTGATTTCTAATAAAAAGACGCGCCGCTGTTTAAGAACCTCGCCGTTAGTAACTGATTTAATTAGAAGGAATTTGTATTCAAGCCATAGATCGCAAATAGCTTGCTTAGCTACTTCCTTCTAACCAGCTCGTCCTTTACCCGTCTAGTATTTATCAGCAAACGTCTATTTAATTAATGGATTAAGAACCATGGCGGCAATATAGGCAGGCAAACAATTAGTAAGTTTGTAGTATTTAGTCAGCTTTAGCCAAGCTGCATTAATATTATGGCGGAAGTGAGGCTCTGGGTGGTGTTTATACTCTATTTTAAAGCGCTTAAATTGATTAAGTAGATACTTAAAAACAGGAAGGACCTCCTATAAGGATCCGAATTTGCCTATATTAATTAGCTCGTGATAAAATTAATAACGTTAATTTATACATACCTTCCTTTAAGCGTCCTTCTAGTCGCTTTATAGCAATCCAAAGAGGCTTTAAAATAGCCTAATATTCAGTTAATGTAGCCTAATTATCCTCCGTTAGGTAGTTCTTAATAATATTAGGCTCTTTGCGAACTCTTGTAGGCGGATCCTTTGTACCGTTCTTAGTAACTTTAGCCCAGTATATCGTCTATTCGAGGACTTCGTCACCAATAAGGCGATTAATAGGGGTTTGAAGCTTGATAGCTCATTTAATTACTGATTCTATAGAGTTCCAGCAAGTCTCTACTGGCTTAATTGGAAGAAGCTTAGTGGTAGTTTATAATACGTTGTCCTTAAGCTCTAGATCTTAAAGCTTAAGGAGCTTTTTAATGCGTTGCTTAGAGTTAAATATCCAAAAAATAATATTACAAAGCTTGCCAATAGGTCCGATCTTCCTTTAAGCTAATATCTGCCGGAGGACCTCATCCTTATCCTCTTCTTCCTTATCCAGAGCGCTCGAATCTGCGCCAAAAAGTAGCATGCGAGCGACTAGATTGATGATATGGCCCATACAACAAAGGTGATAATATAGTGGGTCAAATCCAAACTCTATAAAGAGTTCTTTAATGTAGGTGTTATTATTATTTACGTTATCTGCTATAAAGTAGCCCACCTACCGCTTACTAATTCCGAACTTAGTAAGGATTGTCTTGACGTTGGCTGCTATATTAACGCCTAAATGTCGCTCTTCTTGAGGAGGGAGGGCTAGAAGGAAGGAACGGTGCTAGTTTTTTTCATCCATAAAATGAACAACAATTCCTATATAGTAGTCAGTAATTAATGCAATAGAGGCCTAAAAGCTAAGCTTACTAAGTAGTAATAGATAATTGCAAGACGTCTAAAGGTCAAATAATAGATGAATCTTGCCCGGAGCTCCCTGCAGTAGAGCGGTAACCACCTCCTTATGTCGGTTGAACTCAGCAATTATTAGCTCTCTCATTACCCGACGAGTAGGTAGAAGGCCTGCGGTTAATATAGCTTAATTAGCGTACCCCATAAGATCGTGAAATATACTGCTTTTAAGCTTATAAAATGGAATATTATCGCGTACAATCCATTGTATTAAAAGCTGAGTAAAACGATCCGGAGTAAGGCTCTAGATAATGGTGTTTATTTAGGCTTAATCCTCTAGCTTGTTGGCTTTAAGATATAGCTGTTTAAAGACTAATTGTCCTAGCTTTGCTTTCTTTTTAGGACTGTCGCCAATATCATGTTCTTCTAGCATGTGCTTAGAATGATTGGCAGTACCCAAATCCAGATATATATGTTGTGTATAGGCCTTCTTCTTATGGCAAATTTTGCAGAGCCAATACCGCCTACCTATTTTACCGTGCTTAATATCGTATCCATACTGCCATATAGGCCCATGACGTCTGCCTGCCGTCAAATAAGGAATATGGTAGCCGAGAATACGCTTCTAATTAACTTCTGTATAGTCTTCTGGCTGAGAATTGGTGGTAGACGCGTTAGTATTACCATCTAAGCTGTAATCAGAGGCACGCTGGAGGTTGGTAGGGATAGTAGGATCAGAACGAGCTGTAGAGAGTGTTAAGGTATTTATTTGGCCATCATCTGACGCGTTGGAAGCCATAGTAGTAATAGAATTAATATTGTTAGTGGGCAAATCTAGTTATAAAACTCTTCTTACCTGACAAGATTCTGGCGATAATATAACAGTGTAAACAATGGGTAATGCTTGGGTAAACCTTTTTTGGTAAGGGGGTCTAAGAAAAATAAGGTTTAGAGCATTATTATATATTATATTCAGCATATTTCTATATAATATTAAAAGTTTTAATATTTATCAATTAATTCAATTCAACCAGAACCTCTATATTGATTGAGTTGCCAAGCCAGCGAGCTCTCAGTTGATTGAATTGATTGAGTCTTGGCATTCAATTCAATTCAATATTGAAACTTGGGTGATTGAATAACAAGCCTGAGAAGGATAAGGATAAACGCAGAAACAGGTCCCTATAGTACAAATGGATTTTACTGCTTTCTATAACAGAGTAGTACTAAAGAACAGTGACGAAATACGTACGAGCTGGGAGGACTACTATTAAGTACGGCCCATGGACTTAGTAACGTTTAGCTAGTAACGTCTATAGACTCGCCTAACCCCTAGAGACAGCTGTACGACTAGAACAATTATTAAGCCATAGGCTCTACTGCAGGAGAATGTATAACCAGGAGATTATATCTAGATTATATTACGGCCTATAGATAAGATAGCTAAAGCTAGAAAGAATAAATTGTTAGGTCCTTAGAGACGGTTATAGAGACAGATGCTTAAGGCCAGCCGTTAACCCGTAGGCTCTGTAGTAGGCTCCGTAGTAGGCTCCGCAGTAGGCTCCGAGTAGGTGTAGGATGTTTGACTAGGGGACAGTCAAGTTCTAAGGTAGGGGAGGGGACGTAGGTGACGACCGTATAAAAGATTTCTATTTTGTCTGCTTAATTACTATATTTCCTAAAGCTCCTTTTTTTATTTACTTTTTTGATCGCGACGCGTTAGTTGTAATGACCTACTATAAAGATGTTAGTTCAGCTCACCGCCTATTACCAAGCTAATAACGATTTTCTATACCCGGTATGGAAAATCCTGATTGGTCCATTTAGTAATAGAGCTGGCAGAACTCTACACCGCCCCTGGAATTTAATAATGCACTAGATGCACTAGCTGCACAATAAGAACAGATACTATGGTAAGGAAGGGACCTATATAAGGGTAGTAGCATAACATTGGAAATTAAGTACTGCGGAAACGGTAAAGCAGTATATAATAAGGCACTAATAAAGATACTCTATAAGAGATTGTATAGAGGGTATAGCTGACTACGTTAAGCCTAAACTATCCTTATATAACTAAAGATGGAATTAAGCTGTATCTGGCTAAGCCAGTAAAGGACCTTGCTAAGGATTACAAGGGGAATAGGAATTGGATGTATAGGAGCCGGCACTTTTTAGAGATTGTCTTAACGAAAGGACTGTATTATAGACACAAGGGCAAGGGATATACAATAGAGGTAGTTATAATAGCTAAGAAGCTGCCACTGGATGGCCTTAAAGATATTAAGGACAACTTAGGCAAAGTATAGAACCAGCAGGATAATAATAAAGAGACTAAAAGCAGAAGATAATCCCAAGAAGGCTCTTAAGCTGGAAGAAGATTAAGGATATGCGAGCGTACTACTAACAGCTAGGGTAAAGAAGCAGCCGTAAAAGCCTAAGGATGCGCCAAAGAAGCTAAGAGTAAAGGCGACTCTGAAAGAAAAGAAAGTAGCTATTAAGGACGTCTTATAAAAGCACTAGGCCCACGGAAATGGTCTACTGGAAACTGCTGTTTATGCTTATAAGGAAGGAAGTCTTAAGATAGGTCTCTGGATTAGATGTTTGGTGGACACTAAGAGCCTCAATCGACTATAGATATAGAGCTTTGACTGAATAACTGCACAGCTAGAGTCTTAATCGACTGTCTGCAGATACAGAGCCTATAGATATAGAGCCTTAATGGAACGTTAACGGATTCAAAAGCTTTAATTAAGCATGCGACGATACAGAGCCTAGGTCTCAGACGCCGCCTCTATAGTTAAGTTAGATTAACCAGAGCTTTTAGTCGGGCCGACCTGATACCCCTATTTAAACGTCAGTTGATTATATATTATTACGGTTAAATTAAATCAGTTACTGTCGCTGTTAGACGTCTTTAATTAGCGGTTAAAGATTCTATAATGGCAGATAGACAGACACTAGGCCCAACAAGGAAATTAGTATATAACTGCAGAATATCAGAAATATGGTTAATTAATATTTTAGAGCCTCTTTAACCAGAACGATCTTTCCTGTAGATATAGATACGGAGCTTTATATAGAGTCTTACACGGAGTTATATATGGAGTCTACGGATATAGAGCATATGGGTGTAGAGCCTTAATTGGACAACAGTACGGTAGCTTAACTAGACGCCTATATATACGAAGCCTTAATTAAACGGCAGATGCGGAGCCTTAACCGATTGTATGTCTATATAGAAGTGTTAATTAGTTGTCTATGGATGCAAAGCCATAGTTGTATATATAGTAGAAGACACCTTAAGTCAAGCTAGGGCCTTATTAAATTTTAATTAGCTAAACGCCGTCTCCGTATTTAAATCAGGATAGTCAGAACCTTTAACCGGGCCAACTTTCTACCTTAATTAAATGACCGAACGATTAGTTACAGCACGTTGTCGCCGACCAATTAGACAGTCTTCGGCCAGCAGTTAAAGCACGCATGTAGACACGGACGCAGACACAGACGTAGAATATGTAATGTAGAGCTACTAATGCACAGCCAGATGTACAGCTAGATATAGAGCTAGATGCAGAGTCTTAATATTAAACAACCAGCTAAACAACCAAATTAAGCCAGAGTCTCTGCTATTTTGATTAACTGCCCTACTGCTGCCGCCGCTATTCCGTCCAACTGCTTTATCCCTACTGTCTTAACCGACTGCTCTGTCTCTACTATTCTAGATCTGTACCATTGCTAGATCTAATTACTACCAGATCTACTAGATCTATTATGCAGTTCCGCCTAACTGTTTTAACCGACCTGTTCCGTTTTACTATTTCTACTAACTACTACTCTAACTAACCGCCGCCGACCGATTGTTCTACTGCTACTGCTACTACTACTGCTACTACTGTTCCAACTAGCTATTCTACTGCTGCTGTTCAGCCGTTCTGTTCTGTTGTTCTAATTATTCTGCCGCTACTGCCTTAACTAACTGCTACCGACCGTTCCGCTTCTACTAAGTGTTCTACTATTAAAAGTTCTGCTGTTAGATGTCCTACTATATACTAACTGTTACCGAGTTCTTCTACCAAGTGTTCTACCGCTGACTATTCTGTTTTATTTTACTGCGCTAAATATCTACTTTTACTACTGCTTCTACCACTGTTACTGTTACTGCTATTACCGCTGCTGTTATTATTTCTGGTTTACTATTCTAGTTACTAGTAGGAAGATCGGATCTTAGCTATAGATAACGGAAGGATATTATAGAATAGTTTTGCAAGGCTATAAAGACGACTGCAGAATTACGCTTTTGACTAGTACCGCTAGTAGGTGTAGTATATAGGCAATTAGGGCGGCTAGTGCGTGTATTTATACTTTTGACCAGTGACGCTGGTGGGTATAGTATATAGGCAACTAGTACGGCTAATAGGTGTATTTATTTTAGTGCGTATCTAATAGGTATCTTACTAGGAGGAAGAGATTTCCTACGTTCTATTTTATACTTTCCTTTTTCTATTCTGTTTTTGCTTTACTTTCGTTTAGCTATTCTTCTATGGTATAGAACGTTAGGGGACAACGTTCTTAGTAGGGGAGGTATGTGGTAGAGTAAAATGTCCTATGCTTAGTGTTTTAGCATTTTCCTATATATATTAAGCCTTCGGCTTCCCTCCTTCTTGGATATTACGAATCTACCAGAATATATTCTTTTCTTTCCTTTCTTATAGACTGCTTTACTGATTACTTTTGACTGATTATGACCGACCGACCAACTGACAGACAGACAGATAGACTGACTGACTGACAGCATTCTGACTTCCTATCTGAGGGACACCGTACCCTTCTACAGTAGTTCCAACTAGTTGTCCTAATAGTAATTAACAAAGGGGCGAAGTCGCTAGTTGAGGTACTAGTTTATAATTTTGGTTTGGCCGTTAGTCTAAAAGTGGAATATAGTAGAGAGCCTAATTTTAATCCTAAGGATAAAGTAGAATTTGTCCTAGAAGTCTAATATAAACTAGGATCTATAGTTAGAGATAATTAACTTAAGAGCGCCATAGATCCGGTAAATATTGTTAACATATATGCGGGCCATATCTTTTGCAGTTATAGTCTTAAAGCAAGGGAGGGAAATAGCTTACTTACTTAGTCGGTTAACTACTATAAAGGCCATATTATAGCTAGGTTTGTCCTTTAGAAATAATTTAAAGTCTATTATAATATGCTGCTAAGGGCGTTTAGGAACTAGCAGTAGTTATAACTATCTAGGGGTTTAATCCCTAGGGGTATCTACCTGTTTATAAGCATAATAATTCCTAATAAATCGTTCTATGTTGGATAGGAGTCCTCGCCAATAGTAGTGAGGCACTAGTAGTTAGTGGGTCTCGTTTTAACTAGGGTACGCCATACAGACTTAACAGTAGGCTTTACGGATTAGCTCTATTTATAGGTTGTTAACGTCTAGGACTATAAGCCGTTCTTAGTATAAAAGCAGCCTGTCTTCTATTTCTAAATCAGGGTTACCTTCCGTAGCTTGGTCACGAAAGGCTTTTAGGGATTTAGCTATGCGGTTAATTAGTCCTATTAGTTTATCCAGAATCTCTTTTTCTATAGGCGCTAGCTTATTCTATTCAGAGCTTAGTTCCTTAAGGATATATAGGTCGAGCTATTTGGGATAGAGGAGGGCACGTATCTAGTGCTAAGCCTTTAACTTATCCTATAGTTCTATATTCTATTCTCTCTAGGTAAGGACATTAGCTTTAGAATTTTGCCTACTAGGGCGGTATATAATTGTAAAGAAGAACTAGGAGAGTATTTTAGCCTACCTAGCCTGTTAACCAGTAAGCTGCTTTATTATTATAAAATACTTAAGGGCTTTATAATTAGTATAGACTTTAATTTAGGAGTCTGTGCTACCAAGCTCTATACGCCACTATAACAATAATTATATAATAGCCAGTATTTCCTTATTATGCACCTTATAGTTATATTTAGCTAGGGCTATTGTCTTTAAGAAAAACGTAATAGGGTACCACTTGCTATTTAGGTATAACTATAAGAGAAACCCCGCTACTACTCTATCGGAAGCGTCCGTTTTTAGCATTAATTTAAGGTCCGGGTTATAGTAACGGAGAACTAGGGAGGAGGTAAGTCGGTCCTTTAACTCCTTAAAAGCTTCTATATAATTATTATTAAAAATAAAAGGCGTGTCGTTTTTAGTTAGTTATATAAGAGGCTTAGCTATAACCCTATAGTTATGGATAAACTAATAGTAGAAGTTATAGAAGCTAAGAAAGGACTAAATGCCTTTTATAGTATAAGGGGGTTTCCGTTACGTATCGCCTTAACCTTCTTAGGGTTAACTTTAATTCCTTCTATACTAATAATAAACCTAAGGTACTTTGTTCGTTTTACTCCAAATTCGCATTTCTTAATATTAACTTATAGGCCTATATTCCGCAGCCTCTCTAGGACCTTTTTAACGTAAACTTAGTGTTTAAGTTTATTATCTAAGTATACCGTGCAGAATTTGTTAAGGTAGTTAAAAAGGACATTATTTATATACCGTTGGTACATAGCTAGCCCATTTATTAGTCTAAAAGGAAGGACTTTATATTTATAAAAACCGTAGTAAGTATAAAATGTTATTAGATCCTCTAATATAGGGTCCATTCTAATTTGGTAAAAAGCTTGGCAGATATTAAGCTTTATAAAGATTTTAGCCTAGCTTAAACGTGTAAAGGTCTTGTTAATTAGGGGGAGAGAGTAATAATTTTTCTAAGTAATAGTGTTTAGTTTCCGGTAGTTAATATAAAAGTAGAGGCCTTTATTAGGTTTCTTTATAAATAAAATAGGGGAAATAAAGGGGGCCTAACTTAGTTTAATAAACCCTTTATAGAGGTTATTAATTAAGTACTATTTTATAGCTTTTAGTTCTTCTATAGTTTGCTAGTAAAGGGGGCTATAGCCTAGAGAGTTATTAGCCTCTAACTAAATCT